>OLRA01003228.1_pt1 | contig 14629 bp, 8 predicted proteins | sample 1673011 | NCBI WGS metagenome assembly OLRA01 (sample SAMEA3136746, study PRJEB25190) | human gut metagenome | reverse complement strand
TGACAGAGCATCACAATCGGCATTTCAATCGGATAAAAACGGAATCCATCCTGTTCATAAAATTTCTCTGTGATATGAACTGCTGTCTTCAAATCTTCTTTTTCTCCCCACAGCTTCCAGCATTCAAGAAAGAATGTCACTGCCCATGGGTAGTTGTAAAGCCGGAAATAGCTGTTGTCTTTTCCTGAGCAGTTGCAAACAAGACCTGTTGCTGCATTTACCAGCTCGCGAAGATAGAATGCATGGTACTCACGAAGGCTTTGCTCCGCTTTTTCCCGGTCTTTTAAAAGATTCTGCTGCAGTGCCCGTGCAATCAGCACACCCATACCGGTACGCTCCCGTCCGGCATTGAAATCGTTTTCCGGCGTGCAGACGAGAATTTTTTCTTCGTTATCATACGGCAGATAGGCACCCTGCAGTTCTTTGATCTTTCCATGATACTGCTGGTGATCGACGATAAACGCACACCGTTTTGCCGCCAGTGTTTCCGGCCGCTCCTGCACGAGAAGACGGCAGATGGTTTTCACCTCGTCGGCACAGATCGAAAGCACATACTCTCCTGTTTTTTCATTTTCAAACAGATATTCATAAACACCATTTTCCGTCTTTTCCAGCGATGCTCCGTTTACCGTTACCTTTTCTGCCTGAAATACCGGTTCAATGGTTACCTTACTCGTCTCTCCCGGATAAATCACATACTGCTCCGCATCCACCAGAATCACCTGGGAAAATGCTCTTAATTTCTCCCGGAAATCTTCGCGTCCCTGATGCGGAAATACTTTCCACTCCAGCGTCATCGTGTCTCCCGGCGCAAACTCCTGTGCAGACGGATGCAGCCAGAAGCAGCCTCTGTCATTGCTCTGCAGTTTCAGATCGCGCTCAATACTGTAAGCAGAAAGACTGCCTTTTGTGAGCACCATTCCCAGATGCGGAGCCGCACCACCCATGCGGAGCGCCATAATATAACTGGTATTCTCCCCACAGAAAACATGTGCATGGCACCGGTAGTCACGGCAGGTCACACTGTCCGTGTAGCGGTCCTGCAACGGAAATGAAACCCCAATACTTCCGGCATTTGTAAAATACGGATGCGCACCGTTGTAAGAAACCACAATCTTCGTTGTCAGCACATCTCCGTCTTTCTCATTCTGCACCTCCGCTGAAAACTCCGGAGGACATTTCACTTCGGCATACGGAAAATCCTCACGCAACCAGTTCATCTGTTTTGGATCTTTGGAAAATACAATTTCTTTCACGTTCCCAACTCTCATTTTTTATTTCCCCTTTCGTTTTTTCTTTGATCCCGCTTTTTGAACTCCATGTAAAATTTATTTGCTGCTTTGATCATACTATATCTATATGCTCTTTTCTATATCTCTTTTTCCATTACCGTTCACTCCTCTTAATCTGACAATAACCCTCACAATCCTCTTTTCCAGTTTTGTTTTACAAAAGAACGGTTCCATACGCCTGCATCATTTTTCCGTTTTACTTTATTTTTTCTTTCTTGCCGATAGTATTTTTTCTCAATTTTTGCTATACTGAAAATGTATGCGTATCAAACTCCGGCATTGCTCTTTCAAGCTGCCGACACATACATAAACTTCATAAAAGGGGGTATCTTTTTCATGGATACGTATGTCATTTTAAAAGACCTGGCAATCATTATCGTATTCGCAAAATTGTTTGGTATTCTTGCCAGAAAATGCAAGGCTCCGCAGGTTGTGGGCGAGCTGATTGCCGGTATTGTCCTTGGACCCAGTGTGCTGGGACTCGTTCAGCAGTCTGACTTTCTCGCACAGATGGCTGAGATCGGTGTCATTTTGCTGATGTTCTCCGCAGGTCTTGGCACCAGCCTGAAGGATCTGCTCCGCACCGGAGTGAAATCCCTGCTGATCGCCTGTGCCGGTGTTTTTGTTCCTCTCGTTCTTGGAGCCATCTTATACATGAGCTTTTATGGCTTCTCTGCTGTCGGAACGGAAGAATTTTACCACGCTGTTTTTATCGGTGTTATTCTGACTGCAACATCGGTCAGCATCACCGTACAGGCCTTGAAAGAACTCGGCAAGCTGAAAACAGAGGTTGGAACAACCATCTTAAATGCGGCCATCATCGACGATGTCATTGGTATCATTGTGCTGACTGTTGTCATCGGTTTTAAAGATCCGACATCCAATCCGCTGAAAGTAGCAGCCTCCACCATTCTGTTTTTTGCCCTTGCGATTGTGCTCGGTTTTCTCTGCTTTAAGCTGTTCAACCGCATGAACTCCGTATTTCCGCACACCCGCCGTCTCCCGATTCTGGGTCTTGCACTCTGCTTCGGACTGTCCTACATTTCCGAAAAATATTTCGGCATCGCCGATATTACCGGTGCATACGTTGCGGGCGTTATCCTGTGTTCCCTCGATTCTTCCGATTACATCGAAGAAAAAATGGATATCAGCTCCTATATGATTTTCGGACCGATTTTCTTTGCAAGTATCGGACTCAAAACAACGCTCAGCGGCATGAACGAGAAATTCGTACTCTTTGCCATCTGTTTCGTCATCGTCGGCCTTGCCGCAAAAATTATCGGCTGTGGCCTGATGTCAAAGGGATGCGGCTTTACCTGGGGCGACAGCCTGAAAATCGGTGTCGGTATGATGACCCGCGGTGAAGTCTGTCTGATCGTCGCGCAAAAGGGTCTGAATGCAGGCTTTTTATCCGGCGATTTCTTCAGTGCCGTGATTCTGCTGATTCTCTTCTCGAGTATTGCAACACCGATTATGCTGAAAATCTTATACGAGAAAATGCCGACGGCAAAAGATTCTGCAAAGGCATCCTGACTTTCCTTTTACCAAAACAGGGCGCTGTGCCATTTCCTGCACAGCGCCCTGTTTTTTTCGTATCAACCGGTAAGTTCTGATTTCTTCTACCACAGAATCTTCTCTGCCTCAGCTCCATCCGCAAACGGTCCCGGCATTGCTGCCACGCCGCGGTGCTCGCCGAGATAATCCTGATCGAAGATAATCGTGCTTCCGTCCGGATCTTCGAATCTCTGCTCCGGCTCGAAGGCGTATCCTAAAATATCACTGTTGATAATTCCCGTCCGGAAATCCTTCAGGAACTCATACACGTTCGTCTTGATGGAATAGTGGCCGTCTTTTTCCACAAGTTCCACCTTAACCTGGTTCTCGTTATCCATAAGATTCTCTTTTTCATTCACACACGCCTTTGCTCCGTTAAAGTAAGCGTTTCCGTTTACCCAAACCGGCAGATGGCACTTGTTGTGATACGGCTCCAGCTTGCTCATGTCGGCCGGTTTATCCAGCTCAAAGTGGCTGATCCACTCGTCATAGGTCGGATACTCGTCGAACACATGCGTTCCGACCTCCTGGTTATCCTCCATCTTGAAGCCCATGTCCTCAACCGTTTCTGTTTCCTCAACCGGGTAATTCTGGATAAAGATGTTGTTGTAGAACCGGTCATCGCCATGCAGGAATGTCATGAATCCGGCAACCTCGGTACGGTGACGGATGTGATACGGCGTGTAACGGTCTCCTGTTCCGCCGCCAACTGCAGTTAATGAGCCAAGCATCAGATTGTGTACGCAGGCAATACCATCGGTCGCCATACGAACGCTGACCGGTGAGAGCATAATGTTGTTATCGATCAGTGTCGGACCATGGCCGACCTCGATGAAAATATCCTGACTCATCATTGCACCCTCTGCCTTTGGTGTTCCCTCCGGCGGGCAGTTGTCGTGCAGCAGGTTCTGGGTCAGGCGTGTTCCCTGTGCCTCCCAGTCGCACCAGATGCCCATCGTACAATGATGAATGTGATTTCTTCTCATCACAACATCGATCGCTGCATGCATCTTGATACCGGAAATCTCGGCTCCGCCAAGCTGCTGCATATTGTTGATGTTGTGAATGTGGTTGTCCTCAATGATACTGAACACACCGCCCATCCGTCCGACAATACCGGTCTGCTCACAGTGATGGATGTGGCAGCGGCGGATGATATGGCTTCCGATGTTCTCCTTCGTCCAGCCGTGATACTGGCCGCGGCACACAGCATCACGCTCCATCTGGGTCGGGCTTTTTACGTGTTTTCTGGTAAAGTAATGGTCATTCTCCGGATCGTAATATTTTCCGAGCGAAATACCGCAGCACTTGCTGTTGCTGACCTCACAGTCCTCAATAATCCATCCCTTCGACCAGTGCGGACCGATCATACCGTCCTGATAAGCAGCCGGCGGCGCCCATGTCGTTGCTGCCTTGCTGACATCAAATCCACTGAACGTAATGTAATTTACGCCTGTTTTCGACGGCATAAAGCAGTTCCGGCGCACGTTGATTTCTACTTTTTCCTCCGTCGGGTTTTTACCCTGGAAGTTTGCGTAGATAACCGTCTGATTTTTCTCTTTGTCCTGCTCGGTATACCATTTGTAAACCGACCACTCCGGCTCCCAGGACGGCGCATAAACCTCGCCCTTGATACACTCCTCGAGCGTCTCTGCCTCGTATAACTGGCGGTCATTCAGATAAACCGCGCCGGTATGGCGTACCACCGGTGCAAAATACCAGTCACCGCCGACCATTGTCGTGTATGGGTTATAATTGCCAAACACTCCGTTGTCTACACGGCATACCCACACATTATCTTTGTAATGCTCCCAGTCATTCATCGTTTCCGCACCGGTGATCTTTGCGCCGAGCGGCTTCTCACTCTTATAGACGATTCTCGCATCCTCGGTTCCGCCGTTGACCGGATCGACATATTCGTGGTAGATACCAGGTGCAACCAGAACTTCATCTCCTGCCTTTGCAATTTTTGCCGCATCGTTGATGAACTTGAACGGCATCTCTTTTGTTCCGTTTCCATTCTTCGGAGCGGAATTATTGACATAGTAAATCATTTCTCTATACTCCTTTTTGTTATAGTAAAACCTGAAAACACTGCAAAAAAGGCTGTGACGCAATCATTCACTCTCTGCGGCTCTGAATTTTTTACGCTATTTTTTTGCGGGTCTATAGAATTTCTTTATGATAATGCTTCTTCCGCAGCCTCTTTTGATGCAAACGGGCCCGGCAGCGGATGAATGCCCTGACGGTTTCCGAAGTAGTCATATCGGAACACGATCGGCGTTCCATCCGGATTCTCATATTTCTGTTCCGGCTCAAATGCCATGCCAAGCGTCTCCGTTGAGATCACTGCACAGGCATTCTGCGGCAGATAATCGTAAACATTGGTCTCCAGTTTCCATTTTCCGTTCTCTTCTTTTACACCGATGGTGATTTCATGCTCGGTATCCACTACAGCGTCCTGTTCCTGCTCTGCCGGCTTCGCCCCATTGAAGTAAACGTTGCCGCCAAGCCATACCGGCAGCTTCTCGTAATACAGATCCGGTGACTTTCCGGAGCCCATTCCGCAATAGCCCTCAAATCTTGCCACGTACTCCTCCAATGTCGGATATCCGCTGTACGGTGCGGTTCCTGCTGTCAGATTTCCGTCATCCCACTCATTATCTCCGGTCAGTTTACGGATTTCTTCCATTCCCGCACGAACCGGCTTCTGGATGAAGATATTATTGTAGAACCGGCAGTCACCGTGAAGAACTGTCATAAATCCGTTGATCTCCGTGCGATGCGGCACATGGTACGGTGTGTAGCGCGGCGACGGCAGCTTGTCGGAGCCATTGTTGACACCTCGGCCGACAGCAGTAAACGATCCCGCGATCAGGTTATGTACTACCGCAACACCCTGTGTTGCCAGCTTCATAGCGCGGTCCGAAAGCAGTACGTTATTGTCCACCAGTGTCGGTCCGTGGGAAATTTCAATAAAGATATCCTCGCCGATACCGTCCATACCTTCTGGATTTGCATTTTCCTCGTTCGGCAGCGTATTGTCATGGAACAGGTTCTGCGTAACACGTGTGCCCTGTGCCTGCCAGTCGAGCCAGAGGCCTCTCGTACAGTGATGGAAATGGTTTCTTCGAATGATCACATCGATTGCTGCATGCATCTTGATGCCGCCGATCTCCGCACCCGCAAGGTTCTGTTTATTATTGATATGGTGAATGTGGTTATCCTCAATAATCGAGAACACACCACCTAAGTGGCCTACAATACCCGTCTGTCCACAGTCGTGGATGTTGCACCGGCGGATGATGTGGCTTCCGATGTTTTCCTTTGTCCATCCCTCTCGCTGCGCCTGGCAGATACAGTCACGCTCCGTCTGTGTACCATCTTTGAATTTCCATTTGAGCCATTTATTGTCATTGTTCGGCTGTCTGTATTTTCCAAGGGAAATGCCTGAGCACTTCGAATCTGAAATCTCACAATCCTCGATGATCCATCCCTTTGACCAGTGCGGGCCGACCATTCCTTCCTGATATGCCGTCGGCGGAGCCCACTGGGTTGCCGCCTGTTTTACAACAAAGCCGGACAGCGTGATATAACCGATGCCCTCCTTCGATGGATAAAAGCAATTCTCGCGCACATTAATTTCCACCGTTTCCTCATTCGGGTTTTTCCCCTGGAAATTCACATAGAAAACGGTCTCATTCTTCTCTTCGTCCTGCTCCACATACCAGGTGTAAACCGTGAATGCCTGATCCCAGGATTTTTTATAGATCTCCGGCTTTTTCACCTGATCCAGACTTGTCACCTCATACATGGATTTTCCATTCAGATACACTTCTCCGGTGTGTGCCGTGTAGGATGCGATAAACCAGTCACCGCTGACCAGTGTCGTATATGGATTGTAATCCCCAAACAATCCGTTCGAAACGCGCGCTGTCCACACATCACCCTCCAAATGCTCCCAGTTATCCACAATTTCCGCACCGGTAATCACAGCTTTTCCCGGTTCCACAGAACGGTACACAATTCTTGCATCCTCACATCCCGCATTCGCCGGATCTACATATTCCCGATATACGCCAGGCGCTACAAGCACCTCGTCGCCGGGCCTTGCAATTTTTGCCGCCTCGGAAATCGTCCGAAATGGATATTCCTTCTGCCCATTTCCGCTTCGCACAGCATTTCCATCTACATAAATCTGCATTTTTCGCTTACCTCTCACTTCTTCACTCTTCATAAACTTTTATTGTTTTTTGTGAATTTTCGCCAAAATCACATCACTCTTTTTCCGATTTCTGCCGTTCTTCACAATTTTCATATCTTAACCATAATACAGATCCTCGTAAAACACTACTTATATATTGCCGATCATTGCCCAGATGTTTCGATTTTTTCTATATTTTTTCTCTCTTCTGTTGTATAATACCGTTTATCAGATACGGAGGATTCTTTTGCCATGAAAAACGATTCGACTTCTTTTTTCGAAAACAATCATTTTGCTAACAGCTATGTTTACGATATCTCTATTTCGCATGTCCCCGCCTATTTCGGTCTGCACTGGCATCACTATATTGAAATTGTGCTTGCACAGGATGACGGCATTATCTATGAAGTAAATGGAGAAACCTTTCCGCTAAAGCCCGGTGATCTTCTTTTTATCTGGCCCGGTGAGCTGCACGCTGTTTCCACAATCAACAGAGAACATCGCCTGATCATGCTTCAGCTCGATGCAGATTTTCTGGAAAAACGCGTGGATTTCCAGTCTGTTGCTTATCTTTTTTATCAGATCCGTCTTCTAAATCAGAACAACTTCCCGGAAATCGAAAAACTCCGCGGATTTCTGACAGAGCTGCGCAGGCTCTCCCTCTCCGGTATCAGTTTTTCCGAGCTGCGCGGATGCGTTCTGCTGTATCAGTTTTTTATTCTGCTCGGCGAAAATCTCTCCGTGCCGACCGAAACTGCCGCACCGCAAAAAACAGGCCATTCCGCACAGGTACACCGCCAGATGATTGCTGCATGTACCTGGATCTCGAGTCACTGCACCGAACCGGTTTCCCTGGAAGAAGCATCAAAGGTCGCCGGATTCTCCCGCTGCCATTTTTCCAAGCTGTTCCGCGCATACACCGGCCTCTCCTTCACGGATTTCGTCACCAGGGAACGGCTCCATATCGCCGAAAACCTGTTAAAAAAACCGGATCTCACGATCACCGAAGTGTCGCTCGAATCCGGTTTTAACAGTATTTCTACGTTTAACAGAGTCTTTTTGAAATCAAAAAATGTAAGCCCTACCGACTTCCGTCAGATGTACCTGCAATCCTATCAGAAATAGGCTATGAATTCGGCATGGCCTCCGGTCTTTCGCAGGTGGATGGAACCTTCTCAAATGCACCCGTTTCCGCACTCTTCATAATCTGATCGATCGTATCGAGTACGTGATATGCCATTTTGGCATTCGCACGGTTTGGTCTGCCCTCTGCAATTGCTTCTGCCATCTCGGACGGACCGAGGCCGCGGCTGTTTTCGCTGTAGGCAAAGCCATAATCCAGCACTTCCGGAACTGCCTGCTGTGTCCAGTCCTTCACGCCCGGAATGTAGACGATATCGCCGCCGAAATTGTTCGGGTCCACCAGCTTTAAAATACCTTTTTTGCCGTAAATTGTGAATACCGCCTGATCGTTGATGGTGCTGTCGCCATTGACACAGAATGTGCCGGTCACGCCGTTTTTCATTTCCAGAATCGTGAAAGCCTGGCTCTCGTTGCTGTAGTCAAATTCCTGGCCGTATTCCGGGCTGTCCGGGACGACATTGACGCGCTTCGGCGCAAGGTTGCGCACGGAGGAAACGACACGGTCCACCGGGCCGAAAAGGCTGACGATGGCGGTCAGATAATAAACACCGAAATCGTAGCAGATACCGCCGCCCGGCATCCGCAGAAAACGGAAGATGCTCGCCAGCAAATCAAGATCGCGGTTTGCGCATGCTTCGAAAGATGTCACCTCGCCGATCAGCCCGTCGTCGATCGCTTTTCTTGCGGTCTGCAGTGCCGATCCAAGGAAGGTGTCCGGTGCGGAACCGAGATAGAGATGTTTCTCCTCTGCCAGCTCGATCAGTTTCGCTGCCGTTTCCGGTGCGAGGGTCATTGTTTTTTCAGTGTAAACGTGTTTTCCGGCTTCCAGTGCCTGACGGATCAGCCCCTCGTGGGTCGGTGCCGGTGTCAGAATGACTACCATTTCAATCGACGGGTCTGCCAGAATTTCCTCGTAGGTACAGCCCTTGATGCCATACTGCTCTGCTTTCTTTTTCGCATGTTCAAGATGGCCTGCGCAGCATGCTGCTACCTCAAGATTCTCAAAGTTATGAATCATGTTCGTCAGATAAATATCACTGATCGCTCCGCAGCCGACAACGCCGACTCTCATTTTTTTCGTTTCTGTTGTTCCCATTTGTAAAAATCCCCTTTACTCTTTGTTTTTTGATTCTGTTCTGATAAAAACCCTTATCTTTTTTATACAACGAAATGTCTGAAAAAACAAGCATTCCGGCTCATATTTCACTTTCAAAATGAAAAAACCGCCCACGGTTTCTGCAGATTCTCTGCATCACCGCGGACGGCCTTTTTCTGTTGTTTACTCCACGCTTTTCAGCGATTCAATCATATCAATTTTTCTTAACCGGTAGAACATCATAAAGTTGACGAACAGGGCAAACGCCAGGGTAATCAGGGCGCTCCAGCCGTAGCTCCGCGGGAACACGTTTCGTCCGAACATCATCAGATCGACCTCGACGGTCTGAATTACGCAATGATGTAAAAACGTTCCAATTCCCATGCCCGCGATAACGCCGAACAGTGTCAGCACCATGTTTTCCCGGTACACGTACGATGCCACCTCGCCGTCGAAGAAGCCGAGCACTTTCAGCGTTGCCAGCTCTCTCTGTCGTTCGGTGATGTTAATGTTGTTCAGGTTGTACAGCACCACAAACGCCAGCAGGCCCGCCGATACGATCAGCACCACGATGACGATGTCGAGGGAACGAAGCATGTTGTCAATCTGATCAATCAGGTCGGATGTGAACGAGATTGCCGCTACACCGTCGTACGTCATGATTTTTTCTCCGAGTGCTGTCTCATAATTGCTCGACGTGTCCTGATATTTCATCAGAAGCTGGTTGTAATCCGGCGCTCCGCCGAACAGCTCCTCGTAGAGATCCGGGGCCAGATACAGATAATGGCGCACGTAGTTTTCGACGATGATCGAAATCTTTACGTCCACAATATCGTCGCCTTTTTTCAGCTGAACCGTGTCGCCTGCTTTTACGCCGAGCATCGTTGCTGTCTTTTCGCTGATGGCTGCGCCGCCGTCGGTCGGGAATTCGTAAACTTCTCCGCTTTTCCGGTCTCGGAAGGCATAGAAGTCATTGAAATTCGTCAGTTCTTTCGGCACTTCAAGCACTGCATCCACGGTCTTTTTGTCGGTCTGCAGTTCGATGTTCTGGCAGTACATTTCCAGCAGCTCATCGATGCCGCTGTAGTTTTCCAGATCGGTCTGCAATGCTTCTTTTTCGGATTCATCCACATCTGAATTCAGCACAGCATTCGCCTGATAGGTGAAGAGGCTGACGAACTGGTTTTTCGCAATCGCGGTGATGGAATCCTGAAGGCCGAAACCGACGAGGATCAGACCCATGCATCCGCCGATTCCGATAACGGTCATGAAGAATCGTTTTTTATACCGTACCAGATTCCGCACGGTTGATTTCTGCGTAAAGTTCAGATGTTTCCAGAGTACGCCGATGCGTTCCAGGAAAATCCGTTTGCCGTTTTTCGGTGCTTCCGGCCGCATCAGCTCTGCCGGACCTGCGGCGAGTTCTTTGTAGCATGCCGCGATCGTCGCCACGCCGGTGCAGGCTGCACTCGCCAGAATCGCAAGGCCTCCCTGCTCCCAATTCAGCGGGGTCATGTAATACGGGAGTCCGGTATACAGCATGCCGTAGGCATTCATAATAACCCAGGGCAGGATTTTTTCTCCAACCACCACGCCCGCGAGAGCGCCGGATACGGTGGAGAGCATCGCGTATGCGAAATATTTAAAGGCGATCACGCCGTCGGAATAACCGAGGGCTTTTAACGTTCCGATCTGCTGACGCTGTTCCTCGATCATTCGTGTCATCGTCGTCAGGCTGACGAGAGCAGCCACGAGGAAGAAGATAACCGGGAAGAATTTTCCGATATTCGAGATACGGCCGGCATCCTGACCGAAGCTCTCAGTTGACGTTACCTTATCCCGTCCCCAGACGTACCACGTTGGTTTTTTCAGGTCTGCGAGTGTTTTCTCACCGTCCGCAATTTCCTGCTTCGCATCCGCGATTTCTGGTTCGGCGTCGGCTTTTGCTTTTTCGTATTCGGCTTTGCCGTCCGCAAGTTCTTTTTCTTTATCGGCAATTTCCTGTTTCGCATCCGCAAGGGAGATTTTTCCGTCGGCGATTTCCTGTTTCGCGTCGGCAAGCTGGGTTTCACCGTCGGCAATCGTCTGCTTTGCGTCGGCGAGCTGACTTTCTCCATCGGCGATCGTCTGCTTTGCTTCTGCTAACTGGGTTTCGCCGTCGGCGATCGTCTGTTTCGCGTCGGCGAGCTGACTTTCTCCACTGGAAATTGTCTGCTTTGCAGCGGCAAGCTGGGCCTCACCCGACTGAATCGTCTGTCGGTACGATGCAATCTGCTGTTCCCCATCAGCAAGCTGGGCTCTGGCAGCCGCAAGCTGAGTTTCTCCGTCTTTTAATTTACTGCGGTTCGTCTCAATCTGAGCTTCTCCGTCGGCAATCGCTGCTTTGGCGGATGCAAGCTGGGCTTCGCCATTCTCAATCTGTTTCTGATAAGCTTCTGCCTGTGCTTCTCCATCCTGAAGCTGGGCAAGAGCCTCTGTAATCTGAGCTTCGCCGCTTTCCAGTTCTTCTTTTGCAGAAGCAATCTGTGCCTCGCCTGCGGCGCATTCCTGCTCTTTTTCTGTTAATTGTGCATCTGCAGCGGCAAGCTGACTTTCTGCGTCGGTAATCTGAGCTTCTGCAGCAGCAAGCCGGGCTTCCGCATCAGCGCTTGCTGCTTCAAACGCTGCGATGTTTTGTTCCAGAAATGTTTTCTGCTCCTGCATCGTGAAAAGCTGCTGTGCTAACTCTGTCTGCTTTGCTTCCAGCGCAGTTTTCTGTTCCAACAGGGATACATATGCTTCATCTTCCTCTGTCAGTCCGTCAAGCTGAGCCTCAATCACCTCGATCTGACCAGTCACTTCTGTCTGCGCAGCCTCCACCATCGGAAGTTGCCTGGAAATCTGGGCTAACTGATCCTTGGCTATCTCATACTGACTCTTCTGTTCTTCATACGCTGCCTTCTGCGCTTCATACTGTGTGCGTCCTGCAGCGGTTTCTGCTTTCTTGTTGTCCAGTTCCTCGCGTGCAGCGGAAAGCTGCTCCTTTGCAATATTCAATTCCGTTTCTTTTTCGGAAAGCTGCTCTTTTGCAGTATTCAGCTCCGTCTGCTTCCGAGTCAGTTCGGTTTTTGCCGCCGAAAGCTGCGTCATTTTTTCCTCTAACTCTTTTTTGCCGGATGCCAGTTCTGTTTCTTTCTCTGCAAGCTGTGCTTTTCCGTCGGAAAGTTCTTTCGCTTTTGCCTCAAGTGTGGTTTTTCCACTTGCAAGTTCATCGGCTTTCTGATTCAGCTCCGCTTTTCCGCTTTCCAGCTCTGCCGCCTTTGCTTCCAGCGTCGCTTTTCCGCTCGCAAGTTCCGCCTCTTTATCTTTCAGCGTTGCCTTGCCGGATGCCAGTTCCTGCTCTTTATCGGCGATGGTTGCTTTCGCACTGAGAAGTTCCTGCTCTTTGTCTGCAATGGTCTGTTTTCCGTCAAGGAGTTCCTGTTCTTTCTCAGCAATCGTCTGCTTTCCGTCAAGAAGCTCCTGTTCTTTGTCCTTTAACGTCTGTTCGCCGTCGAGAAGTTCCTGCTCTTTGTCCGCAATCGTCACTTTCGCGTCGGCAAGCTGCTGTGCACCGTCATCCAGCTCTGTTTTTGCGTCCGCTAATTTCTGCTCTGCATCAGCGACCTGCTGTTTTGCATCATCAATCTTTTCCTGTCCTTCGGTTTTGACTGCCGTATACCGCCGGTCGCACGCCGCATCCTCGAGCGCTTCAATCTTCGTCTGTACAGCCTTCACCGTCTCATCATACGCATCGCTGTAGCTCGCCTCTTCCTGTGCGCCGTCCGCCTGGACGTAAATCTCTGTATAGAGATCCGAGGTAAATGTCTCCGGAAGCAGCAGTGCAAAACTGTTGATGCTTCCGTTTCCAATCGAGCCCGTTCCGCGGTTCAGATCCATATAATAAGGGAGCGTCGCCGAACCAACAATCGTAAACGTATCCCCGGTCAGCGAATCTGAGAGCGGATCCTCCGTTCCGGAAGTGAACGTTACCTGATCCCCGATCTCACAGCCGGAACTTTTCAGAAACTGCGTATCAACAAGAATTTCATCCTCTTTCTCCGGCATCCGTCCCTCGACCACGCGCGGCTCATTCACACCGTCCGTCAGCGCAATCAGTTTCACAACCTGCTCGCTTTCGCCGATGTCATGCAGCACTTCCACCGTCTTTCCGCCGTAAACCGCTTTCACGCCGTCCGTCTTCGCGATATCCGCCAGATCATCGTCCGTCAGCCCCAGCGTTCCAAGAACTCTCAAATTCATATAATTTACTTCATCATAATACCGGTCCGCCGAAACCTTCATATCTCCTTCCGCCGACCGGATGCCCGAGAAAAACGCCGCGCCAAGAAGCACGATGAAAAAGACTGACAGAAACCGCCCCTTGTTCTTTGTGATTTCCCGGATAAAGTCTTTTCGAAATGCTCTCATCGTCCACCTACCATTCTATCTCTTCCACCGGCGTCGGGTTCTCATTTGTTTTCATGCCCGCCACTTTTCCGTTTCGGATTTTAATCACGCGGTCCGCCATCGGTGTCAGCGCCGAGTTGTGAGTGATGACAATGACCGTCATCCCCTTCTCCCGGCAGGTATCCTGCAGCAGCTTTAAGATCGCTTTTCCCGTCACATAATCGAGCGCGCCGGTCGGCTCATCGCAGAGCAGCAGTTTCGGATTCTTCGCCAGCGCACGCGCAATCGCCACACGCTGCTGCTCTCCGCCCGAAAGCTGCGCCGGGAAGTTATTCATTCTCTCTTCCAGCCCAACCTCCGCAAGCACCTCCGACGCATCCAGCGGATGCCGGCAGATCTGCATCGCCAGCTCCACGTTTTCAAGTGCCGTCAGGTTCTGCATCAGATTATAAAACTGAAAAACAAATCCAATATCCTCCCGCCGGTACTGGATCAGCTTCTTGCCGCGGTACTTACTGATCTCCGCCCCGTCCACCAACACCTTTCCTGAAGTCGCTGTGTCCATTCCGCCTAAAATATTCAGCACCGTCGTCTTACCCGCACCGCTCGGTCCAACAACAATCACAAACTCACCCTTTTCCACATCAAAGCTGATCCCATCCGCAGCCTTGATGGTAATCTCACCCATTTGATAGGTCTTGGTTACATCCTGAAGACTCACATATCCCGCCATGCCGCCGTGTTCCTCCTATGCAAAAAATCGATATTTCCTATTTCTTTTATTGTATCAATCTACAGCCGCGGCGGCTAGTCCTAAGTGGACGAATTTACTGTTTTTTTATAAATGGCATCTCCCCTTTATTTCAATACTGCCCTGATCATACATCTTATCCCAACCAGAATAATCACCAC
>OLRA01003208.1_pt1 | contig 14729 bp, 10 predicted proteins | sample 1673011 | NCBI WGS metagenome assembly OLRA01 (sample SAMEA3136746, study PRJEB25190) | human gut metagenome | reverse complement strand
TTTGCTTCGGCTTTCACCTCTGCCTTAGCTTTCTCTTTTGCAGCCGGCTTTGCGGTTTTTGCGGCGCACTTTGCCGGGGCTTTCTTTTCCTTTTCGACCTCGGTGAGCACCCAGTTCTGGTTATCGCCCTTCACGAACTCCCAAAGCTGTGCCGGTGCGCCGTCTGCATCGCTGATGTCCTTGATGTCGATGACCTTGCCGGACGCGACATGCGTGATGCGGCGGCAGCCCTTGACGGTAGTGGTCAGCTTCCAGAGCTGGGAAGCGTTGCCCTGTGCCTCTGCGAGAACAAGTGCGGTGCCGTTTTCTGCCTCACCCGGAACGGTGAGCGCGAGACCGCTGACCTTATGGACGAGCTGCACGGACGTGCCTTCTGCCGGGACGGCACACCAGACCTGCGTTTCGCCGCCGTTTGCGGTCATCTGCACGGCAGAGCCGCCGCAGGAAGCGAGAACCTTACCGCTTCTATGGTTTGTGATAACGTATTTCTTTTCTGTCTTTTCTGCCATGAATGATCTCTCCTTTATGAATAAACCTATGCTTTTCGCATATCATTTTCTGATTTTCTATGTACGATAATTAAGTATAATCATAAATTCCTGCAAAGTCAAATCGGCCGCAAGGGCTTTTATCTGCGGGTTTTACAATGAGAATTTTGCTGTTTACAGCAGATTTTGACGGGTTTTTATCTCTCTATCGTGAAAAGTGTCAAAAATTCGGATAGATTTCAGGATAGACTTGAAAATTGAATTGACTTTTTCCATAAAATGTTAATTTGTTTTTTGCGGATATTCTACAAGCAAAAGGAAAGAATTCACAAAATCGTAAGAGAAATTTACGTTTTATATCCTTGCATTCGGGTGGTGTATCGTGTATTCTTATATCTAGATAAGAAAAAGGAGATCGTAACGGGATGGATAGCTTAGACCGTAGACAGGGGCTTTCTTCGGAGCAGGTAGCGCAGCGCGTGCGCGACGGGCTTTCAAACGCCGACGAGGGCATTAAGACCAAAACCGAAAAGCAGATCATTTTAGAAAACACGTTCACATTTTTTAACATTTTGAACTTTGTACTGGCGCTGTTCGTTTTGCTGGTGGGTTCGTTTAAGAACCTTTTATTTTTGGGCGTTATCTTTTCTAATATTATTATCGGTTCGTTTCAGGGCATAAGAGCGAAACGGACGATTGACAAGCTCTCCCTCATTTCCGCACCGAAGGCTTCTGTGCTGCGCGACGGAAAACTGCAGACGATACCCGTGAGCGGGATTGTGATGAACGATGTGCTGCACCTTTCGACCGGGCAGCAGATCTGCGCCGACGCCATCGTTTTGGAGGGCGAAGCGGAAGTGAATGAATCGCTCATCACGGGCGAAAGCGATCCGGTCTTGAAGCGCGCAGGTGACGAACTGCTTTCCGGCAGCTTCATCGTTTCCGGCAGCTGTTACGCCGAAGTGGAGCACGTAGGCCGCGAAAACTACGCAAACCGCATCGCAAACGGCGCGAAGTATGTGAAGCGCACGAACTCCGAAATTCTCCATTCCCTCGATTTCATTGTAAAGACGCTCGGCTTTACGCTGGTGCCGATTGGCATTTTGCTTTTCTGCAAGCAGTTTTTTTTGCTGCATGACACGATCCGCGAAGCCGTTGTGAGCACGGTCGCCGCGATCCTCGGTATGATCCCGGAGGGGCTCATTTTGCTGACAAGCGTGGTGTTTGCCGTGAGCGTACTGCGGCTTTCACGCTACAAGACGTTGGTGCAGGACCTGTACTGCACCGAATCGTTGGCACGCGTAGATGTGCTATGCTTAGACAAAACAGGTACGATCACCGAGGGCACGATGCAGGTGGACGAGCTGCACCCGCTGACGGGCTACACCGAAGAGGACATGACGGCTCCGCTGAAGGCGCTTGTGCAGGTTTTGACGGACGACAACCCGACGTACAACGCGGTGAAAGCATACTTTCCCGGCGGATCGGACTGGAAAGCTGCGGCGACGGTGCCGTTCTCCTCTGCGAGGAAGTGGAGCGGCGCGTATTTCGGCGAGCGCGGCACGTATGTGATGGGCGCGGGCGAATTCATTTTGGGCGAACGCTTCGGTGCGCTGCGTGAACACACGGAGGAATATGCGGCGCGCGGCGAACGCGTTTTGCTGCTGGCGCACTCCGCAAAGCCTTTCCTTGAAAACAAGGTGCTGCCGGACGACATTGAGCCGGTGGGCTTCATTTTAATCAGTGATAAGATCCGCACGGAAGCACCGCAAACGCTGCGCTATTTTGCAGAGCAGGGCGTGACGCTGAAGGTCATCTCCGGTGACAACGCCGTGACGGTCTCTAACATTGCACAGAAGGCCGGCCTGCCCCACGCGGAAAACTACTGCGATGCGACAACGCTGCACACCGACGAGGAGATTGCGGGGGCAATTGAGCAATACAGTGTGTTTGGCCGCGTGACGCCGCAGCAGAAACTGAAATTTGTGCAGGCGTTAAAAGACCACGGCCACACGGTGGCGATGACGGGCGACGGTGTGAACGACGTTCTGGCGCTGAAAGAGGCCGATTGCAGCATTGCGATGGCTTCCGGCAGCGACGCGGCGCGCACGGTCTCGAACCTCGTTTTGCTCGACTCCAACTTTGCTTCCATGCCGCAGGTGGTAAAGGAAGGCAGGCGCTCCATCAACAATTTGCAACGCTCTGCATCGCTGTTTTTACAGAAGACGATCTATTCGACGGTGCTGGGTGTGCTGTTCATTTTTCTTTCTGCTTCCTACCCGTTTGAGCCGATTCAGCTGACGTTTATCAGTTCGATTACGATCGGTATTCCATCGTTTATTCTGGCGCTGGAGCCGAACAACGAGCGTATAAGCGGCAGCTTTTTAGCGAACGTTTTGAAGAAATCGTTCCCCTCTGCCCTGACGATGATTCTTGGCGTTTTGTTTTTGACGCTGTTTAAGGGGCCGCTGAATTTGACGAACCCGCAGGTCTCGACACTTTCGGTCATTGTGGCGTTTGCCGTTGGGTTTATGCTGATGTTCAAGCTTTGCCTGCCGTTCAACGCGCTGCGCGGGGCGCTGTTCGGCACGATGGTGGCGGCGTTCTTTGTGGGATACATCGGCTGCATGGACCTGGTTTCCATGGTGCCGCTGACCGCCCCGATGCTGTTTATTTTGATCCCGCTGCTCATTGTGTCGATCGTCTTTATGATGCAGACAAACCATTTTATGGAGCATTTTGCAGAGCGCCACACGCGGCGTTTGCTGCAAAGCAGGTTCTTCCAGAATCACCGCAGAAAGCGGCGTGAGGCAGCGCACAAAGACCGCCACGCCGCCCGCAGAACGCGCCGCCGCACAGAACAGCCAAGCAGGGTGCGAGACGGTAAAAGAGCTTAATTAGTCGAGATAATATGAAAATACCCCGGCAGGCAGTTTGGATGGCTTGCCGGGGTGTTCTTATGCGCTTGCTAATTTTACAGGATGCAATATTTTGCCATGTAGTCTTCCATGGCGGGGAGGATATCGTTGTATTTTTCGGACTGCTTTAAGTACTCGTGGATATCCTCGACGGTGACGATAGCGTGGACCTTGATGCCGAACTCCTCGTTGACCTCCATGATGGCGGTTTTGCCGGGAACCTTGCCTACCTCGCAGCGGTTGACGGAGATGAACATATCGTTGACTTTCACATTGCCGCAGCCATAGAGGATCGGCATGGTCTCGCGCACGGCGGTGCCGGCGGTGATGACGTCTTCGATGATAATAATTTTATCGCCGTCCTTCGGCTTGTAGCCGACGAGGCTGCCGCCTTCGCCGTGGTCTTTCTCTTCCTTGCGGTTAAAGAAGTAGGGCTTCGAGATGCCATACTCGTTATAGAGGGACGCAGCGGCGGCTGTGACAAGCGGAATACCCTTGTACGCCGGGCCGAACATGGCGGAGAAATCTTCGCCGACGGTCTCCTTGATGAGCGATGCGTAGAACTTGCCGAGCTTTGCGATCTGCTCGCCGGTCTTATAGTTGCCGGTATTGACGAAGTACGGCGTATTGCGGCCGCTCTTCGTGACGAAGGAGCCGAAACGCAGCACGTCTGCGGACATCATGAACTCGATAAACGCCTTTTTGCTTTCTGTCAGCATAAAAACCATCCTTTATTTCCGTCATGGGTCGGAATTTATTTTTATCAGTATAGCATAGATTTGTGTTTTCGTCAAAATTTTTTACGCGAACTTACGCTGCCGGAGAAAGGCCGTTTTCCGCCGACCACGTATAGACGGAATACGTATTGCCGTCCGTTGTAACGGCGACGGTGCCGTCTGTATCGGTGCGCAGGATCTTGCAGTTGCGTTCGGAAAGACTTTCGAGCGTTTCGTGGTGCGGGTGACCGTATTTATTATCCTGCCCGCAGGATATGACGGCGACAGCGGGGTTCACGGCGCGGAGAAAATCCATGGAGGACGATGTGGACGAGCCGTGGTGACCGCACTTTAAAATGTTAGCGGTGATATTTGTTTCGCGTGCTAAGATATTCTCTTCAACCTCGGTTTCGGCGTCGCCGGTGAGCATAAAGGAGATATTGCCGTAGGTGAAGCGCAGAACAGCGGAATAGTTGTTGAGGTTATCGAATATCTCGTCCTTTTCCGGGGATAGGACGGCAAAATTGGCGTTTTCGGGCGCGGAGATTTTTGTATCGGTGGAGATCTGCTCGGTTTGGACGTTTTTGTCGAGCAGGGTATCGAGCATATTTTCGTATGTAGCGGTGGTGGGCGTTTGGTCGTCGGGCAAAAGGGGCATGTAGAACGTGCCGATGGTGTAATCCTCGATAATCTGCTTCATAGAGCCGATATGGTCTGCGTGCGGGTGCGTGGCGACAACAGCATCAAGCGATGTGACGCCGAGCGCCTCGAGGTCGCTTTCGATGGTATCCCCCGCTTCGCGGGTGCCGGCATCAATGAGCATGTTGTAATCGGTACCGATTTGAATTAAAATGCTATCCCCCTGCCCGACATCTAAAAAGTAGACGGCGCAGTCGGCGTCGGTGCCGGTGCTTTGGGTTGGCTGTGCGGGGGCGCTTGAGTCTGTGTTCGGTACACCGGTGAGGAACGTTTCAAGCTCCGGGAAATAATAGACAAGCACCGCCGCGAGCACAAGGACGGCGCTGATGACGGCGGAAAGCGTTTTTTTGTTCCGGGGTTGGCGGCGACGGCCTGCGCCGGTTCTTTTTTGTGGCATGAGTCTCTCCTTTTTGTTTACATAATTTGTTTTACGCGATACAAAAAAGCTGCCGCAGTTTTTACTTGCAGCAGCTTATTTTGCAAATCCTACTCTTTACTTACCTTGCGTTTCGTCCTTGTAAAGGTTAAAGCGGAACAGCTTGGATTCATCCGCTTCATTATCGCAGACCACAAAGGCTTCTGCGATCTTTCCGCCTTCGATCAGAGACGTAAGGCCGATGAGCTGACACAGCTTGCTTTTCAGGTTCAGCTTATCACCGTCGCGCGTCATCAGATACACATTGCCCTCGCAGCTATCCAGTACAGACAGGAAGCCCGGAACATCGATGTCGTGAAGTTCGATCATCTTGGACATCAGTCATCTCTCCTTCGATATGAGATTTAGTCTCATTATGGTTTGCCGATAGGGTTCTATGTGGAAAACCATAATATCCTATGATGGCTTTATTCTATCACAACAGCAGAAAATACACAAGGGCTAAACGGAAAAAAGGTGTGTTGCATTCAGGTTAAATTTTCAGTGAATTTGTTAAACATTGAGAAAGTTTATGAACCTTTCCAATCATTCGCCGGAAGCACCGTAGTTCGCGAGCACGCGGGCGCTGGGATCGTTGACGTCGCAGCCCTCCCACGCTTTGTTCGGCATCCAGAAGTCCTTGACCATTTCCGCTTGACCGGGATAGTATTTTTCAAAAATTTCACGGTAGAGAAGGGATTCTTTCGTAAACGGCGTTGCGAACGGATATTTTGCGGCGCGGAGCTTCATTTCGTCATCGGTATACTTTGTTTCGGCGTAGGCCTTGAGGTAATCGACCATAGAGTGACCGACGGCATCGGAGAACGCGGCTTTTTCGCGGTATAAAATCGGCAGCGGGAGGTAATCGCCCTCGAACGCGTGGCGCAGGAGGTATTTGCCTTTTTTGTACTTGTTGAGCTTCATCTCAGGATCAACGGACATGACGTATTTGACGAAATCGAGGTCGCCGAACGGAACGCGGGCTTCGAGCGAGTTGGCGGAGATGCAGCGATCGGCGCGCAGAACATCGTACATATGCAGCTCTCTTATTCTCTTCTGCGACTCCTTCTGGAACTCCTCCGCGCTCGGCGCAAAGTCGGTGTATTTGTAGCCAAACAGCTCGTCGGAGATTTCGCCTGTCAGAAGAACTCTGATATCCGTGTTCTCGTGTATCCATTTGCACAGCAGGTACATGCCCATGCTCGCGCGGATAGTTGTGATATCAAATGTGCCGAGCATACGGATGACACCCTCGAGCGAGTCTATGACCTGCTCTTTTGTCATGATGACTTCGGTGTGGTCGCTGCCGATATAGTCGGCGACTTCCTTTGCGTATTTGAGGTCGATAGCGTCCTCACTCATGCCTATTGCAAAGGTGCGTATCGGCTTTTTGCTCTGTCTTGCCGCTATGGCGCAGACGAGGGAGGAGTCGAGTCCGCCGGAGAGCAGGAAGCCGACCTTTGCGTCCGCAACGAGTCTCTTGTCAACGCCGGCGATGAGCTTTTCGCGGATGCTTTTGCAAACTGTCTCAAGGTCGTCATGGCATACTTCGTCAACCGCCGCTATGTCGCAGTACTGGACAAACTCGCCGTCTTTATAGTAGTGTCCGGGCGGGAAGGGCATAACATGTCCGCACATTCCGACGAGGTTCTTCGCCTCGCTCGCGAACATGATAATACCTTTTTTGTCATAGCCGTAGTAGAGCGGGCGGATACCTATCGGGTCTCTTGCGGCGATGTATTTTTTCTCTTCGCCGTCGTAGATAATCAGCGCAAACTCGGCGTCGAGCATTTTGAACATATCCACGCCGTATTCGCGGTAGAGCGGGAGAAGTATCTCGCAGTCGGAGCCGCTTTTGAATGTGTATTTCTTCGCAAGCTCCTCTTTTATCTTCTCGTAGCCGTATATCTCGCCGTTGCAGACGACATAGCTGCCGTCCAATTCAAACGGCTGCATTCCGTCGGGAGTCAGTCCCATTATCGCAAGGCGGTGGAAGCCGAGCAGACCTTTGCCGGTGTCTATTATCCGGCTGTCGTCCGGTCCTCTTGAAACGGTCTTTTTGAATCCTTCCTCAAAATCGGAAAAAGCGGCACAGCAGTCGCAGTAACCCATTATCGAACACATAGTAATCTTTCCTTTCGGTTAGTTTCAGCATTCGATAGGGCAAGTGCCAACTCGCTGTGCCACCTATCTTTGTTCTCTTTTCGGCTTCGAAGAAAGCCTCGCCGCTGTAACGGTCGGCGTGTCCGGCGCACCTACTCGGTAGTCCTTTCGGCTTGCAGCTCGTCGGGTGTTATTCGCGCGGAGCTTACTGCATGGCTCTCACCGTCCCATGCTCGCTTTGAGCGGTATTCCGCGTTACTTCTCCCGACTCGGGCGCTTTTGTTATTGTAAAAAGGGTTGTGGATTTTTATTTTACGCTGAAGAGCAGGTCGCTGTAGGTCGGGAACGGCCAGAACTCCTTGGCGGTTATCGTCTCTGCCTCATCGCAGACGGCGCGCAGGGCGTCCATCTTGCCGAGGATAACGTCTCTGATATCGTTCGCCGCTTCGGTGACATCCTCGATAGCCTGGAACTTCGCTATTTCGCCGTCAAGGTCTGCGGTCGCGTCGGCGATTTCATCGGACAGCTCGGAGAGCTTCGCGATGGTCGCGGTCTCGTATTTGCAGGGGAGACCTGCGACTGCCGCTTTCTTCGCGGCGAGGGTTTCTGCAAGCGACTTCGTGTAGCCCTCGACTGCGGGGAGAATCTCTTTTCTCGCCATGTCAACCATGGTCAGAGCTTCTATATTGACGGTCTTTGAGTAGTTCTCAAGAAGTATCTCATAGCGGCTGTGAAGCTCTGCGGGTGAGAATATCTTGTGAGCGGTGAGCATCTTCACGTTCTTGTCGGCTATCATCGCGGGCATAGCGTCCGGAGTGGTGCGGAGATTCAGCAGTCCGCGCTTCTCGGTAGCTTCCTTTATCCACGCGTCGTCATAGCCGTTGCCGTTGAAGATGATTCTCTTGTGGTCTTTTATGGTCTTCTTTATCATGTCGTGCAGAGCGGTCTCGAAGTCATCGACATTTTCGAGGCGGTCCGCATATATCTTGAGCGACTCCGCAACGGCGGCGTTGAGCATGATGTTCGCGCAGGCGATGCTGTTCGACGAGCCGAGCATACGGAACTCAAACTTGTTGCCGGTGAAGGCAAAGGGCGAGGTGCGGTTGCGGTCGGTGGTGTCGCGGGTGAACTTCGGCAGAACATGAACGCCGAGCTTCATCGTTGTCTTTTCGCTGCCGCTGTAGGGCGCGTCGTTCTCTATAGCGTCGAGAACTGCGGTCAGCTCGTCGCCGAGGAACATAGAGACAACCGCGGGCGGAGCTTCGTTCGCGCCGAGTCTGTGGTCGTTGCCTGCGGTCGCGACGGAGACGCGGAGCAGATCCTGATAGTCGTCAACGGCTTTGATGACCGCGCAGAGGAACAGCAGGAACTGTGCGTTCTCATAGGGGGTCTCGCCGGGGGTGAGGAGGTTGACTCCCGTATCCGTTGCCATGGACCAGTTGTTGTGCTTGCCCGAACCGTTGACTCCGGCGAACGGCTTCTCGTGAAGCAGGCAGACAAGTCCGTGCTTCGCGGCGACTTTCTGCATGATTTCCATAGTCAGCTGGTTGTGGTCGGTGGCGATGTTCGTTGTGGTATATATGGGTGCGAGCTCATGCTGAGACGGTGCGACTTCGTTGTGCTCGGTCTTTGCAAGAACGCCGAGCTTCCAGAGCTCTTCGTTGAGGTCTGCCATGTAAGCGGCGACTCTCGGCTTTATAACTCCGAAATAGTGGTCGTCCATCTCCTGACCCTTGGGCGCCTTTGCGCCGAAAAGAGTGCGTCCGCAGAAGACGAGGTCTTTGCGCTGCTCATAGAGAGCCTTGTCAACAAGGAAGTATTCCTGCTCGGGGCCGACGGAGGTGCGCACGCACTTTACATCGGTGTTGCCGAAGAGTCTGAGAATACGAAGAGCCTGCTTGTTGAGAGCCTGCATGGAACGGAGCAGAGGCGTTTTCTTGTCGAGTGCCTCGCCGCCGTAAGAGCAGAACGCCGTGGGGATGCAGAGGGTCTTGTCTTTTATAAATGCGTAGGAAGTGGGATCCCACGCGGTGTAGCCGCGGGCTTCAAAGGTTGCTCTGAGTCCGCCCGACGGGAAGGATGATGCGTCCGGCTCGCCTTTTATCAGTTCCTTGCCCGAGAACTCCATGATAACGCGTCCGTCGGATGCGGGGGTTATGAAGCTGTCATGCTTCTCGGCGGTGATGCCGGTCAGGGGCTGGAACCAGTGGGTGAAATGGGTCGCGCCATGCTCAACGGCCCAGTCCTTCATAGCGGCGGCAACTGCGTTGGCGACGTCATTATTGAGACTCGCTCCTTCGTCAATAGTCTTCTTGAGAGACTGGTAAACATCGGCGGAAAGCATTGCTTTCATCACTCTGTCGTCAAAAACGAGACTTCCGAAATAATCAGATACTGTGCTCATAAGTTAGCGCTCCTTTTTCATATTTTAAGGCGAAAAATAAAAAATGGCGTCAATGAACCCGTTCGGTTCAAAGACGCCATTGCCTTTATGCGCTGAATTATACGCGCAGCAAAATCATTTGTCAAGGCGTTTTCGGACAATTCTTTATTTTTGTGCAAATAGCCGCAATCGGGGCTTTTTGAAAAGCAATTTTATGAGCAAGATGTAACCGCTTTTCTGAGAAAATGCGGGGCTTTGAACTCTCGCCAAAAAAATTTTCGGCGGCGCGGTTCTCCCGGACGGCTTTAAAAATAAAGTGCGATACATATATAAAATACAATTGACACGGGTCTTTTAATATGATAAAATACGCCTCAAATGAGCAAAGGCGTTCATTCCCCCGGGGACAGTGCCCCCCATCGGCGGACGCCTTTGCTTTTTGCTTTTTCGGAATCGAGCGTCCCGCATCTCATCGGATTTTGCGGGCAGTTGACCGCGTTGTCATATTTTTCGGTTCCAAAGCACTCGCTTTTAGTACAGAATACCGTAGAAGTCGGCAGGAAAGGTGTGTTATAATATGATATAATGAAAGTACGTGTGAAACCTTAACCGGAGAAGTATATAAAAAAGAAAAGGATAAAATACGGAGGGATATTAATGACAAAGTACATCTTTGTGACCGGAGGCGTCGTATCCGGCCTCGGAAAGGGGATAACTGCGGCGTCGCTCGGACGAATACTCAAAGCGCGCGGGCTCAAGGTAGCGGCGCAGAAGCTCGATCCTTATATCAACGTTGACCCGGGCACCATGAGTCCCTATCAGCACGGCGAAGTTTACGTCACGGAAGACGGCGCGGAGACCGATCTCGACCTCGGCCACTACGAGCGCTTCATCGACGAGGATCTTAACAAATACTCGAATCTCACCACCGGTAAAGTATACTGGAACGTGCTCAACAAAGAGCGCCGCGGCGAGTATCTCGGTTCGACCGTTCAGGTCATACCCCATATAACAAATGAAATAAAGGATTTCGTATACCGTGTCGGCAAGAAAACCGATGCTGACGTGGTCATCACTGAGATCGGCGGCACTATAGGTGACATTGAATCCCAGCCTTTCCTCGAAGCTGTAAGACAGATATCTCTTGAGGTGGGGCGTGAGAACAGCCTCTTCATCCATGTCACTCTGGTGCCGTTTTTGCGTGGATCGGACGAGCATAAGTCCAAACCCACCCAGCACTCGGTCAAGGAGCTGCAGGGCATGGGCATCAACCCGAACATAATCGTCCTGCGCTGTGACGAGCCGCTTGAGGAGGCTATCTTCAAGAAGATATCGCTCTTCTGCAACGTCAAGCCCGACTGCGTTATCGAGAACATCACCCTGCCTTATCTCTACGAAGCTCCGCTGATGCTCGAGAAGTCGAACTTCTCGTCCGTCGTCTGCCGCGAGCTGAATATAGACGCTCCCGAGCCGGATCTCGACGAGTGGACGGAGCTTGTCCACCGCATCAAGAACCGCGAAAAGGAAGTCAAGATAGGTCTTGTCGGCAAATATGTCCAGCTCCATGATGCATATCTGTCCGTTGCCGAGGCGCTTCGCCACGCAGGCTACACTCTCAACACCCATATCCGCATCGACTGGATCGATTCCGAGAATCTGACCGAGGCGAACTACGAGCAGGAGCTCTCGCACCTCGACGGAATAATCGTCCCCGGCGGCTTCGGCGGCAGAGGAATCGAGGGAATGATCCTCGCGGCGAAATATGCCAGAGAGAACAATGTTCCCTATTTCGGAATCTGCCTCGGAATGCAGATTGCGGTTATCGAATACGCGCGCGATGTCGCGGGTATAAAAGACGCCCACTCGGGCGAGTTCGATGAGCTCTGCAAGAACAAGGTCATTGACTTTATGCCCGGTCAGAGCGATAATATAGACAAGGGCGGCACGCTGCGTCTGGGTGCATATCCCTGCGTTATCAAGCCCGGCACAACAATGGAGCGCTGCTACGGAAAGTCCGAAATTTCCGAGCGCCACCGCCACCGCTACGAGTTCAATAACGATTATCGCGATATACTTACTCAGAACGGACTTACCCTCTCGGGTCTTTCGCCCGACGGCAGACTCGTTGAAACGGTCGAGCTTTCCGACCGCCCGTTCTATGTCGGAGTGCAGTATCACCCCGAGTTCAAGTCCCGTCCCAACAAGGCTCACCCGCTGTTCAAAGGCTTTATAGCCGCAGCGCTTGAAAAATCTGAGATCGGAGAATAAATACCTATGGCAAACTTGCATGAAGAGTGCGGCGTTTTCGGAGTCTATTCACCCAAGCCCGGCCCCGTGGCGGATCTCGCTTACTACGGTCTCTATGCCCTGCAGCACAGAGGGCAGGAGAGCTGCGGCATAGTCGTTAACGACGACGGAGTGTTCGCTTCGCGTAAGGATATCGGACTTGTCAACGAAGTCTTCTCGCGCGACGACCTGATGAAGTTCCCGCAGGGCAGGATGGCTGTCGCCCATGCGCGCTACGGCACGACCGGCGGCAACAGCAGAGCGAACTGCCAGCCCATCGAGGTCAACCATCAGAAGGGCAAGATGGCTCTTGCCCACAACGGAAACCTCAGCAACGCCTATGAACTGCGCAGCGAGCTTGAGCTCGGCGGCGCTATCTTCCACACGACACCGAGATAATCGCCTATATCGTCACGCAGGCGCGCCTCAACTGTCCTTCAATAGAAAATGCGCTGAGCAGCGCGATGAACAGGCTCGAGGGCGCGTATTCCCTCGTGCTCATGTCAGCCGCAAAGCTGCTCGCGGCGCGCGACCCCTACGGGTTTCGCCCGCTGTGCTACGGCAAGACGCTCGACGGCACCTATGTCGTGGCGTCCGAGAGCTGTGCGCTTTCCGCCGTCGGCGCAAAATTCGAGCGCGATATACTCCCCGGCGAGATACTCGTCTTTGACGAAAACGGCGTGCGCTCGAACAGGGATCACTGCGGCGAAAAGCCGAGGCGCTCATGCATTTTTGAGTATATCTATTTTGCAAGACCCGATTCCGTCATTGACGGCGTGTCGGTTCACGCGGCGCGCAGAAATGCCGGCGCGATACTTTCAAAGACCCATCCGGTTGAAGCCGATGTCGTCATGGGCGTCCCGGATTCGGGAATCGACGCCGCTTTGGGCTATGCCGAGGCGTCGGGAATACCCTACGGAATGGGCTTCATAAAAAACAAATATATCGGCAGAACTTTCATCTCGCCCGGTCAGGACAAGAGAATCGATCAGGTGAGAATAAAGCTCAGCGCGATAAGCGAGTCCGTAAAGGATAAGAGAATAGTGCTCATCGACGACTCGATAGTGCGCGGCACGACGAGCCGCCAGATAGTCAATCTCCTGCGCGAAGCGGGGGCAAAAGAGGTGCATATGCGCATCTCCTCGCCGCCGTTCATGCATCCGTGCTACTACGGCACTGACGTTGACTCGCGCGAAAATCTTATCGCCTGCCACCACTCGGTGGAGGAGATTGCCGACATAATCGGCGCGGATTCCCTCGGATATCTGCCGGAGTCGGAGCTTAAAAATCTGATAGGCAGCGAGAACTTCTGCAGCGCGTGCTTCAATGGAGTTTATCCGACCCCTATCCCGGATGTTATCACCAAAGACCGCTTTGAGGGGAAACTCTCCGAGCGGAGCAAATAAATAAAAATACGAAAAGCGAAAGGAAACTGCGGTATGGAAAAGTTGTATGAAGGCAAGAGCAAGGTCGTTTACAGTTCGGAGGAGCCCGGTACCTGCATCATCAAGTACAAGGACACCGCCACTGCCGGCAACGGCGTCAAGAAAGAGGATCTGCCCGGAAAAGGAAAACTCAACGCGGCAATCTCCAACATCATCTTTGATTACCTCATGAAGAACGGAGTCAAGACCCATCTTCTCAAGGTCATCGACGAAACCACCGTCCTCGCGAAGAAGGCTGAGATCGTTATGGTCGAGGTCATAGTCAGAAATATCGCAGCAGGAAGCTTTTCAAAGAAATACGGCGTGCCGGAGGGTTCGCCCCTGAAGAACACGGTCGTTGAGTTCAGCTACAAGAGCGACGAGCTCGGCGATCCCATGATAAACGACAGCCAGATAACCGCCATCGGTCTCGCCACGCAGGAGGAGCTCGACGAGCTCAGAGCCATGTCCAAGCGCATAAACGAGCTGATGACCGAGCTGTTCGCAAAGGGCGGCGTGCGCCTTGTCGACTTCAAGCTCGAGTTCGGACGCACCGACGAGGGACTTGTTCTGTGCGATGAGATATCCCCCGATTCCTGCCGTCTCTGGGATATGGAGACAAACAAAAAGCTCGACAAGGACAGATTCCGCCGCGACCTCGGCGATGTTCTCGGCGGCTACAGAGATGTGCTCGAAAGACTTAAAAGCTCTATCTGATAAATCAAGGAGTGTATTTTTAAATGAGACTCATAGACCGCAAGATCGTCCTTGAGGACGGCAGCGAGTACTACGGATACGGCTTCGGCAGCTATGCCGACAGGGTGTGCGAGATAGTTTTCAACACCTCGATGGTCGGCTACCAGGAAATAGTCTCCGACCCGTCGTATACCGATCAGATGGTCGTTATGACATATCCACTCATAGGCAACTACGGCATAACCGACGACGATTTCGAGTGCAAAAACCCGAGCATCGGCGGTCTTATCGTGTATGACTACAACGATATGCCCTCGAACTTCAGATACACAAAGACGCTCTCGGAGCTGCTCGAAGAGAACGGTATCCCCGGCATCTCCGGCGTTGACACGAGAAAGCTCACCCGCAGCATACGCGACTTGGGCTCACGCCGCGTGCTCATAACCTCGCCCGATATCCCGGCTGAGGTCGCGGTGGAGATAATCAAAAACACCCCCGTTGCCCACGATGCGGTCAGCCGCGTCAGCTGCAAAAAGCGCTGGTATTCGCGCACGTCGAACCCGCAGTTCAATGTCGTTGCGATAGACTGCGGCATGAAACT
>OLRA01003200.1_pt1 | contig 14771 bp, 13 predicted proteins | sample 1673011 | NCBI WGS metagenome assembly OLRA01 (sample SAMEA3136746, study PRJEB25190) | human gut metagenome | reverse complement strand
GTAGCTCAGGCACCTGCCGATATCTGTTCTCAAAGATGTTCTCTGTAATTATCGTTTTGCCCTCGGCTCTCAAAAGTGCGGCCATCAGGACCGGCTGGGCGTCGGTGGGAAATCCCGGATATGGCTCTGTAGAGAGTTCGCCCACAGCTTTCAGCCTTGCCGGGGCATTAACCCGGACACTGCGATTAGAGTTTATTATATCACAGCCTGCACATTTTAGGAAGTGGAGAACTGTTGAAAAATGTGCCGGGTCTACCCCACGCATTTCAACATTTCCGCCAGTTGCCGCCGCCGCGCAGGCAATGGTTGAGGCCACTATCCTATCGGGAATTATTCGTTGGCTCACCGCCTTTTCCGGGCGAAAGCCGCCTATGCACACGGTATCAGTGCCGGCTCCGTTTATCTCCAGCCCCATATTCTGCAAATATTCCTGAAGGGCAACTATCTCCGGCTCTCTGGCCGCACCGTGGATTACCGTATCCCCCCGGGCTCTGGCCGCCGCCAGCATAATGTTCTCCGTAGCCCCCACGCTGGGAAACGGCAGAAATATCTCCTCACCGTGGAGATCCTCCGCCCGGCAATTTATCTCCCCTCCCGACTCCTCTATCTCCGCACCCATTTGGCGCAGTGCGGCCAGATGCAGGTCGATGGGCCGCTTGCCCAGCTGGCAGCCTCCGGGCAGGCTGAGCCTTGCCCCGCCGCAGCGGGCTATGAGCGCACCCATGAATATCACCGAGGAGCGCATTTCCACCATGAGGGAATGGGGAATTTCACTGCGGCACAGGGCCTGTGAGTCTATGTATACCTCCCCGCCCCACTGTTCGGCGGTGCAGCCCAGGTGTCTGAGTATTCTCAGTGCCGCGTCCACATCCCTCAGCTGTGGCACATTCAGCAGCTCAGATGCTGCCGGGCTTATTATGGAGGCGGCAATAATCGGCAGGGATGCGTTCTTTGAGCCCTGGACAAAGCAGGACCCCTCCAGCCTGTTTCCACCTCTCAGGTGCCATATATCCATGAAAAACCCCCCGTGCATTCAAATCAAGCTATCCTATGCACAGGGGGGCTGAAATGTTCTGCCTTTAGGGCGTTCTTTATTTCACCATATCCAGAATTATCCGGCATATCCTGTCCGTTGCATCGGGCAGTGCCAGAGACCTCATGGCGGCGGACATGGCTTCCAGCTGTCTGTCATCGGATAACAGCTGCTGCACCATATCCAGCAGGGAGGCGGCATCAAACTGTCCCTCCAACAGTACCTTGGCTCCACCGGCATTTTCCAGAACCCTGGCGTTGCGCTCCTGATGGTGGTTGGTCACATTGGGCGAGGGTACCATTATCACCGGCTTCCCCATGTATGTAAGCTCGGATATTGTGGAGGCCCCGGCCCGGCACATGACAAGATCCGCCGCGGCCATTACCCTGGGCATGTCAAAGATATACTCCCTTACCTCAGCTTTGCGCTGAGACATGTCAGGAGCCGTCTCGCTGAGTTTTTCCATTATACCGGCATAGTACATCTTGCCGGCGGCGTGAAGCAATCTGAAGCTCTGAGTGCCGTTGAGCATGGGCACGAATTCGGCCATTATACCGTTCATATGTCCGGCTCCCAGGGAACCCCATACGGACAACACCAGCTTTTCATCCGCAGGTATACCCAGCTCTGCTTTTGCCTGCTCCTTGGTGTATCTGGAAAACTCCCCTCTCACCGGAGTACCGGTAACGGTAACCTTTTCCGGCTTCGGATAATACTGACGGCTGTCTTCAAAGCCAACCATTATTTTATCCACTTCCCTGGCCAGAAGCTTTGTGGTAAGTCCCGGGACGGCGTTGCTCTCATGCACGGCGGTAGGTATGTGCAGTTCTGAGGCGGCCTTCAGTACCGGAAAACATACATAGCCCCCGGTGCCTATCACTGCGTCGGGCTTAAAGTCACGGATAATCTTTTTTGCTTCATGGTGTGAAGCCGCAACATTCTTCACCGTATTTATGTTGTGGAGCATGGCCTCAAAGCTTTTGCCACGGCTCAAGTTGGTTATTTTCAAGGGCTTTATCTCATAGCCCTCTCTTGGTACCAGTTCCATCTCCATCTTGCCCTCGGCGCCCAGAAAAAGAAAACTGCTGTCCGGCATGAGCTCCTTCAACCGCCCGGCCACTGCCAGGGCAGGGTTAATGTGTCCGGCGGTACCGCCGCAGGTAAAGATAAATTTCATTTTTCCGTCTTCCTTTCTCTATTTCAATGAGACGTCTCTGGAGGCGCTGAGGATAATGCCCATCTCAAAAAGCTGTATGAGCAGCGCAGTACCTCCGTAGCTGAACAGGGGCAGCGATATACCGGTGCAAGGTACCAGATTGGTCACCACAGCCACGTTCAGAAAAACCTGTATAGCCAGCAGGGTGCTTATCCCGGCGCAGACAAGAAAACCATATCTGTCCCGCTGGTGCAGGGCAATCCAGTAGCCTCTAAGTATGAGCAGGGCAAAAAGGCAGAGTATAAGCGCTGCGCCTATAAATCCCAGCTCCTCGCAGACCACGGAAAAGATAAAGTCGTTATGCTCCTCCGGCAGATACAGGAACTTCTGTCGGCTGCCGCCAAGGCCCAGGCCGCTAAGTCCCCCGGAACCTATGGAGTAAAGGGACTGGACGATCTGGTAGCCTTCGTCGGAGGGACTGGAAAAAGGGTCCAGCCAGGTGCTGATTCTGGTTGAAGCATAGGGGAAGAAAGTCAGCAGCACTGCCAGTGCCCCCAGCACCGTGCCTATTGCCGCAATAAACCATCCAAGACCCACCCCGCCCAGAAACATCATTACGCCCCCGATAGCAATAATAATGATGGAAGCGGAGAAGTGCGGTTCCATTACCAGCAGGCCGATAATAATTCCAAGGATTCCAAGAAAAGGCAATATGCCGTATTTAAAACTTTTCATTCTGCCCTGAAAGCGGCATATCATAACAGAAAAGGTGAGGATCACCGCCAGCTTTGCCAGCTCCGAGGGCTGAAGTGTAAGTCCGCCTATACCCAGCCAGCGCCGGGAACCGTTGGCTTTGACACCGATAATAGGCACCAGCATCAAAAGCACTATTGTCAAAGCCAGAAAATGCAGGGAATATTTACGGTATAGGCTCATTGGTATTCTGGAAGCCAGCAGCATGGCTCCCACTCCCATCAGAGCGAAGATAAGCTGCCGGACAAAATAATAGGCCCCGTTGCCGCCGGTAATATTGCCGGGGTCATAATAAGCTCTGGCATAGCTTGAAGACAAAACCATGACCACTCCAGCCGCCAGCAGTATCAGCGCCATGGTAAAGAAACCGGCGTCAAGGCTGGCTCTCCGCTGCTTCCCGCCGGCAGAAAAATCGGAGAGGCGGGCGCTGTCGTAACGCATGTTCCCACCTCCCCGATCACAAGTACGTTATAAGCCCATGAAATGCCTGCACACCACAATAAATGATATGATGGCCATTACAAGAGATATGCCTGTAAACAGGGTAAAAATTTCTTTTTCTTTCCATTTGTGTCCCGTCCAGCCGCCCATCTCCAGGTGATGATGGAAAGGAGCCATCTTAAACACCCGCTTGCCGTGGCTGAGCTTATAATAGCCGACCTGGATTATATCGGACAGAGTTTCAACAAGAAACACGAATCCCAGGGAAATGAGCATTATCGGCATGTTGTAGGCATAGGCCAGAGCCGCTATCATCCCGCCCAGGAAGAGAGAACCGGTATCACCCATAAAGCATTTGGCCGGGTTGAAATTGTATATCAGGAAGCCCAAAAGACCGCCTATCATTGCCGAGGCCATGATGCCCATCTGTTCAAACTCGTCTCCGAACATCATGGTAATGGCTACAAAGAACAGGAAAACCGGAATGGAAGTCCCGGCGGCCAGTCCGTCAATGCCGTCGGTAATATTCACTGCGTTGACGGTGCCCACGATTATAAAGGAAGATATGAGGAAATACAGCCATTCCGGCATGTATATCGTCTTATCCACAAAGAACAGATAAAAGTTTGGTCTGACATAACCTATCTGCCTCATCAGCAGCACAAACACCAGGGAGGCCACCAGCTGCAGCAGGAACTTTGCCTTTGCAGTAAGGCCCAGGTTCTGCTTCTTGGCCAGCTTTTCCCAGTCGTCCAGAAAACCGATGGCGCCAAAGACGCAGGCAAAGAGCATGATAAATATGTTGACAAACTCTCCACGGAGCATGCCGTCAAAGCCCACGGTGAGACACACCAGGGCGGCGGCAAGGATGAACATCACTCCGCCCATAGTCGGGGTCCCGGTCTTGCCCATATGCCAGGTTGGGCCGTTTTCCTTTATCTCCTGTCCCGCCTTTATCCGGCGAAGCCAGGCTACGTAGAACTTTCCGAAAGCACTGGCAAACAGGAAGGCCAGAACAAATGCAGTTATAAGCTTTATCGTCATCGCATTCTCCAAAACGCACGGCGCCGTCAGCGCACTGTATTTCTCTTTTTCAGGTACTCAGCTACAATTTCCCGCTCATCCATATGGACTCTCTCATGGCCTATTATCTGATAGTCCTCATGGCCTTTCCCGGCAAGCAATATTACATCACCTGGACCCGCCTTGTCAATAGCCCAGGCAATAGCTTGACGCCGGTCGCAGATGACTTTGTATGGCGTATGCCTGTTTTTAAGCCCCGGCAGTATCTCGTTTATAATATCCATCGGCTCTTCCGTACGGGGATTGTCGCTGGTGACCACCACCAGATCCGCATTGTCCGCAGCAATTGAGCCCATTATAGGCCGCTTCAGTCTATCCCTGTCCCCGCCGCAGCCAAATACCACTATAAGTCTGCCCTTTGTAACGGGTCTCAGGGTCTTGAGTACATTTTCCAAGGCGTCCGGCTTATGGGAATAGTCGATTATTATGGAGTAGTCTCCATCGGTAGGCACCGGCTCCATGCGTCCTTTCACTCCTCTGGCCGTAGCCAGAGCGTCGGCGCACTTGTCAAGGTCTATTCCCAGGCAGCTCGCGGCGGCAATTACGCCCAAGGCATTGTGCACCGAGAACATGCCCGGGATATTCAGCCTCACAAGGGCTATCTCACCGCCGTGGACGGCAGCAAAACGGACTCCGGAGGCAGAGAGCCTGATGTCCTTTGCAATGATATCCCCGTCATTTTTTTCCGCCGAGAAGGTAGTAACCGGGCAGTCTATTCCGCTGGCCATAAAGTCCGCCCACGGGTCGTCAATGTTTATGCAGGCCTGCCTGCATTGGGAAAAAAGCTTCTTTTTAGCAGCGGCATATTCCTCCATGGTTCCGTGCAGATCCAGGTGATCCTGGCTGAGATTGGTAAATACCGCCACGTCAAAATCAATGCCCGCCACCCGCTCAAGGGCCAGGGAGTGGGAAGATACCTCCATCACCACATGAGTGCAGCCTGCCTCTCTCATGGCGTGAAACAGCTTCTGCAGCTCATAGCTCTCCGGTGTGGTGTATTCGGTGTGGATAAGTTCCTCGCCTATCATATTTCCGTTGGTGCCTATAAGCCCCACCTTTGTCCCCAGCTCCTGCTCCAGCAAATGCTTGAGCAATATGGTAGAACTGGTTTTGCCGCTGGTGCCGGTAAAGCCTATGAGTTTCATTCCGGCAGCCGGGTTTCCGAAGAAGTTCCGGCTGCATATGGCCAGGCCGTAGCGGCAGTCGGCAACCTGCACCCAGGGCACTCCTGCTTCCGGCTCATCCTGGCAAAGCACCGCTGCCGCACCTTTTTCCATGGCCACAGGGATAAACTTATGTCCGTCCACTGTCAGGCCCTTCACGGCCACGAACAAATCTCCCGGCCGGGTATTTCGGGAGTCATAGCTTATTCCCGTAATATCAAGTTCCATATCGGCGGTACATCCGCCGATGTCAAGGTCTTTCAGTATTTCTCTGAGTTTCATAGCGATCTCCGTTCTCCCGGAGCGGCTTTCACCGTTCCGGCCATACCATGACATTTTATACCAGAAGTCCACGATGGTCAATACTTGCCCAGTAGAGACTCGTTTTCATCTATCAATGTCACTTCCACAACACAGCCGTGATCCGCGGCGGTACCCGCCGCAAGGCTCTGGCTGCCTATAACCTGCTGGGCAGAGTTGTTCACCTGGCTGCGCGTGCTTATAAACAGTCCCCGGCTTGACAGAAGGTCTCTGGCGCTTTCATAGCTCAGGCCCGCAAGATTTGGAATGGTCTCCATATTTGGAGACACCTGAGCTCCTCCCAGATACAGTATCACCTGACTGCCGGCAGCAATACTCTCACCGGAGACAGGCAGCTGTCCGGTTATGGTCTCTCCTTCGCCTATGGTTCTGTAATCAAGCCCCAGCTCACTGAGATGCTCCGCCGCCTCGTCCAAACCAAGCTCCAGCAGCATGGGTACCGGCACGTCTCCGCTTTCATCTCCGGTCCGTTCCGGCTCTATACCCATATAAGGCAGGATGTCGGCAAACATATTGCCCACCACCGGGGCGGCCATCTGTCCGCCGCTGACATATATGCCTGACTTATTGGATGGTGTGTCCAAAAATACCAGCAGGACAATTTGCGGATCGTCCGCCGGGGCAAAGCCTATAAAGGAAACTATGTACTCCTTCTGGCCCGTCTGGGCCTCCAGGCTCACCTTCTCGCTGGTGCCGGTCTTGCCTCCTATGCGGTAACCCGCTACGGCAGCGTTGCGTCCGGTACCCTCGTTCTTGTCGCCAACCACCTGCTCCAAAATCTGCCGCACCTGCTTGCTCGTATTCTCACTTATAACCTGGCGGACCGCCTTTGGGCTGCGCTCATAGGCCACGCTGCCGTCGGGATTAAGCATCTGGCGTACCACATAGGGCTGCATAAGGTTTCCCCCGTTGACGCAGGCGCTGACAGCGCACACAAGCTGCAGAGGCGTTATTGTAAAGGTCTGGCCGAAAGAAGCCGCAGCCAGCTGGGAGAGGTTCTTCTCCGAGCAAAAAGTGTTTTTGCTCCACCATATGCTGCCGCTCTCTCCTGCCAGGTCTATTCCGGTCTTTGCGGTGAGATTCTCGTCATCATTACCGGTCATGTTCAAAAAGCCGAAAGCTTCACAGTAGTCATAAAAGCGTTCCGCTCCCACCCTCTGGCCGATATTCACAAAGGCCACATTGCAGGAATGCTGGGCGGCCTGGGTGAGGGTTTGGCTGCCGTGCCCCTCGGTCTTCCAGCAGCGTATGGGACTTGTGCGGCCTATAACGCTGACGCTGCCGGGGCAATAGAAACTGTCATCAAGGCTCACAGCCCCTTCCTCCAGGGCCATGGCCAGGGTAATTATCTTAAAGGTAGAGCCGGGCTCATAGGTATCGGACAGGGCTTTGTTCCGCCACTGGCGGGTCTGGGCCTCACTGAGCAGTCTGGCCTTTTCCTCCTCATCGGAAGCGGCGTTTATAAGCTCCATGTCCTCGTCGCTCACTGCAAGGAAGTCGTTCAGATCATAGTCCCCCAGGGAGGCCATGGCCAGTATTTCCCCGGTGTTTACATCCATTGCAATGGCTCCTGCCCCGTTTTGGATGTCATAGTCCTCCACCGCCTGCTTCAGATGCTTTTCCACATAGTACTGTATGCTGGCGTCGATGGTGGTTACAAGGTCGTATCCGTCCTCGCCGGGATAATATTCCTCGAATTGAGAAAACAGCAGCTCCGTCCCCAGAGCATTGGTAGCCCTTACGGTCCTGCCAGGGCTGCCGGACAGAGCCTCGTTATACTGAGCCTCTATGCCTTCAAGCCCGTAGTTGTCCGTACCTACGAAGCCGATAAGGTGGCAGGCCAGGGAGGAATTCGGATAATACCTCTTGGTGTCCGTCTCAAGGCGGACGCCCCGGAGATTGTTCTCCGTCTTAAAGGCTCTCACTTCGTCAGCCTTGTCCTGCTCCAGCTTTCGGGCCACAGTGACATACCAGCTGCCTTTCTGCCCGGTCTTTTCGTATATCTCCTCGTAGCTTATATCCAGTATTTCCGAAAGGCCCCGGGCAATGAGTTCCCGATCTTCACCGTACATCTCTATTTCCGCAGGACTCAAGTACACGTTGTCCACCGAGGCGCTGACGGCCAGGATATTCATATTGGTGTCATATATGACGCCCCGCATGGCAGAGCTTGGCACCGAGCGCAGCTGCTGCTCTATGGCCATGCTCTCATATTTTTCGTGGTCGATTATCTGGAGCTGATACAGCCGCCCCAGTAATATGACAAATGCCCCTATACCGCATACTGCCATCAAAAACAGGTTGCGGCGGAGCATCTGCCTGCTTGGCCCGGACTTGACATTGCCGGGCTGAGTCTTCGCTGACATGGCATCACCCGCTTGACAGAATATATATTAAATATATTCAGCCTCCGGCAGCTCATGCATATTATCCCAAATCAATATAGAATATCTGGCTTGGCTTTAAGGTCTGCATGCCCAGCTCCTCTGTGGCATAGCGCTCCAGTTCCTCCAGGCTCAGGCTGGATTCATACTCCGCCTGTAGGATACGGTTATCGTTTTTCAGCTCCGTCAATTCCTGCTCAAGGGCTGTCAGCTCCTCGTTCAACGCCGCCAGCTCTATGGAGCCCATCAACGCTCCCACCAGGAGTGTAAGTGAAAAGCCAATGCAGATTATTCTGAACAAAATACGGCTGAGTCTTCCGCTCATGCTATACCCTTTCCGCCACACGGAGCTTTGCGCTGCGGGAACGCGGATTGAGTTCCAGCTCCTCAGGGCTTGGCAGGATGGGCTTTCTGGAAACGCTCTTCAGTGTCTGCACAAAGCCGCAGGTGCATATGGGTGCCTCCCGTGGACAGGTACAGCCGTTTTCCCTGGCGGCTATCCCCGCCTTTATTATCCTGTCCTCCAGAGAATGGAAGCTTATTACACAGAGTCTCCCGCCCTTGTTCAGCTTGTCCGGAGCAGTATCCATCATTGCAGATATGGCCCCAAGCTCGTCGTTGACGGCAATACGTATTGCTTGAAAGCTCCGCTTTGCCGGGTGCTGCTTCTCTCTCAGGGCAGCGGCAGGCATAGCTCCTTTTATTATATCAACCAGCTCCAGGGTAGTCTCTATAGGTTTTTTCTCCCGGTGCTGGATTATGGCCCGGCTTATACGCCGGGCATAACGCTCTTCACCGTAATCCCAGAGGATACGATTAAGTCTCTCCTCGTCCCAGTGGTTCACTACCTCATAGGCGCTGAGGCTGTCGGCCTCATCCATACGCATGTCCAGGGGAGCGTCGGCCATATAAGAAAAGCCCCGCTGCACTTCATCCAGCTGAGGCGAAGACACGCCCAAATCAAAGAGCATGCCGTCTACGCCCTGTATACCCAGTCTGTCCAGTATGGCGGCAGCATCCGAAAAATTTCCGTGGACCAGGGTCACTTTCTCCCCAAAGGGCGCAAGACGCTTTCCTGCCCTCTCAATGGCGGTCTCATCCCTGTCTATACCCACAAGACGCCCTGAAGTAAGCCGGGAGGCTATCTCATAAGAATGTCCCCCCAGCCCCAGGGTACCGTCCAGGTATATGCCGTCGGGTTTTATGTTAAGATTCTCTATGCACTCTTTGAGCAGCACGGAAAAATGTTTGGCTTCGTAGCTCAAAACTCCAGTTCCTCCATAACGGCGGCTATGTTCTCCGGTGTGGTCTCCATCTGGTAAATCTCATTCCAGTTGTCGCTGTCCCAGAGCTCGGCGTGGTTGTTGCAGCCCACCACCGTCACAGCTTTTGTTAGCCCCGCATAGTCCCGAAGATTCTGTGGTATGAGAGCCCTGCCCTGGCTGTCCAGCTCACAGCGGGCGGCATGGGCAAACAGCGGCCGCATCTTACGCTGCTTCACATAGGGCATGGCATTTACCTTTTCAGAGAAGATCTGCCAGTTTTCACTGCTGTATGCGCAGAGGCAGCGATCCATGGACAGGGTAACAAAAAACACCTCGCCCAGCTCATCCCTGAGCTTTGCGGGAATAAACAGCCGGCCCTTGCTGTCAAGGGAATGCTGATATTCACCTGTCATGCACTTCGCCTCCTTTTTGTGGGAATCAACGCCATTTATCCCCACTTTTAACCACTTTGCATTACCATTATAGGGGGAGCATATGGAAAAATCAAGTGAAACTTTTTGTTAAATTTTGACTTTTTCTTGCGTCTATTCTTCCAAAATGTACAAAAAAACGCCGAACACAATATAGTGTTCGGCGTTGGGCAAGCATATCCAATATGTAGATTATTCGTCGCTTCTGCGCTGTTCTATAATGACCTTGCTGCTGACTGGGCGGGCGGTCCCTTGCTGTGGGCTCTGCTGCTGAGCCTGGGGCTGTGCCTGAGGGGCAGGCTTCTCTTTCACGCCGCCAAGGCTCCTGAAAGAGGTCTGGGCCATCTGTACGGTATTGAGGGCACTGTTGAGATTATCCGCTGCCTGACGGATTATATCGTCAACATACTGGCTGGCAACCCGGCGCAGTTCCTTGCTCTTTGCCTCGGCAGAGCTGAGCATCTCGGTGCTCTTTGCCTTGGCAGCCCGGACTATCTCCTGTTCCTCCACCATCATGCGGGCCTGTTCTTCTGCGTTTTTCCGCAGAGCCTCCGCTTCCCGTTTGGCATTGCCGATAAATTCGTCTCTGGCGGACACAAGGCGCTGGGCTTCAGCCACGGAGCTGGGCAGGCTGGCCTTGATGTCATTTATCAGTGCAACCGCCTTCTCCCGTTCAATGATGCATTTATCATTGCCCAGAGGTACGCTCCAGGCATCCGTCACCATAGAGTACAATATATCCAGCAACTCAAGAACATCTCTGTTGCCATCCATTTCAGCTCATCCCCCATTGTTTTGCTTTCTCTCTTATATCCTCAATTATCTCGTCAGGCACCAGGCCCTTGAGATCCGCATCATAGCGGGCCATTTCCCGTACCACGGAAGAGCTGAGGAACGTATACTTTCCGCTGGCAGTGAGAAACATAGTCTCCATTTCCGGGTTGATTTTCTTGTTTATAAGGTTCATCTGGAATTCATATTCAAAGTCCGATGCCGCACGCAGTCCCTTTACCACCACAGCTCCATCAAACTGCTTGGCATACTCGGCCAAAAGTCCGTCAGAGCTATCCACAGTCACATTGGGGTATTTGGACACTACTCTTTTCACCATGTCTAGGCGCTCTTCCACTGTAAACATGGGAGAGGTCTTGCTGGAATTATACATCACACACACAACCACCCTATCAAAGATGCGGCTTGTGCGGCGGATTATATTCAGATGTCCAAGAGTAATGGGATCAAAGCTTCCTGGGCAGATAGCTATTGACATCAGTTTGTCTCCTTGGTATACAGAGTGAGCTTTACCCGGCCATAGTTATATTCCCTTCGTTTTCTGTAGGGTGGACGCATGTCCGGGAGGGTATTTTCTCTGCGTGATTCGCAGACTATTATACCACCATCCGACAATATGTCAACGGAATTGATGGTTTCCAGCACAGTTTGGTAAAGCTGGGAATCATAGGGCGGGTCCACAAATATCAGGTCAAAGCTGCCGCAGTTTTTCAAAAAACCAATGGCATCCTGCTGCAGCACCGTTGCTGTAAAGCCGCAGGCTTTCAGGTTGTCCCGGACGATCTTCACCGCTTCCCGGCTCTCGTCGGTAAACACCACGCTTGCCGCCCCCCGACTAAGACACTCTATGCCCAGCTGACCGGTACCGGCAAAAAGGTCCAGGACCCGGCGGCCCTCTATATCAAACTGGATTATATTGAAAAGTGACTCCTTCACATTGTCCGTGGTTGGACGAATATCATAATTTTCCGGGGTCTTGAGCTTTCTGCCCCGTGCGCTGCCGCTTATCACTCTCATTTATCTTCATCCTCTTTGCTGTGGAAATAATCATATACGGCCTGGGCTGTATTCTTTGGAACCACCAGTTTAAGCTGCTCCAGGCTGGCTTCCCTTATAGCCTTGACGGATTTAAAGTATTTTATCAGCTCGTTTCTCCGCTTGTCCCCCACGCCTGGAATTTTATCCAGAGTTGAGCCGTAGCTCTCATTTCTCAGGGAGCGCTGGTACTCAATGGCAAAGCGGTGGGTCTCCTCCTGGATACCGCCTATCAGAGCAAATACGGCCTGGTTCTGGCTTATGCCTATCTCCTGTCCTTCCGGACTTATCAAAGCCCGTGTACGGTGCCGGTCATCCTTCACCATGCCGAAGGTTGGGACAAAAAGCCCCAAGTCTCTCTGGGCCTGCACCGCCACTGCTGCATGGGTGTCACCGCCGTCGATGAGAAGCAGATCCGGCAGGGGTGCAAAATGCTCGTCCCCTTCAGCGTAGTGCTTGAATCTCCGATACACCGCCTGGTACATGCTGGCATAGTCGTCCTGCATCTCCATGTCCCGTATACGGAACTTCCGGTAAGCCTTTTTCAGAGGCTTTCCGTCTACATGTACCGTCATGGCCGCAACTATGCCTGTGGAGCCCAGGTTGGATATATCGAAGGCCTCTATCCGCTCCGGGAAATTATCCAGCTCCAGGGTTCTTTGCAGCCACTCCAGAGTCTTGGAGCGGCGCTGGGCAGCGGTGGTGCGCCGCTGTATCTCCTCTCTTGCGTTGAGGGCGGCACTTTCAATAAGGCGCATACGCTCCCCCCGCCTGGGAGTCTCTATATATATTCTTCTGCCTGAGCACTGGCTCAGCAACTCCTCCAGATCCTCCCGGTCATCAATCTGGCAGGGAAGCAGTATGGACTTGGGCCAGCCTCCCCTGTGGGCGGTGTAATACTGGCGAACCAGATCGGATATTGCTTCGCTGTCTTCCTCCAGAGGTTCCTCCATCATTTCCGTGTCCTTGCCCACCAAATCGCCGTTCACAAAATGCAGCACCGTAAAGCAGCTCTTGGCCCCGCGGCAAAAACCTATGGCGTCTGTATCGGCAAAGGCGGTAGCTATGACCCGCTGACGGTTGGAGAGGTTTTCCACCGCCCGTAGACGGTCCCGAAGCTCCGCCGCCTTTTCAAAGCGCAGTTCCTCTGCCGCCTGCTCCATCTGGCTCCTCAGCTCTTCCATGAGCTCGCTTCCTTTGCCCTCCAGTATCTGAGCGGCCTGGGCAGCACGACGTCGATAATCCTCCGCATCGCTGTCCTTAAGACACCAGCCCAGGCAGGTACCCATGTGATAGTTGAGGCAGGGCCGCTCCTTTCCTATATCCCTGGGAAACTTTCTTGAACAGTCCGGCAGCAGCAGGGCCTTGCTTATGGTACTAATCACGTTCCGCGTCTGGCTGCGCCCTCCAAAGGGTCCAAAGTATCTGGCTCCGTCTCTGGGCGCCTTGTTTGAAAGGCTCATGCTGGGATACTCTTCCCGCATATCCATGCGTATAAACGGGTAGCCCTTGTCGTCTTTCAACAGAATATTGTAATGAGGTTTATGACGTTTTATCAGAGAGTTTTCCAGCACCAATGCCTCAAACTCGCTGCCTGCCACAATGACATTGAAGTCCGCCACCTTGTCCACCATGGCCTGAACTTTGGGTAAATGTTCCCCGTGGAAATAGCTGCTGACCCTATTTTTCAGCTTCTTGGCCTTGCCTACATAGATGACCTCATTCTTGTCGTCCAGCATAATGTACACGCCGGGCAGCAGGGGCAGATTATTCGCTTTTTCTCTCAAGGTGTCCAGCATTATGTCAACCTCAATTGAATTATGTAAACTTCAATTTCCTCTTACCGGCTCCGGCTCTGCGGCTTTCTCCTGGCCGAAAATGCACCACAGGGTGACGGATGCCACAACTATCACGCCCCCAATGAGAGCAAATATTCCGGGCCGCTCCCCGTCGAATATCAGCACCCATACCGGATTCAGCAGCGGCTCCGCCGCACCCAGCAGGCTGCAGGCCAGAGGCGGGCAGTACCGGGAGGACTTCACATACAGGATGTAGGAAATACCCAACTGGAAAACGCCCAGCACAAGTATGGATATGACGGCTGTTGCGGTAAATTCAGGCTTTGTGATAATGATAAAAGGCAGCCCCACAAGGAAAGTCAGGCTCTGGCCTATCAATATGCCGGAAAAGCGCTGCTCACTCTCCAGCTCGCCCACAGCCATGAACATGCCTGCCATAAACATTCCGGCAGCAATGGCCACAAAGTTGCCCAGGATGTAGCCAGGCTGCAGCTGGTCGAAGAAGAAGAGGGCTATACCCAGCAGAGTAAAGGTGACCACAACAGCGTCGGCACGGCGGATGCGCTTTCTGTACAGCAGGGCGGAAAAAATCACAATAAACACCGGTGAAGTAAACTGCAAAACTATGGCATTGGCTGCCGTTGTCAGCTTATTTGCCACAGCAAAGCAGGTGTAAACGCAGGCAGTGAAGACACCCGTTACCAAAGTTTTCCGATTCAATATAATGTGCATGCGCTTCATCAGTATGTATGCGGCAATGGTGAGGCCAGCAATAAGACTGCGCAGTCCGGCCACTGCAAAGCCGTTCCAGGGCAGCAGCTTCATAAATATGCCGGCAACGCTCCACAGAGTAGCGCATATGAGCATTTCTATTATTGCAATGTTTTCCTTTTTCATTTACTACATCTCCGTAAAAACAAGGCGCGTAATACCCATGCGCCCCGCCAAGGATTTTGCCGGCGGCAAAATCCCGCTCTGCTTAAGAAACCTTTGAGAGCAAAGGACGTTCAATACCGTCTCATTGAAATGGGATGCAGGTCTTGCCCCTCTCACAGTCTCCGGTGGCTCGCTGATTTATGCAGGTACAGACTTCAAAAATCTCTTTCACAAAAACA
>OLRA01003192.1_pt1 | contig 14794 bp, 11 predicted proteins | sample 1673011 | NCBI WGS metagenome assembly OLRA01 (sample SAMEA3136746, study PRJEB25190) | human gut metagenome | reverse complement strand
CCGATTTTCGTCTTCGCCCTGGAATAATGATAGGCGCCGATGCCGACGAAGCCGGCCGCTACAACCGCAATCGCATAAGTGACTACGCTCGCCGCAACCGTCTCGGGGTCGAACATGCCGTTCGCTACCAAGACCTGGCGGATGATCAGGAACAGCACGAAGATGATAATGCCGCCTGCCGTCTGCATGAAGCCGCGCGTTTTCTTTTGCTCGAGCTCGGCGATTTCCTCGCGGAGCTTGCGCTCCTTCTTGCTCATTCCCTTTGCCATTTCCCACTCCTTACAGCGCCGCATGCGACGCGCGCGAACTCTAAAAAGCCAATGCCATCCAGTATAGGGCAAGCTCTCGAAAAAAAAGCGGGCTTCCCTCCGTACGAGGAAAGCCCGTCAAGGTGAAACGCAAAGCAAGACGCATCACGAAACGCACTCCAGCAGCGCGAGTTGCGAGGTGCGCAATCGCGAGGCAAGGCGCACGACGCACAGCCGTCGTACGAAAAGCGGTCGCTTAAGCCTTCACCGCCTCGCACATACCCGCAGGCACGCCGCTGTCCTTGGTGGCGTCGTAGCCCTCGAGCTCTTCCTTGTCGAACTTCTTCACCATGGAGGCGTCGTAGCCGAGCTCCTTAAGCGAGTTCAGCGCCATCTCGGCATGAACCTGCTCGAGCGGCTTGCGACCAAACGTCCAGTTGTAGATGAAGAAGGTGAACAGCGCGGTGATGGCAAGACCGGCGACCGCAAGCAGGAACGATCCCAGGTGCACGCCGGCGCCTGCGAGGTTGCCCGCAGCGAGCTCGATGCCCACGTTGAACATATTGTAGCCACCGACCGTGATCATGACGGAGAAGCCCTCGCCGGAGAAGTTGGCAAGCGCACCGGAGATTCCGAAGGGCGCGAAGATTGCGCCCAACATCCATGCCGTGATCAGGATGTGAAGCGGGGTGACCTTCTTGGTGACCCTCTTCAGACACACGAACAGGATTTGGAAGAACGCGGCGAGCAGACCGCCCACAAGGAACGCGCACACGAACAGCATGCCGCCCTCGGTCTTTGCGACGCCGAGGTTGTTATTGAACCCGACCGTGCCGCAGATCCAGCCAATCGCGATGCAGATAGCGGCGAACAGCACGTTGAACCACACGACGAACCACACACAGTTCCAGATGCACTTGCCCATCTTCTCGTTGTTCTTCGTCCAGGGACCCACGGCCTTCATGCCGACCGCCATCGCAAAGCCGGAGAACGGGAGCAGCGCGCCAAACGTCGCCCATTCCTCGACGTACTGATAGCACGCAAGGCCGCCCAGGATGCAGCCGATCACGCCCATGCTGATAAGCGTGGCGCCACCCATGAAAAACGCCATCGGCGTGCCTACGAGCACGGTCTGCCAGAACGTGAGGATCGCCTGGGCGATGAGCGCGAAGGTGCCGCCCACCAGGAAGCTGTAGATAACTGTCTTGTATGGTTTCATGACCATCCCCTTCAACTATTCTTTTGACTCCACATCGCGCGAATGCGCAAAAACAGACACGCTTTCCCTCAAAAGCGTGAACATGCGCACGATAGATTACCCGAAAGCGCGCGCCCGACCTCAACCCGCAGGGTCGAATCGACGGGTTGACTTGGCCGTGCGTCCCTGCGGCGAGAGGACGAATTTGCCCTGAGGGCATGAGAAAGGGACTGGACAGATAAGCGAATGGGGAACGCGAAAGAAAAGCGGACGAAGGGGAAAGCCGACGCGCCCCCTACCCGGGCGGCTTCCCTGCACACGCAAAGGGGGCCGGCGGCATGATAGCCGTCGACCCCCTTGTTGCGCAAACACCGCCTCGCGTCTGTTGGACGCGGCAGCGTCTTTAATTCCCTGCAGCCCTTGAGGCTTGGTATTCCTCCACGAGCTTCTTCGTGACGTCGGCGGGCGCCTGCTCGTAGCCGTTGACCTGGATGCTGTACGAACCCGAGCCGCGCGTGATCGAGCGCAAATCCTTCGTGTACTTCACGACCTCAGCGTAGGGCACGCGCACGATAATCACCGTCTCGCCCTCGTCATTGGAGTCGGTGCCGACGATGCGGCCGCGACGCGTGGAGATGTCGCCCATGACCGGACCCGCATAGTCCTCGCCCACCGTGATCTCCAGGTCAGCCATCGGCTCGAGCAGCACAGGATCGGCCTGGTCGCACGCGGCGCGGAAACCGATGCGCGCGGCGGTCTTGAACGCCATCTCGTTGGAGTCGACGGAATGATAGCTGCCGTCGAACACGGCGACCTTGATGTCGACCATCGGGTAACCAGCGAGCACGCCTTCCTTCATGGTCTCCTGCACGCCCTTGTCGACCGCGGGAATAAGGCCGCCGGGGATAGCGCCGCCCTTGATCTCGTCGACGAACTCGTAGCCCGCGCCCGGGTTGGGCTCGAGACGCAGCCAGCAGTCGCCGAACTGCCCGGCACCGCCCGTCTGCTTCTTGTGACGGCCCTCGGCCTCGGCGGTCTTGCGGATGGTTTCGCGATACGGGATGCGCACCGGCACGAGGCGAACATCGACGCCCGTCTGCTCCTTGCAGCGGGAAATGAGCATGTCAACCTGTGTGTCGCCCATCGCGGTGAGCACGGTCTGATGCGTTTCCTCGTTGCGCTGGATATGAATCGACGGGTCGTTTTCCGCCGCGCGGGCAAGGAACGTCCCGAGCTTGTCCTCTTCCTTCTTGTTGACGGCCTCAATCGCGACCGGGTACTGCGGCACCGGCAGCGGCAGCGGATCGACGGCAATCTCGCCGGTAAGGGAAATCGTGTCGCCCGTACGCGTCTCGGCAAGCTTCGGCACGACGATGATGTCGCCCGCTTTCGCGCTCTTCACGTCAGTGGCTTCCTTGCCCATCATGACATAGAGGTGGCCCAGGCGCTCCTTCTTGCCCGTGCGCGCGTTGATAAGCTCCATGCCGGGCTCGAGCACGCCCGAGAGCACCTTAAGGAAGCTCAAGCGACCCACGAACGGGTCGGAGAGCGTCTTGAAGGCGAAGGCCGCGGGGCGGTTCGTCTCGTCGATGGGGATGGAGGTGCCGTCGGCCATCTGGAAACGACCGTGGCTCCTTGGGTGCGGGAAGTAGGTGCAGATGTCTTCCATAAGACCCTGAACACCCTGCATGATGATGGTGGAACCCACGAACACGGGAATGAACAGCTCCTGCGCGATGGCCTTGTCGAGCAGCGACTCGAGCTCGTCTTGCGTGAGCTGCTCCTCACCTTCGAGATACTTCATCATGAGCTCGTCATCGGCCTCGGCCACGAGGTCGCACAGCTTGTCGCGGGCCGCCTGCGCGGCATCGGCGAACTCGGCGGGAATGGGCTCGATGCGCTCGGAGTCGTCGCCCTCGCCGAAATAGCGGGCTTCCATACGAATGATGTCGATGACGCCCTTGAAGTCAGCGTCTTGCCCGATGGGGATGGTGACCGGGCCCAAACGCGAGCCAAAACGCGCGTGGAGCGTGGCCATGGCCATGTCGAAGTCGGCGTGCTCGCGGTCGATATGGTTGATGAACACGGCTCGCGACAGGCGCATTCCCTCGGCCTCGCGCCACAGCTTGGTGGTCATGACCTGTGGGCCTGCGACGGCGTCGACCACGAAAAGCGCCATTTCAGCAGCTTGCATAGTGGACAGCGTGTCGCAGATGAAGTCGGGGTGGCCCGAAGTGTCGAGCACGTTGATCTTGTAATCTTTGTACGGGATGGGGGCGATCGAGGTGCCGATCGTGAACTTGCGCTTGATTTCCTCGGCGTCGTAGTCGAGATAAGACTTGCCGTCGTGTGTCGTACCCATGCGCGGGGTCTTGCCGGAGACGTAGAGCATCGCCTCAGCGAGCGAAGTCTTCCCCGCGCCGTCTTGACCCACCAGGACGACATTGCGCACGTGCTCAGTGGCAGGAGCTGCCATTTTGACCACCAACCTTTCGTTGCGTGGCCGCGCCCGAAAGAGCATCTTTGAGGCACAACCACTTTTAGTCTTGCACACACAAAGAACCGCTTGGTCAAGCCGACTTCGGCTTGCGTTGTAACCAGTGTAACGTACTTTCACCCTTTTTCATCCGCTTGCCCCAAGATTTGCCCCGCACTTTGGAAAGCACTTGCATTTTACGGGGAAATGCGCGCTACACGCCCCCGCGTGAAGCCATAGGGAAAGACGTGCGACTATTCTGCTCGCTTCATGCGGACGCTCATATCGATGGGCTTGGCGGTGAAGGGAGCTGTGGTGGCCAGGCCATCGACGCCTGTCGCGGCGTAGGCTGCGGCGTTCTGCAGGTTGATGCCGCCCGCCGCGATGAGCGTGAGATGAGGGTCGATCGCGCGCAGCTCGGGCACGATCGCGGCCAAATCGTCCACCGGCAGCTTGTCGAGCTGGATGCCGTCAACGCCCGCTTCCGCGAGACGGCACGCCTCGTCGGGTCCCGCCTCCACGAACAGCTTCTTCTCCACGCAGCGGCCACGAAGGGCGGGAAGCGCGTCCAAGAACGCCTCGAAGCCGCCCATGAAGGTGATGTGATGGTCGAACACGAGCACGGTCTCGGACGCGCCCAAACGGTGTGGGAAGGCGCCGCCGCAGGTGACCGCCTTCGTGAGCAGGTCTTTCACGCCCGGCATGCTCTTGCGCGTGGTGAGCACCTCGCATGCAGGGTTCGCACTGTGCGCCGCGTCCACGATTGCGCGTGTCTTGGTCGCCACGCCCGACAGGTGGTCGCACAGGTTGAGCGACACCTTCCACGCCATATGCAGCGCCGCCGCCGTGCCCTCCGCGCGAAGGAACGGCTCGCCCGCAACGAGGCGCTCCCCCGAACGACGCGACCAGATGACGCGCGCGCCCGTCTTTCCGAGCACGCGGGCGGCCTCCTCCACACCGGCGAGCACGCACTCTTCGCGCGTGAAGTACTCGATTTCCCCCGGTTCCTCGCCGATGCCGAGGACTTCGGTCGTAAGATCGATATAGGGCATGTCTTCGAGAATGAACTGGTCGATGCGGTCATCGGGAATGAACACGTTCATGAGGATCCTTTCCATTTGCCGTTGCGACGCGCTGGCCGCAACCCGTTGATTCGGCCATCCCGCCGGTCGAAGCGGGACAGAATAGCGGAACGAGCCACCCGACGTCCCGCACCTTTGGTTCGACTCCAAGCCTAGGCTTAGGCGCCCGCACATTCAACCTAGCATCTCGATGGGAATTATCCCTCAAGCGCCATAATCCGAAAAACTCGCACGGCCTTGCTCGTAAACGTCGTCATTTTCTCGAAATAAGACTAGAAATGCATCTTGCGAGCTTTTGCCCTTTTACGCCTTCTTAAGGCAAAACGGAACGCATTGCCTACTGTCCGACACGGGCCAAGGGGAACCCATAAGACAACCAAGGAAGCTGCCCCGAAATCGACGCAATCGAAAAGAAATCCGCTGACATCGGCGTGCCCGACGACATCCGCGACGACGCCGCTTCTGCTCGTGATATACCGCTTCTTCATCGGCGTCTTCGTAGGCGCCGACTACCCCATCGCGACCTCGCTCATCACCGAGTTCACCCCCAAACACCACCGCGCGATATCGATGGGCATGGTCTCGGCGGCGTGGTATTTGGGCGCTACCGTGGCCGCGGTCGTCGGCTTCGCGTTGTGCGACGTCGATGGCGGATGGAGGCTCATGCTCGGCTCCGCCATCGTCCCCTGCGTCTTCCTGCTGATCGGCAGGTGCAAAGTCCCCGAGTCGCCCCTGTGGCTGAAGAGCAAAGGACGCCACGAGGAGGCGCGCCGCGTGGTGTTCCGCGTGTACGGCGCCGATGTCATCCTCGAGGACGAGGAAGAGGAGCCCAAGCACAAGACCGGCTTTGCGGAGATGTTCTCGAAGGGATACGCCGCACGCATCGTATTTTTGGGGATCCTCACGTTATGCCGTGGGCCTGTTGGCGCTAGGGCTGTTCCCCACCGCGCCCTTCTCGCGATGAGAGGGGCGCTCCCGCTTTGTGAGCAGTTTGCCTTAGAGCTCGGAGATGATGCGCTTCGTGCGAGCGGAGACCTCGGCCTTCACCTGCTCGAGTTCGACACCCGGGAAAACGCCGTCGCGATAGACCACCTCGCCGTCGCACATGGTGAGCACAACATCGGAGCCATGACCCGAGAACACAATGTTGACCTCGGGGTTCGTCATGGGGCACCACGAAGCGCCCGTCGTATCGAGCACCGTAAGGTCAGCCTTCATGCCCACCTTCACAAGCCCGCAGTCCTCGCGACCCTGCGCGAGCGCTCCCCCGCGCGTGGCAGCGGCGATGACCTGCTTGGGCGAGATGATCGCGGGATCGAGCTCATGCCCCTTGTAGATCGTGCCCATAAGATACATGTCCTGGAACAGGTCGTGGTTGTTGTTCGAGGCCATGCCATCGGTGCCGAGGGCCACGTTCACACCCGCATCGAGAAGCTTCTGCACGGGCGCGAACCCGCTTGCGAGCTTCATGTTGGAGGCGGGGTTCAAGGCCACGGTCGCGCCGCGCTTGGCGAGAATCTCGATGTCCTTGTCGTCGACCCACACGCGGTGCGCCGCGATAACCGGCACGTCGAACACGCCGATGCTCTCGAAGTACTGCACGGGCGTGAGGCCGTCGTGGCGGCCCTTGCATTCCTCGTGCTCGCTTTTCGTCTCGGAGATGTGGATATGGATGGGAAGACCCGCTTCCTTTGCGACCTTCCCGATATCGGTACAGGTAATGGGGTTGGATGTGTACTCAGCATGGATGTTGTAGTCCACGCGGATACGCCCGTCCTGCGCGCCGTGGTACTGTTTGACGATGCGCTCCATCTTCTCGCACATGGGGTATTCCGCAAACGGCTTCGGCTCGAAGTAGAGCACGCTCTCGCAGACGTTCATCTTCATATGGGCCTCGCCCACCGCCTGAACGCGCTCGTCGGTGGCATAGTACATGTCCGACGCGCTGACCGAGCCGTAGCGCGCCATCTCGGCAAGGGCGAGCTTGGTCGCCCAGTAGTTGTCTTCGGGCGTCATCTTCCCCTCGAAGGGCCACACGAGGTTGTTGAGCCATTCCTGCAGGGGCACGTTCTCCGCGTAGCCGCGCAGAAGCGTCATCGGCAGGTGCGTGTGCGCGTTGTAGAGCGCTGGCATGAGCAGGCGACCGCAGCCGTCGTAGGTCTCGCCGTAGTCGGCAGCGTTTTCAGGTGCGGCGTCGCCGATATAGTCGATCGTGCCGTCCTTGACGCCCACCCATTGATGGGCCTGGTAGTCAAGATTCTCGTCGAGGATATCGATGTCGGTGAAAAGCACGGGGATGCTCCTCTCTGTTCGTTTTCAATGGCACCTATTATAGGACTGCATCTAGTAATGCGCGAGCCTCGATGCCTTTCTCGGGAAGTCATGAGGAGCCACTTCATGAAATATTTTAACGCAGATAAATAATAGATAATCAATTAATCTGCGCTAAAATATTGTCGAAAGGTATTCTATAAGAAAGGTCGCTTATGCGTCGCAAGGCAGACAGGCTCCTTAAGGAATGGCGAGACAAGGCTAATAGGAAGCCCCTGTTAGTCAAAGGCGTTCGGCAATGCGGCAAGACCTATCTGCTCAGAACATACGCGCAGACCCTTTTCGAGTCGGTCGTCTACGTCAATCTCGAGAACGATCGGTCGGCGCGGGCGGACTTTTCGGGCGGTCTCGACCCCTATTCGATTGTACGCGCGATTGAGGCGCGAACAGGGCAGCGCATCGTGCCCGGCAAAACCTTGCTGTTCATCGATGAGGTCCAGGCATGCGAGGAAGCGCTCACTTCCCTTAAGTACTTTTGCGAAGATGCCCCCGAGTATTACGTCGCGGCCGCCGGGTCGCTCCTTGGGGTTGCCATTAATCATCAGTCGTATTCGTTTCCCGTCGGAAAGACTGATTTAATCGAAATGGCTCCGCTTGATTTCGAAGAGTTTCTTTGGGCGATGGGGCACGAGCGATTGGCCGACAAGATACGCTCGTCATTTGAATCAATGGACCCTCTTGCTCCGAGTCTTCACGACAAAGCGCTTGGGCTCTATCGACAGTATCTTGTTGTTGGCGGGATGCCCGAGGCTGTCCAAACCTACGCTGAGGTTCAGTCGGTCATCGATGTCGCCGAAAAGCACCGTATCATTCTTGATGGGTATTCTGCTGACACCAATAAATATGCTGATGAACGCTTGAGCTCGAAAACGCGCGCGTGTTTCGACTCCATTCCACAGCAGCTTGCCAAAGAGAATCGTAAATTCCAATACAAGGTGGTACGAGCGGGGGGCAACGCGTCCCTCTTTGGGGACGCTCTCGATTGGCTGGTGCTGTCGGGCACTGTGGCGCGCTGCAGCCTCGTCGGGCAAATCGAAAGTCCCCTGGAGGCATTCGTTAACCCCTCGTCTTTTAAAATCTATCAGGCGGATACCGGACTGCTCGTTTCAAAAGCCGGTGCTCAGCGAGCTGATATTCTCGCCGGCATCGGCGGCACATTCATGGGCGCACTTACCGAAAACTACGTTGCCCAGCAGCTTTCGGCCATTGGCTATCCGCTGCATTATTGGACTCGCGACAATCGTGCAGAAATCGACTTTGTCGTAGAGAGACAGGGATGCGTGTCCGCGATTGAGGTCAAAGCGGGCGAGAACACGCGATCTCGAAGCCTGTCCTCACTTAAAAAGAGCCATCCGGGCGTGCGCCTTATCCGGCTTTCGACTAAGCCCTTTGGAATGAACGATGGTCTCAGGTCTATTCCGCTCTATGCGGCTTTTTGTCTATAGAGCGCTATCCTGTGGTAACGCGTGAAGCGTGGAGCGCATGCCCGCAAGAGGAGTTCGATTTTCGCCAGGACGGCTTCAGTCGAAGCCACGCTTCCTACCTCCGCGACCCCGGCGGGATCGTCCTAGAGATCATGCAGCCGCCAAATGATTAACGCACACTGCGGATTGCCCGGGCGGTTATGGGCAATCCGCAGTTGATGAATAGAGGATAGCGAGGGAAACTGGCATTTTTTGGGCTCTGGCGCTCACTCGTTTTGCCCCCAGGACAAAACGAAACCGCAGGCTTCGGCGGCCCGAGCTGGTTTACTGGGGCAAATCATCCCTGCAATCAGCAGAGCCAAGGAGGCCATCGACCCAATCGTCTCCGAAGAGCTCTCGATTCTCGAATCCTTCGAAGCTTTAGAGTTCGAGTTTGACGAGGCGGTAACACGCGGGTCGCAGGGCATGGCGACCATAAGCTATGGGAATCCCAGATGAGCAGGCGAAAAAGGCCCCTAACAGCAAAAGAGCCCCAACCCACCAGGGCTTGAGGCCCTCGAGTCACCTCGCGCAATGCGCGCGGGCGGAAGAATTGCTAGTCGATAGCGACCATGACGTCGGTCGCCTTGATGATGGCGACGGCGTTGACAGCGCCTTCCTTGACGGTCTTGACGGTGCCCTTGATCTGGTTGCGAGCGCTGATCTTCATGACGGAATCCTTTCGTTTGATGAGGAGCCGCCCCTGTGGCTCCGCGTTTGCACGGTTGTGCCGCCTCTCGTTCGGCGACACCTGCATAATCGCACGCTCGAACGCCAGGGGATGTGCCACCGGGCGCCCTCCACATCCGTCGTCCCGTTTCGCTTCGTTTCGTCCCAAAGGGAAGATAGGAGGCGCACTCCTTATCGATAGGCTTTTCCTATGGCGAATGCTCCGAATCAAATATTTTTCGATTTCCGAGCGTATGACTATACTTCATAACGAAACAAGGCGCCGCAGCCGCGAGCACACGAAAACCAAGCAGCGCCTAGGCGCATGCGGGCAAGCATCCAACCGAAAGGCAGGCAATGGCAGTGAACTATGGACCGAATCGATACGACGTCGTCGGCAGCTTCCTTCGCCCCGCGAAGCTGAAGCAGGCGCGCGAGGATTTCAGCGCAGGCGCAATCGACGCCGCAGCTTTGAAGGCAGTCGAGGACGAGTGCATCACCGACCTCATCGCGAAGGAGAAAAAGGCCGGCCTGCGCTTCATCACCGACGGGGAATTCCGCCGTGCGACCTGGCATCTTGACTTCATGTGGGCATTCGAGGGCATCGGCCACTCCACAACCGAAGACGGCCTGCCGTTCCACGACGAGGCTGCCAAAATCGACGACACCTATCTGACGGGGAAGATTTCGCTCGTAGGCGAGCATCCCTTCGTCGAGCACTTCCGCTTCGTCCAGTCCTTCGAGGACGAGAACACCACGGCGAAGCTGACGATACCCGCGCCCGCGCAGTTCATCGAACAGTTCATCATGCCCATGAACCGCAAGGCGACCGACGCCGCATACGGAAGCGACGCGCTCCTAGAAGACGACATCGTCGCCGCCTACCTGGCATTCATCGAGCAGGTTCACGCCGCGGGCTGCCGCAACCTGCAGTTCGACGACTGCTCGTGGGGATGCCTTGTCGACCCGAAGGCAGAGCTTTTCTTCGGGACCGACCAAGCGGGGCTCGCGCGCATCAAGGAAACGCTGCTGCGCGTGAACAACCGCGTGCTCGACGCCGCGCCCGCCGACCTCTGCATCAACACGCATGTATGCCGCGGCAATTTCCACAGCACGTGGGCCTGCGAGGGCGGCTATGACGACGTTGCCGACGCACTACTCGCGAACGAGCACGTGAACGCCTTCTTCCTCGAGTTCGACGACGAGCGCTCCGGCAGCTTCGCACCGCTTGCGAGCGTGCCCGCGGGCAAGAAGGTCGTGCTCGGGCTTGTCACCACAAAGCGCGCCAAGCTCGAGGACAAGCACGCCGTCATCGCGCGCATCCACGAGGCGGCGAAGTACGTGCCGCTCGAGAACCTCTGCCTCTCCCCGCAGTGCGGCTTTGCAAGCTGCGAGATTGGCAACAAGCTCACCGAGGAGCAGCAGTGGGCGAAGGTGGCGCTCGTGCGCGAGATCGCCGAAGAAGTGTGGGGCGACTAGCTTAGGCCGTGCGCACGCCGCGCGTGACCCCCGAGGGGGAGGGCGGACAAGCTCTCCCCTTTTGCGTTCTTTGCGCGAAACGCCTGCAAGGATGTTGTTTTCCCCTATCCTTGAACACCGATGGCCACAGGCGAGGAGCGCTCATGAAACTGCAGCAACTGAAATACGTCGTGAAAGTCGCCGAAGTGGGCAACATCACCGAGGCGTCAAGGCGCCTGTTCGTGTCCCAACCGTCCATCACCGCCGCAATCCACGATCTGGAGCGAGAGATGGGCGTCGTCATCTTCGAGCGCACGAACAAAGGCGTCATGGTGACATTGGAGGGTGAGACGTTTCTGGGATACGCCCGGCAGGTACTCGAACAGGCTGACCTTCTGGAGGAGAAGTACAAGGGCGAGACGCAGCAAGTCCCCCACTTCGCCGTCTCCTGCCAACATTATTCGTTCGCCGTCAACGCGTTTGTCGACGTCATACGCGAGTTTAACGCCTTCCGCTACGATTTCACCCTGCGCGAGGAGCAGACGCACGAGATCATCGAGGATGTCTCACGCATGAAAAGCGAGCTGGGGATCATCTACCTCTCCAAGCGAAACCACGAGGTCATCGAGAAAATGCTGCGAAGCCAAGACCTTCTATTCGAGCCCCTGTTCACCGCCGAGCCGCACGTGTTCATCTCGAGCGCTCATCCGCTTGCGGAGCGCGAGTCTGTAACGCTCGACGACCTCGACGACTTTCCCTACCTTTCCTACGAGCAGGGAGATTTCAACTCGTTCTATTTCAGCGAGGAGCTGCTCAGCACGCTCGACCGTCGCAAGAACATCCGCGTGCGCGACCGCGCGACGCTGTTCAACCTGGCCGTGGGGCTGAATGGGTACACCGTGTGCAGCGGGGTCATATCGCACGAGCTCAACGGCGAAAATATCATCTCGGTTCCGCTGGACGTGGACGAGACCATGACCATCGGGATCATCACCCGCAGAAACACCACGTCAACGCGCTACGGGAAAGCCTACCGGGAAGCAATCAAACGCCACATCCCGCAAAGTTCGTAATTGCGACGAGTAAGAAAGCAGAATCGCAACGCAACAGAAACGAGCAAATAGGAAAACAGTGTCGCAAAACCGAGTTGCCCCCGCAATGCTCATCCTGGACACAACCCGTTACCCCCGTTTGAGAAAGTTTGCCCTCAGGGGAATCAAAACTACTGTCGAACCTCGCGGGGTTCGAGCCCTCTAGCCTGGAGATAAAAAAAATCGCTGGCCGATTGTTCGACCAGCGATTGAATTCATGGTGGAGAATAGGGGGTTCGAACCCCTGACCTCATGGCTGCCAGCCATGCGCTCTCCCAGCTGAGCTAATTCCCCGTAAAAGGTGCATCGACTATACTAACAGAACGACGATTTCGGTCAAGCACTTTTTTGAAAAAGTTTTCAGCGAGTTTGCTGAAGCCGCACACAGCAGTCGTGACGCTGCCGGCGAGCTCAAGAGGTCGCCATGCCCCGATAAGCCGCACGCGAGAACATGCGCACACCACCATCCCCTTCTTCCGCAAAAAACATATGGGGGTTTCAACGCAATCTCCTCGAGCAATTTAGCGATAAGGCCCACAGCCGGACGCCGACTCGACATGATGCCGCCTGCTGCAAGATTGTGCCAGCGCGAGGCGCGAGCCCGAAAAATATCCCCCCAGCGCCCCAACCGGCTCCATCGATCACTCGTGTACAAGATTGACGATAAGTTGTGAAGGAATAGTGATGCTGCCTGATTATCCCTCTTAGCTGTACCGAAAATGTCGCATCAAAAGCGATATCGCGTCGCGTTATTCCTCAGATTCACTCATTTTGAGGAGTTTTACATAGTTTCTGCATAACATATCGTCGATTTTGTACAGGGGCACCGTGCCCTACTCCAAAACAAAAGCGCCGCCTCATTGCGCGAGGCGGCGCTTGGTGAATCACACGCTTGAGAAGCCTGCCCCTGGGGTCAAGTCTTCTCGCGAGCGCTATTCGGCCTTCTCCTCGGCCTCTTCGCGCTTTGCAGCCTCCACATGGGCGATGATGTCGTCGAGCGCACCGGCGACGTCGTATTCCTCGACCTTGCCCTCGTCGCACAGGGCTGCGAACTTCGGGTCGATCGGCAGCGTAGCCACTGCGGGGATGCCGTACTTCTCGGCAACGGCGGCACCCTGGGGCTCGCCGAAGATATGATGCTCCTTGCCGCACTCGTCACACTTGAAGTACGCCATGTTCTCGACCAGGCCCACAACGGGGACATCCAGGTCATGCGCCAAGTTGACCGCCTTGCCGACAATCATGGCAACAAGCTCCTGAGGTGCGGAAACAGTGACGATACCATCAACGGGCAGCATCTGGAACACCGTGAGGAACACATCCGACGTTCCCGGAGGCATGTCGATCAGCATGTAGTCGACGTCGCCCCAGTTGGTCTCGTCCCAGAACTGCTTGATGATGCCGGAAACGACCGGGCCGCGCCATGCGACGGGCATGTCGCCCTTCGGAAGCATGAGGTTCACGGACATGACCTTGATGCCGCTGTCGGTGAGCGCCGGGTAGATGCCCGTCTCATCGGCATGCAGCTTGTCGGTCACGCCGAACGTCTTCGGGATGGAGGGGCCGGTGACGTCCGCGTCCAGGATGCCGACGTTGAAACCCTTCTTGCGCAGCTCGCTTGCGAGCAGGCTCGTCACGAGGGACTTGCCGACGCCGCCCTTGCCTGACACAACGCCGATCACGTGCTTCACATTGCTCGCCGCGTTGGTCGTGTACTTGGAAGGCGCCGTGCGCTCGCCGCAGCCCTCAACGCCGCAGCTGCCGCACGAATGCGAGCACTCTTGTTCTTCTGCCATAAGGCTTCTCTCTTTCTCGTCGTCTAAGCCAAAGGCCGCTCCCCCTGGCGCGACCACCGTTACGAGTCACATGGTATCACAACAGTAGCAATTAAAGAGGCGGCCGAAGCCGCCTTAAGGTTTTGCTATTTGATTGTTGAGATGGCCTTCGCCTTTTACTCGTCTTCGGGCTTTTCCGATGCGTAGAATGTCGCGTCGTCGAACACTTCCTTCAGGCTCTTGCCGTCCACAAAGGGAATATCGAGGAACTCGCCGACCGTCGGCACAAGCTCGCTGCAATCGACGTAGTGGCCCTTTTCGTTTTTCCGGGAGGTGTCCTGCGCGCGCCAGTACCGATCGTTCACATCGGTGAGGTAATAGCTCGCTCCATTGACGTCCATGTACACCGAATGCTTGGCGCGCAGGTACATGGGCATATCCTCAAAGGATATTTCGAGAGCATCGACCGCCTTGGTTCCCATAAGCGACCCCTTTCTTCGGGTTTACCTTGGGAACATGATATCAAGAAGCGCGCGGACTTTTAAGGGTTGGGCGAAGAAATAGCGAGCGCCAAGCGCTTTTTCGAAATCCCACGTGAAAGTGGCTATATCACGCCCCCGGGCGTAGCTATTCAGCAGGGGAAAACGAGTCGGGAGTTGGCGGGGCGACGCGACGGGAATCGCCTCGGGGGCGCGGCTCGTGTGTCCCGAAATGGGAACGTGACGCCTGCGAAGGTTGCGCCGATCGCGGGCGTCACGCTGTCCTATGCGCCCGAGCGCGCCGAGCGGCGGAAACGGCGCACACGCAGGAAGTCCCCCGCAGCGGGAAGGATGTCAGCGGCGTCGGCAGCGACCCTAGCGGTGACCCCAACGTCGGCGCTCGCTTCGTCATCGGACCCAGCACAAGCTCCAACGCCAGCGTCAACCGAGAAGCGATAGATGCCGCACGAGCGATTCGCCACGGGTACGGGAACCGGCGCGGGATCGGGGTCGCTTTCCGTGGG
>OLRA01003180.1_pt1 | contig 14853 bp, 18 predicted proteins | sample 1673011 | NCBI WGS metagenome assembly OLRA01 (sample SAMEA3136746, study PRJEB25190) | human gut metagenome | reverse complement strand
CGGCGCCAGAGCTATGACGCCGTCCTCCCAAAGAGGGAGAAACGCTGCCGGCTGATCCTCGAGACCCTCGGGGCCCGGGAGATGACCGCCAGCGAGATCACCGAGGAGCTCGTCGCCGCCGGCGAGATCCCGTACTTCAACCGCAACTATGTGGCCCCACGCCTCACCGAGATGAAGCAGATGGGGATCCTCAAGACGGTCGGCCGCAGGAAGGCCACCCGCTCGGACGCCACCGAGGCCGTGTGGGCCCGGGTACATACCGCCGCACCAGACCGCGGCCGCACCGGCTGACAATCCCGCCACCGGGCCGGAACAGATGACGCTCCTCGGCCCCGGGGCCTGACAGGAAGGAGAGAAACAAGATGAACGAAAACCGCGACAGCATCATGCGCATGGCCCGCGGCGCCTTCGAGGAGCGCGTCGACTACGAGATGGACAAGGTGATCCAGAACATCCTCGACCCCAACACCAAGGCCACCGCCAAGCGCAAGATCACCCTCACCATCGAGCTGACGCCGGACGACGAGCGCCGGCAGATCCAAGTCTCGGTGACGGCCAAGAGCACCCTCGCGGCCACCAACCCGGTCGCCACCTCGCTCTATGTCACCGGCGACGGCAACGGCGAGCTCGTCGTGGCCGAGATGGTGCCGCAGGTGCCCGGACAACTGAACATGGACGGGACGCAGCAGGAGCAGCCGAAGCTCCTCAAGCTCGTCACTCACGCATAACCGCATAAATATTCATAAACAAGGAGGACAACATCATGCTCGCCAAAATGATCGACAAAATCGTCAGCCTGAAGGAGACCAAGATCTTCGAGATCGGCGGCCAGACCTACACCGACGGCCACCTAACCCGGATCCCGCCCCATGTCGACCGCCCCGAGGCCATCAGCGTCAGCGGCCTCGACGGAGTCTGCAAGCTGATCCGCACCGAGCTGGAGAAGGTCGACACGACCATCATGGTGCAGGCCAAGAGCTACAAGAGCGTCGAGGTCATGACCACCTACCTGCCGGACTTCTCCCGCAACATCCTCTACCGCGCCGAGGCCGACGCTCCGGGCCTGCGCACCGGCTTCCGTGGCCGTGAGGTCGCTCTGATCGAGCTGCGCAGCCTGTTCATCCCCAACGAGGGCACGGCCTACCTGCTCGACCTGCTCGGCCGGATGACCGACGAGAAAAGCGTCAGCACCAACGACAACGGCGTCACGCAGACCGTGGAGGCCCGGCAGGGCGTGGCTCTCAATGCTCTGGTCGAGGTGAAGCCCCGCGTCCTGCTGCGGCCCTTCCGCACTTTCCTCGAGGTGGAGCAGCCCGAGAGCGAGTTCCTGCTGCGCGTGCACCCCGAGGAGGGCATCGGCTTTTTCGAGGCCGACGGCGGGATCTGGAAGCTCGAGGCCAAGAAGAACATCGCCGACTACTTCAACACCAACCTCGCCGACCTGATCGAGGCCGGCAAGGTCGTCGTCATGCAGTAAGGACACCGGCCGGGCGGGCTGCGGCCCGCTCGGCCATTCAGAAAGGAGCAATTACATGGAACGCATGACCCATGAAAGGGCCAACGGCATCAAGACCGGCTACTGGAGCCCGGCCACAAAGGAGGAGCTCGTGCAGCGTCTCGCCGCCTACGAAAACACCGGCCTCGAGCCGTGGGAGGTCGGCCCGGCCATCGAGAAGGCTGCGAAGGACGCCGAAACCGCGACCGCGACCAAGATGGCCGAGTGCATCGCCGGCGGCATCAAGGACACGGTCGAAGCGATCCACCGAGATCCTGATGGATTTTTCAAAGGAGGCGCCAGATGAAAGACTACAAGACCCTCACCCGCGAGAAGGTCGACGCAGAGCCCGGCGCCGCTCGCTACATGGGCGAGACCCACATGATGGAGGACTGGAGCGACAAGATGATCGACCTCGTCCTCAACGGGCCGACCCTCAACGGCTTCAAGAAGGACGAGCTCCGGGCCATGCTGCGCCAGACCTATGCGGCCCTGAAGCAGTACGAGCAGATCGGTCCCATGGCCTCGCCCTACATGAACGACCCGTCGGCCATCGTGGCCCGGGCCTTCGCCGAGCTCTACCCCGGCATCGACTACCACGCGCAGTTCGTCCCCGACCTGTGTGACGAGTCAGGCAACAGAGCCTTCGGCCTGACCATCTTCCCCGACGACGGCAGCACGCCCATCGTCTGCATCTCGGCCGAGGCGCCCATCAGCGCCGCCCCTGAGCTGCTGGCCCACGAGCTGGCTCATGTAGCAACGCCCGAGGACAAAGACCACGGCGAGGCATGGCAGACGGCCGAGAAGGCCATCGGCGACAAGTACGACGAGATCCTCAACCACATGATCCCCGACGACGATCCGGGCGTACTCGTCCCGCACGAAGTCGGAGACGGCGGGCTGCTGCTCATGCCGACCCGGGCGCATATCCCGGATCCGCAGCGCGACGACTGGAAGCCTGCCACCTGCCCTATCTGTGGGGCCGAGTGCTGGGAGACCGAGATCCCCCGGCAGGCGCTCGCTGCCGAGCCCGGCCTTCGGGCCGTCTGTACTGACTGCGGCCTGCGTGGCGCCGCCGGCGTCGGACTCGTCGACACCAGCAGCAAAAAGGAGGAAAAAGACCATGAATGAGAACAGAAACAACAGCGGCACCGCGGGCGGGATCGGCTTCTGCGGGCTGCTGACCATCGCCTTCATCGTCCTGAAGCTCACCGGCTTCATCGACTGGAGCTGGCTGTGGGTGCTGGCCCCGATCTGGATCCCCACGGCCATCGTCCTCGCCGTGCTGCTGGTCGTCCTGATCGTCGTCCTCGTGAAGGAGGGCGTCAAGCAGACCGAGGAGCGCCAGCGCCGGGAGCTGCGCAGCGAAAACATCGACGAGCAGGCCCGCCGCTACGGTCTCGAGCGCCAGCCCGGGGAGAGCGATCTCGAGCTGAAGAAGCGCATCGCCTTCCTCAAGCAGGCCGAAAGGAGGGCCGGGCGCAGATGATGGACGAAAGAGAACGCCGCGACATTATGCTGCGAGCCATTCACCGCTATGGGGAGGCCGCACAAATCGACATGGCCGTCGAGGAGATGGCCGAGCTGACCAAAGCCCTCTGCAAGGTCAAACGGGCGACGCCCGGGGCCACCACCACCGCGGCCGTCGCCAACGTGATCGAGGAGATCGCAGATGTCCAGATCATGCTCGACCAGCTCCGGCTCATATTTGCCCGCAGCACCGACGAGGTCGAGGAGGACAAGCTGCGCCGGCTGCTCGGCCGGCTCAACAGCTACGCAGAGTCCAACCTCCATGAATGGCTGAACAGGGTGCATGACCCGCAGAAAGTCTGGAGCCGCACGGCTGTCACTGGGACGCAGCCACGCGAAGGAGGTGCCCCGGATGAATAAGGCGACCTGCCGCGGCTGCGGCGCTCCCATCGTGTGGATCAAGACGCCCGCTGGGAAGGCCATGCCCTGCGACCCGGCGCCGGTCTATTACAAGGCCACGCCAGACGGCAAGGACAAGGTCGTCACCACCCGGGGCGAGGTCGTGAGCTGCGAGATCGTCCCCGGGGCCAACGCCACCGACGCCGGCTACCGGCCACACTGGGCCACCTGCCCGCAGGCCGACCGCTTCAAGAGAGGAGGCCATCGTCGTGAGTGAGATCATCATCAGAACGCCGGCCAATCTCGGCCGGCTCTGCCCGAAGTGCCTCGGATCTGGAAAGGTAAGAGCCATGCAGGCGGCGCGCTACATCGGCGGGCCAGCCGTCCGCGTGAAGGACACCGCCGTCCCCTGCGACCGCTGCGGAGGGCTCGGCTATTTGAAAGAAGGAGGTCGCCACCATGAATAGAGACAAGGCCCGCGAGCTGCTGGAGAAAGAGCTGCGGATCCGGCCGACCGTGAAGGCGAGCGCGATCTTCACCGGCAAAAACGGGAGCATGGGCTTCCGGGCCGGCCGCTTCTACGCCGTCACCATCGTGAAGCGCAAGGGCGAGGTCGTGCTGATCGCGCCGGACGACGGCCTCAAGTGCCCCTACTCGTCCCTCGACACCATGCTGAACAACTGGCACATCCTCCTCGTGATTTTCAACAGGTAAAGGAGGAAGCCTATGGCAAAAGACAAACCCCAACCGCAGGCCGCCCCCGAGCTGGCCGAGTACACCACGGCCGCTCAGCCCAAAGCCTACGCCGGCGGCGTCCCCGTGTTCTGCGCCCACGACGCCATCGTCCCGCTGAAGGATCTGCGGCCCAACCCGAAAAACCCCAACCAGCACCCGCCGGAGCAGATCAAGCTCCTATCCTCCATCATCCGGGCCACCGGCTGGCGCGGGCCCATCACTGTCAGCAAGCGCAGCGGCTACATCGTCAAGGGCCACGGCCGCCTGATGGCCGCCGAGCTGGGCGACATGGCAGAGGTGCCGGTCGACTATCAGGACTACGCCAGCGAGGCCGAGGAGCTGGCCGACCTGACGGCAGACAACCGCATCGCCGAGCTCGCCACCACCGACAACAAGCTCCTCGCGGAAGTGTTCGCCGACATCGACACCGGCGAGATCCCGTTCATGCTCTCCGGCTACACCGAGGAGGACTACGGGAACATCGTGACGGCCCTGTCCGAGGCGCTGCACACCGAGGAGCCCAAGGGCGACCCCGACGCTGAGATCCCGCCACCGGCCGAGCCCGTCACCAAGTACGGCGACCTGTGGATCCTCGGCCGGCACCGCGTCCTCTGCGGCGATTGCACGCACCCGGAGGATCGCGCCCTACTGCTGGACGGGGCAAAGCCCGAGATCCTGCTGACCGACCCGCCCTACTGCTCCGGCGGTCAGAAGGAGGCACAGAAGTCGACCGGCAGCATCGGCACCGAGCGCAAAGACGGCAAGGCCCCGAAGATCGCCAACGACATCCTCAGCACCCGGGGCTACCAAAACCTGATACGGGCGGCCCTCACCGACATCCCGTGCCTCTATGCCTACATCTTCACCGACTGGAGAATGTGGGTGTACCTGTTCGACCTCGTCGAGGCTGCCGGCTTCGGCGTCAAGTCGGAGCTCGTATGGGACAAGGGCACGCCGGGCATGGGCGTCGGCTGGCGCTCACAGCATGAGCTCATACTGTTCGCCGCCCGGGCCGCCACACACTTCGACGGCCACAAGGGGTACGGCAACGTCCTGAGCGTCTCCCGCTCCGGGAATGAGCTGCACCCAACGCAGAAGCCGGTCGAGCTGCTGGAGAAGCTCGTCGACAACACGGACTTCGCCCGGGGCGTCTACGACCCCTTCGGCGGCTCCGGCACCACGCTGGCCGCCTGCGAGGCATACGGTCAGCCATCCTACATCATGGAGCTGACGCCGGCCTTCACGGATGTCATCGTCAAGCGATACATCAGGATAACAGGAAAACAGAATGTGCGCTGCGTCCGTCAAGGTCGGGAGCTCTCGCGTGAGGAGATCGCCGGGATCTTCGGCCCTGACGAGGAAGGAGGTGGACAGGAGTGACGCCCTGACCTAAATGAGCGACAAGCCGATCACTCACGACATCAAGGAGCGGCTCGGGAAGTACACCCGCCTGCTCCGTGAAATAGACAACCAGTACGAGCGCCTCGGCCGCATGGAGATCTCCATGGCCGCGCCGCCCGGGCCTGACATGACAGGTATGCCTCGGGGCTCCGGCACACCGACCGACCGCACCGGGATGATGGTGCTGCGGAAGATGGAGCTCGAGGAGCAGATCGAGGAACGGCTCGCCGAGGAGCGCGAGGAACGCGCCGCCCTCGAGGCGATGATCCGGCAGGTGGAAAACCCTGACGAGCGCGCCGTGCTGCGGTTGCGCTACTTCGACCGGGCAGACTGGGACGGGATCTGTGCCGTCCTGTTCAGTGATCGGCAGGACTACCTCGAGAGGATAGACAGCTACCAGAACAGGACATACAAGGCCCACGGCCGCGCCCTGCTGCGGATGGCCGAGATCCTGAAGGAAACAGAGGCCCCGGCAGTAAAGGGAAGTAAAAGGCAGTAAAGGGCAGTAAAATCCATTGAACGGCAGTAGCGCCCTGTGCTACACTGTACCATGTCGAAAGACCGCCGGACACCCGGACAACGCCGGGGGGGCTGTCCGACGGACACCAGACCAACAACCGAACAACGACAGCGAGAAAGCCGTCGGGCAACCACAAGAAGCCAGGCGGCTTTTTTCTTTTCCCCTGAAGGAGGTGACGACCATGGCGGGCGGCAGCATATCCATCCAGATCGAAAACCTGCGGCAGCTCGTCGCAGACGTGCAGGCCATAGAGGCCGGCGGCCGCAAGGCCATCAGCAGCACCGTGAAGGACGTGAAGGCCCGGGCCCCCGGCTGGATAGCGCAGGAGGTCACGGCAGTCTACAACATCAAGAAGGGCGAGATCGTGCCATCCAGTTCGGGCAAGCCGAAGAAGATGGCGGGCACTATCCGCATCACGGGCGAGACCATCGAGGAGCTCACCCTCGTCTACAAGGGCCGGCTCCTGACCCCTGTGCACTTCGGCATGACACCCAAGGCCCCGCCGGCTGGCAGGAGCTACACCCTGAAGGCGCAGATCCTCAAGGGCAGCAAGAAGGTCATCGGCCGCTACAAGAACACCCGCACCAAGGGCGGGCCCTACTCGCAGCGGTCTCACTGGATCCTCATGGGGACAGGCAACACCAAAGCCGACGGCACGAGCTGGATCCCATTCCAGCGCATGAGCAAGACCCGCACCGACATCCAGAAGATGGCCACCATCTCGGTGCCGCAGATGATAACCAGCGACCGCACCAACGAGGCCATCATGCTGAGGCTCAACACCGAGACAGCCAAGCGCCTCGACCACCACCTCAAGCGAGCCCTCGGACTATGAGCCGAGAGCCACCGCCACGGCCAGCAGGCCGCCCGCCAAGGCGGCCGAGCACACCGAGGCAAGCCAACACCCGCGTACAAAAAAGACGCGGCACGCGGCCTCACAGAGGCCACCACGGCCACGCAGCGCGGCCGAAGGTACTGTGACGCACCCCTAACGCCTGCGGTGCTGGCGAGCCCAAAAAACGCGCAGACTCCAAAAAGTTTTTCCGGGCCGTTTCGCTTCGCCCCGGGGCCTGCGCTGATCATTTTCCTGACCTCACGAAAATGGTGGGGGCACGGCAGCACGACAGAAAGGAGGGGACGCCATGCCGAACACCAACACCAAGCTCGTCGACAGCAAGACCATCGCGGCCCTGTTCGAGCTGACGCCCCGCCGCATCCAGCAGCTCACCAAGGAGGGCATCATCACGGCCACCAAGGAGGGCAACGCCAACCGCTACGACCTGCTGCCGACGATCCAGAAGTACATCAGATATCTGACGGCCAAGGCCAACGGCCGGGAGCCGTCCAAAAAGGACGCCGAGATCGAAGGGCGCCGGCTCGAGGCCGAGGCCGACCTCAAGCGCAGCAAGGCAGACATCGCCGCGCTCCAGCTCAAGGAGCTCGAGGGCACCATGCACCGCAGCGAGGATGTCGAGGCCGTCATGACCGATCTCGTGTATAGCATCAGGTCAATGCTCGTGGCTCTGCCCGGGCGTCTGGCCGTGGATGTCTCCAGCGCGGCCACCGCTGCGGAAGCGTCCGACATCATCCGCGCCGAGGTCTACAAGATCCTCGAGGAGCTGGCCGGCTACAAATACGATCCCGAGGTCTATGCGCGGCGGGTAAGGGATCGGGAGGGATGGAGCGAGCTCTCCGATGACGCGGACGACTAAGAAGGCCGCCGCGAAGCTCAACGCCGCCATCTCGGGGGCGATCAAACGCTTCGCCCCGCCTGAGAACCTGACCGTGGACGAGTGGGCCGACAAGCACCGCCGCCTCTCCCCCGAAAGCTCGGCCGAGGCAGGCCCGTGGCGCACCAAGCGCACCCCGTACCTCGAGGAGCCCATGCGGGCCTTCACGGATCCGAAGGTGCACAAGATCGTCATGGTCGCCGCGTCGCAGGTCGGCAAGTCGGAGCTCGAGCTCAACATCATCGGCTACATCATCGACCAAGACCCCGGCAGCATCCTCTATGTGCACCCGACCATCGACGACGCCAGAAAGTTCAGCCGGCTGCGCGTCGCTCCCATGATCCGGGACAGCAAGCCCCTGAAGGCAAAGGTGCACGATGTCAAAGCCAAGGACAGCGGCAACACCATCCTCCAGAAGTCTTTCCCGGGCGGTATGCTCACGCTGACCGGCTCCAACAGCGCCTCGGCGCTGGCATCCACCCCCGCCCGCTACATCATCGGCGACGAGCGTGACCGCTGGGCCACGAGCGCCGGCACCGAGGGCGACCCGTGGGCGCTGGCCGAGGCCCGTCAGGCGACCTTCTATAACGCCAAGGCCGTCGAGGTCTCGACCCCGACCATCAAGGGCGCCAGCAACATCGAGACCAGCTTCTACCAAGGCACACAGGAACGCTGGTGCCACCGCTGCCCCGAGTGCGGGGAGTACAGCGAGATCGTGTTCGACGCCATCCACTTCGAGCCCGAGGCCAAGCGCGTGCGCGGCAAAAAGGTCTGGAGCCTGAAGGGTGGCGTCTCGTGGGCCTGTCCCGCCTGCGGCTGCCTGATCCCCGAGGAGACCATGCGACGGCAGCCGGCCAAGTGGATCGCGGAAAACCCCGACGCCTACAAGAAGGGCGTCCGCTCGTTCTGGCTCAACGCCTTCAGCTCCCCGTGGACACCATGGGAGAAGATCGTCCTCAAGTTCCTCGACGCCAAGAACGACCCGCAGCGGCTCAAGGTGGTCTACAACACCCTGCTCGGCCAGCTATGGGAGGATCGCGGCGACCTCGAGGACGAGGATACCATGCTCGCCCGCCGCGAGGACTACGGCACACGCCCGGACGGCACCCCCGTGGAGCTGCCCGACGGCGTGCTGGTGCTCACCTGCGGCGTGGACACGCAGGACAACCGCCTCGAGTATGAGGTCGTCGGCCACGGCAAGTACGGCGAAAACTGGGGCATCGTCAAGGGCTACATCATGGGCCGGCCGGACACCCCCGAGGTCTGGCAGCGGCTCGACGATGTCATCGACCATGTCTACAAGTTCAAGAACGGGCGGGGCCTGAAGATCTCCATCACCTGCGTCGACTCCGGCGGCCACTTCACCCAAGAGGTGTACGAGGCGTGCCGGGCCCGACAGGGCAAGCGCGTGTTTGCCATCAAGGGCAAGGGAGGCGACGGGATCCCCTACGTCTCCCCGCCGACCAAGGTGCCGATCCGGGACAACAAGAAGATCACCTGCTGGCTCTACACCATCGGCGTCGACGCCGGCAAAGCGGCCATCATGGCCGGCCTGAAGGTGCAGGAGCCCGGCCCGAAATATTCCCATTTCAACCGGCACCCAGACGCCGGCTACGACCTCAACTACTTCAACGGCCTACTCTCCGAGAAGCTGGTGCTCACCAGCACCCGGCGGGGCGACCGCTGGGCGTGGGAGAAGCTGCCCGGCCACAACCGCAACGAGGCCCTCGACTGCCGGGACTACGCCAACGCCGGCCTCAAGATCATCAACCCCGACATGGACGCAGTCGAGCGCCGCCTGCGCGGCCTCGAGGAGCAGCCAAAACCGGCGCCGCAGCGACGGGCGCGCACCAAGCGCAGCAGCTCCAGCGCCTTCGACGACTGGTAAGGAGGACACGACCACATGAAAACGCGCAAGACCATCGAGATCGAGCTCACCGGCAAGCGGGAGCGGCTCGATCTCTACCTGAAGCGGGAGGCCGAAATGCTGAGCGGCGGCGTGCAGAGCTATGGCATCGGATCCCGCAACCTGTCCCGCTACAACACCGACCTCGCCGCCATCCGGGCGGCCATCAAGGAGCTCGAGGACGACATCGCAGCCCTCGAGGCCCTGCTCAACGGGCAGCGCCCCCGCAAAGCTGTGGGCGTCGTCCCACGTGACTGGTGAAAGAAGCCCCGAAAGGGGCTTTTTTCATAGGCTGACGCCGGGAGTTTTCGCTCCTTTTCTCCCGGCGCCGGCCATTTTTACCCGAAGGAGGTGAGCACCATCAGCAGACGAAAGAACAGAAGCCGACCGCAGAGCGGCCGGCAGAGCCCCCGCCCCGTGAACAAGGGCTACGGCGACGCCGGCGCGAGCTGGCACAAGAGGTCGACCAAGGGCTTCAGGGCCTTCAGCGGCAGCCCCAAGGAGGACATCGACGCCCACAACTGGACACTCCGGCAGAGAGCCCGGATGCTCTACATGGCCGCACCCATCGCCACCTCGGCCATCCGCACTAACCGCACAAACGTGGTCGGCATCGGGCTCCAGCTCAAGAGCCGGATCGACCGGGAGGCGCTCGGCATGACGCAGGAGGCCGCAGACGCATGGCAGGCGCAGGCCGAGCGCGAGTTCAGCCTGTGGGCCAACAATAAAAGGGCGTGCGACGCCACTGGCGTCAATAACTTCGCGGCCATGCAGCAGCTCGCCCTCGCCTCGTGGCTGGTCAGCGGCGACGTGTTCGCGGTCGTCAAGCAGTACGACCCGACGCCCCTCATGCCCTACTCGCTGCGCATCCACCTGATCGAGGCCGACCGCGTGGCAACCCCGACGAGCTCCGGCATCGTCACCCCCATGCTGCTGACCACCGGCAAGGCGGCCAACGGCAACACCATCTACGACGGCGTCGAGGTGGACAGCAACGGCCAGATCGTCGCCTACCACATCCGCAGCACCTACCCCTTCGAGCTGGGTGCAGCGGCGACCAAGTGGGCCCGCGTGGAAGCATACGGCCGGCGCACAGGGCTCCCGAACATCCTGCACATCATGGAGAGCGAGCGCCCGGATCAGTACAGAGGCGTCAGCTACCTCGCGCAGGTCATCGAGCCCCTGCTTCAGCTCCGGCGCTACACCGAGAGCGAGCTGACCGCGGCCGTCGTGGAGAGCTTTTTCACGGCCTTCATCAAGACCGAGGCCGGCGCCGGCGACAACCCGTTCAACGAGGTGGGGAGCAGCCTGCCGGAAGTGACCCGGGATCCCAACGAGTACGAGATGGGCCCGGGACAGATCAACATCATGGAGCCCGGCGAGGATGTCACCTTTGCCGACCCCAAGCGACCGGCCAGCGGCTTCGACAGCTTCCTGCGCGCCATCTGCGAGCAGGTGGGCGCAGCCCTCGAGATCCCGGCCGACCTGCTCCTCAAGGCGTTCAACAGCTCGTACAGCGCCAGCCGCGCCGCCCTGCTGGAGGCGTGGAAAGCCTTCCGCATGAGGCGCAAGTGGTTTGTCGATGACTTCTGCACCCCCATCTATGAGATCTTCATCGCCGAGGCCGTGGCCCGCGGACGCATCAGCGCCCCGGGCTTTTTCGCTGACCCGGCAACCCGGGCGGCCTACCTCGGCGCCGAGTGGATCGGCCCCTCGCAGGGGCAGCTCGACCCGACCAAGGAGATCACGGCCGAGATCCTCGCCATCGGCGAGGGCATTACCACCCGCGAGCAGGCCACGATCCGGCTCAACGGCGGCCAGTGGGACGCCAACATCGACCAGCTCGCTCGGGAAAACGAGAAGCTGCGGGCGGCTCAGGGAGACACCGGCAGCACCGGCGACTCCGGCGGCACATCAGTGGCCGGCGCATCCCTCTCGGCTGCCGTGCGGCGCGCTGCCATCGTCGCCGAGGTGGAAAAGACCATCAAGGAAGGAGACAAGGACAAGCATGAAAACGAGTAACACCCCGCGCCTGTGCGCCGGGCCGCAGGTCGTCCAGCAGACGCCGACGAAGTTCTGGAACATCGCCAGCGTCGGCGAGGACTCGGGCGAGATCGTCCTCTATGGCGATGTCGTCGCCCGTCAGCCTGTGGACTGGTGGACGGGTGAGCCCGAGCCCGGCCTCTATATCGCTCCCGAGAGCTTTATGGAGGATCTCGCGGCCGTCAAGGGCAAGAGCAACATCACCATCAAGATCAACAGTACCGGCGGCGACCTCTACACCGGCATCGCCATCCACAACGCCATCAAGGGCCTGAGCGGCCACAAGGTCGTCATCGTGGAGGGCATCGCAGCCAGCGCGGCCAGCGTCATCGCCTGCGCCGGCGACGAGGTGCAGGTCTACCCCGGCAGCATGGTCATGATCCACGGCGTCGCGGGCCTGCTGATGGACTACTACACCCTCGCAGACCTGAAGAAGCTCCAGAAGGACTTCGACGCCAGCGAGCGGGCCATCGCGGAGATCTACCACGCCAAGACCGGGATCGCGGTCGAACAGCTCCGCACTATGATGACCCGCGAGACATGGATGGTCGGGCAGGAAGCCATCGACAACGGCTTCGCCGACACCCTGCTCGAGGGCGACGGCCCTGATGTCAGCATGAGCGCCGACAAGCAGGTGCTCCTCGTGGCCGGCATCCGGCACAACATCAAGGGGCTGCACAATGTCCCGAGCACGATCCGTATCAACAGCATCCACGCCGCCCCGGCGGCTGGAAATAAGCCGACCGGGAACGGCGGCGAAAACAGAAAGGAAGATGAGCCCATGACTCTCGAGGAAATGAGAGCACAGCACCCCGACCTCGTCGCTCAGATCGAGCAGCAGGCCGCCGCAAATGCCATCACGCAGGAGCGGGCCCGCATCGAGGCCATCGACAGCATCGCCGCCAGTGTGGGCGACGCTCAGCTTGTCAGGGACGCCAAGTACGGCGAGAACACCTGCACCGCTGAGCAGCTCGCGCTCAAGGCTATGCAGAAGCAGGCGGCCCTCGGCGCCAAGCACCTGAAGGACGCCGCCAACGACAACGCCGAGTCCGGCGCCGCCAATGTCGGAGCCGCCCCCAATGGAGGCGAGGAAGGCAGCGAGGCCGACGACAAGGCCAAGGTCGACGCCATCGTCGGCATCTACAACACCACCAAGAACGGAGGTAAGAAGTAATGAGCAAGAGACTGGATGAAAACCTCGGCACCGTGGACTACGACGGCCTGATCGTCACCAACGAGCCCGTCGCCGACGTGTTCACCGTGACCATCCGCAAGGAGGCAAGTGCAAAGGCTACCCTCAAGCGCGGCACTGTTCTTGCCCTCTCCAGCGGCACCGCTGGCGACGGCAAGATGGTCGCCCTCGGCACCACCGCCGCAAGCAACGAGACCCTGACCGCCAATGCCATCCTCTGCGACGACACCGAGATCGGCACTGACGCCGACGTGGAGGCCACCGCCTACCGCACCGGCCACTTCGCCCGCAACAAGCTGATCTTCGGCGGCTCCAGCTACGTCCTGAAGCCCGCCGACGAGGAAGCTCTGCGCGCTGCCGGCATCCTGCTGAGCGACGCGCTGGACTACTAAGAGAAGGAGGACAAGATCATGCCTTTTAACTTCTACGACACCCACACGCTGCTCATGGCCGTGCAGCAGCTCGCCCCTGCGGCGACTTTCCTGCGCGACCGCTATTTCCCGACCAACGACGCGAGCGACATCTTCTCCACTGAGGATGTGCTGGTCGAGTACCGTGACGGCGTGCGCAAGCTCGCACCCTTCGTCGCTCCCCGCAAGGGCGGCGTCACCATCCTGCGCAAGGGCTACACCATGGAGCGGTACACCCCGCCCTTCGTGGCTCCTCGCCGCACCCTGACCCTCGACGAGCTGCGCAAGCGTGGCTTCGGCGAGGCTCTGTACTCTCAGCTCACCCCCGAGCAGCGCCAGCAGGTGCTCATTGTACGGGACGCTGACGAGCTGGGCGACCTTATCACCAACCGCGAGGAGGCCATGGCCGCCGAGACCATGCTGACCAATGGCTGCATCATGAAGCACATCGCCGACGACGCAGACAAGGGCGACGAGATGGAGATCCGCTTCTACACCGAAGCCAGCAACCCCGCCACCTACACCCCGACAACCAAGTGGGACGCAGAGGGCGCCAAGATCCGCGCCGACCTCGGCGCGATGGCCCGTATGCTGACCCGCCGCGGCCTGCGCGCTGCCGACCTCGTGTGCTCCCCTGACGTGGCCGATGTCATCGTCGAGGATCCCGACATCAAGGAAATGCTCGACAACCGCCGCTACGAGCTGGGCTCTGTGGCCCCCGAGGAGCTGGCACCGGGCGCCGCCATCATGGCCCGCCTGAATATCAACGGCCGCATCATCAGTGTGATCTCCTACGACGAGACCTACACCGACGACGACGGCAACGATCAGCTCTACATCCCGAGCGGCAAGTGCATCCTCACCGCCCCCGCTGCGGGCCGCACCTGCTATGGCGCCGTCTCTCAGGTGGAGCAGACTGACGGCGAGTTCCACACCTACGCCGGCCGCCGCGTGCCGAAGTATGTGTCCAGTGCCGAGGGCAACACCCGCACGCTGACCATCTCCAGCCGCCCGCTGCTGATCCCCAACAACAAAAACCCGTGGATCGTCGCCGATGTCCTGACCACGGACTAAGCCGGCAGAAAGGAGCACGAACATGATCCAGATCACCGCGGGCACCTTCGGCTACTATAACGGCCGCAAGGTTATCCCCATCACCAATGCGGACGGGCCTCAGAAGTTCGACCCCGAGCTCGAGGCCCGTCTGGTCAAGCAGGGCGTCGCCAAGTATGTCGACGAACAGTCCGAGGCCCCTGCCCCGGCCGTAAAGTCGGAGCAGGAGCCCGAGACTGTACCCGAGACCGGCGACGCGCCCGCCGCTCCTGAGTACAACGAGGACATGAAGCTCGACGAGCTGAAGGAAGTGGCGGCCGCCTATGGCGTGGACGCCTCTGCCATGCGCAAGAAGGCTGATGTCATCGCCGCCATCGAGGAGGCGAAGGCGTCGGCCGACGAGGCAGCCGACGACGACCAGACCGGCGACAATGAGGAGCCCCCTCAGATCGGCGCCGCGGATCCCGTCTAATGGCCTTCGACTTCAAGAAAATGGTCG
>OLRA01003169.1_pt1 | contig 14886 bp, 8 predicted proteins | sample 1673011 | NCBI WGS metagenome assembly OLRA01 (sample SAMEA3136746, study PRJEB25190) | human gut metagenome | reverse complement strand
GGACGCTCAGCTGGTCGGCACGCAATCGCAGCAACCTGATCCACTGGCCAAAACGAACGGCGAATCATTCATTCCGGTGAGTGCCTCGAATGTGAAAGATGCTGTGGAACAATCTGTGAAACAATCCGTGGAGCAATCGTCCTCAAAAAACGGAGCCACCGTGAAGCTTGCCAAATTCGATGGCAACGATTACGGCGCGCATTGGGGAACCTACAACAATACGAAAGCCTTCTTCGACTATAGAAACAACCTGTTCGCCCAGCAGGCCAAAGGCGTGATCGACGTCTCTTCATGGCAGGGGGATATCGATTGGGCTAAGGCGAAAGCCGGCGGCGTGGAAGGCGCGATCATCCGTCTTGGCTTTGGATGGGGCAATGACGCCGATGCCAAAGCGCAACGCAACATTAATGAATGCAAGCGGCTGGGTATTCCGTTCGGCATCTACTGGTACTCGTATGCGGAGGATGCGAGCGGTTCCAGGCAGGAGGGCAACGATGTGGTGTCCAAGCTCCGCCAGTTTGGCGTGAGACCGAACGACTTGAAATACCCCGTGTACTACGACCTTGAGAGTTGGACGTGGACCGGGCACACGCCGCCGAACGATCCGAACGTGTATAACGGCATCGTCAATGCTTGGTATGGCGCGTTGCAGTCCGGCGGTTACCAGAATCTCGGCGTGTACTCCTACACGAGCTACTTGCAGGGGCCGTTGAACAATGCGAACATCTATGCGAAGACACGCTGGGTGGCGCAATATGGTCCGCAGATGGAATTCACGGCGTTCGGGACCAACGATCGTGGCTGGCAGTACACCGAAAGCGGTCATATCAACGGTATCAGTGGCTCCGTGGATATGAGTGCCTTTGGCAATAAGACTTCTGTGCAGAATGGAGGGAATGACGATTCTCAGCCTTCCCTTGATGTGCGCAAGATGAGTGCTGTGAGCATTCCTAATGGGAATTATTACATCAATGTACGTTCCAAAGTGGCTTCTAGTGTTGATATCCCTGGAGCCAGTGGAGCGGATTCCACAGCTATTCAGCTGTACTCCGGCAATGGGTCCAAAGCTCAGCAGTTTACTTTCACTAAACAGTCTGATGGCAGCTATGTGATTGTTAATGTGAATTCCGGTAAGGCCTTGGACGTTCGTAATGGCGCTGCGGGTAATAATGCGGTGGTGCAGCAGTATTCGGCGAATGGTACGAACGCCCAGCGTTGGTTCATCCGTGATTCGGGAGCCGGTTATTACTTGCAATCCGCATTAGGCAATTGGGTTCTGGATCTAAGTGGTGGCAGCACGGCCAACGGTACCGCGATTCATCTGTATACGCCTAACGGAACGGTCGCGCAACTCTTCACTCTTTCCTCTAGCGAAGTCAATATTCCGACAGATGCGCCAGCAACGATTCGATCAACGAAAAACACTGGATTGGTATTCGACGTTCCTGGTGCATCAACTGCCAATAGCACGCAAATCCAGTTGTATACAAGCAACGGTTCCAACGCGCAAAAGTATCGTTTTACATCGGTAGGAAATGCGACCTACCGCATTACCAATGTGAATTCCGGTAAAGCATTGGATGTGTATGGAGGCTCGACGGCCAATGGTGCAGCGTTTCAACAATATGACAGCAACGGTACCAGCGCCCAACAATGGACCGTACGTAACTACGGTAGCGGCAAGGTGACATTAATATCAGTGAACGCGAACAAAGCCGTGGATATTCCTGGCGGCAACGCCACGCAGCAGACCAAACTGCAGATGTACACGCCTAATGGAACGGCAGCCCAGCAGTGGACAATAAGCAAGGTATCTACTCCAAGAGAACGTATGGATGCCACAGCTGATTTACATAGGAAGGATCTTCCTGACGGCACCTATGCGTTCGGATCAAAGCTGAAGACTTCCATGAAAGTCGATGTTGCCGGTGCTTCCAAGAGCGATAGCGCCAATGTGCGATTGTGGGGCGGTAATGGTACAAACGCACAGAAATGGAAAGTAACGCATGACGGCAATGGCTATGTGACGTTGATTAGCGTGAATTCCGGCAAAGTATTAGACGTTTACGGTGCAAGCACTGCAAATGGAGCCAATGTTCAGCAGTATGTATCAAACAACACGTATGCCCAAAAGTGGATCGCCATCAAGAACTCAGACGGATCGTATACCTTCCAGTCCGCGCTCGCGGAGAACAAGGTTCTGGATGTTTCGGGTGCTTCTACTGCCAATGGCGCTAACGTACAGTTGTATAGTGCGAATGGCACGAACGCTCAAAAGTGGGTGAAGTAGTCAAGCAGTAGATATTTCAAATGTGGCCTGAGAACAAAACTGCTTGTTCTCAGGCCACATTTGAAAGTTGCGTTATTTTTTGCGTCTCATCATGGCAAATTGGTTGGCGTCGATGATGAACGCCTTACGATCGTTCTTGGCCATGACGTCGAGGATTATTCCCGCTATGAACAGCAGGATTCCCGCGATAACGAGCATAACTGCTCCGATGAGTGTGGGGAAGCGCGCCACCATGCCGGTATGCCAGAAGTCTACTGTTACGCTACCGCACAGTATGATGCCGATGATGCCGATAATGGCTCCGAGCCCTCCAAAGAACGGCAGCGGCTTGTATTCGCGGATCATGCGGAAGATGGTGCTCATCACCTTGATGCCGTCACCCACGGTGTCAAGTTTGCTGACGGAGCCTTCCGGGCGGTCACGGTATTGAATCGGCATCTCGAACAGGCGTAGATTGTTGTTCAACGAATGGATGGTCATTTCGGTCTCAACTTCGAAGCCACGCGAAAGCACTGGGTAAGTCTTGACGAATGTGAACGAAAACGCTCGGTAACCGGTCATGATGTCGGTGACGTCCGCATGGAACAGGCCGTTGATGGAACCGCGTACCAAGCGGTTGCCAAAGTTGTGGAATGGTCTCTTGTTCTCTTGGAAATATGTGGAGCTCAGGCGGTCACCGATTACCATGTCATAGCCTTCAAGCACTTTATCAACCATGGCTGGCGCCGCATCAGCAGGGTAAGTATCATCGCCGTCTGCCATGACATATACGTCGGCGTCAATGTCTTCGAACATGGCGCGAATCACGTTGCCTTTGCCTTGGCGCGGTTCCTTTCGTACAATCGCACCTTCGGCCATAGCGATTTCGGCAGTGCGATCAGTGGAGTTGTTGTCATACACATAGATGTCGGCATGCGGCAGTGCTGCTTTGAAGTCGCGTACCACCTTGCCGATGGTGACTTCCTCGTTATAGCAAGGAAGCAGCACCGCAACGGAAACGTTTGAATTCTCAGGCATACGTTCTACTATAGCTTTTGTACTGGCCGTTTTTCGATTTTGCACGAGTTCATCATGCTACAGGTTTCTGCGTGGGATACAGCACGAGGAATGGGATTGTGCGGATGTTTTATAAATATAATTGCTAGGGAAACGATATAAGCGAATGAAAAAAACGCGTGGTTGGGTATGACATTATCAAATCGATGGCGATGTTCTTTGTAGTGATGCTCCACTACTCATTTTACACGAGATTCTATTCCAGCGGGCTTGCTGGAACGGCGGTCACCGTATTGTGCGTGGTGTGCGTGCCATTGTTCTTCGCTGTGAACGGCGCGCTGCTTCTTCCTCGGAAGATGGATGAGGCGAAGCATTATCGGAAGACGCTGAACATCGTCATTGTGGTCACCATCTGGAGGCTGCTTGCCGCGGCGTTCTTCGTTTTCGTGGACGGTTCCCATCCGGTGACGTTGAAGGATCTTGTGCTGTTCCTGCTTGGCGGTGGCTTTGGAGATTATCCGACCGGTTATTTTTGGTTCATGAACGCCTTGATCGCAGTGTACCTTGTTTTGCCTGTGATGAAAATGGCGTTCGATTCGGAACGAAAGCTTGCATTCAACGCGCTGCTGGCTGTTTTGGCTGGTTTTACTGTGGGCAAGGATTCCCTGAAACTTGTTCTGCAGATGCTGGGAACCGCAACGAACCATGATTTCGCCTCGATTCTGAATGCACTTGATGAATTCTACATTTTCGGCTCGTACGGATACGTTTTGTTGTATTTCCTGATTGGAGGGATGATTGGGCGCTATCTAAAGCAGAAGCAGACCGGGGAACTCGATGCCGACGTCCATCATCCCCTGTTCGATATCTCTTGGGGTGAAGCCAGCGCTGGCATCGTTGTCTGCTATGCGTTGACGTTACTGATCCAGCGATACCAGCATGCCACCCACGGCACTAATTTGACTGTGGAGAACGGCTATTGGCTGCTACCGTCATTCGTTGCAACGATACTGATTCTGTTGGTATTGGGGCGGGTGAATATCCAAGGCATTTGGGCCAAAGTATTCCAGGTGATCGGCATGAACACGTTCGGCGTGTACATGCTGCATTTGGTCGGATTGGTGCTGTTGAGCAGATTACAGGCTCTACCATGGCTCCAGTTCATGGGAAACTTGAATTCCGTTGCAGTGACTTTGCTGAATGTGGTGTTGTGCGGTTGCGTGTTCGCCATATGTCTTGCAGTATCCGTGCTGTTCCGAAAGATCCCGTATATTAATCGTTTGTTCGCGTTGTAAGCATTATGAATTAGTCGAACCGATAAAGAAGAAATGAAAATGAACGGATTGAATATGCTAAAGAAAATTGAACCACGAATTGTGGTTCCGCTGGTTCTTGGCATGATGTTCGCTTTGGGAGATGAGGCTTCCAATCCTGAAGGTCATATCATGCAAATTAAAAGCGCGTTATGCGTGAAGGTGCTGCTTTTCTGTGTGCTTTTCTGTGTATTTTTTCGCTTCGCTGATTGGCTGATTGCCGAAGTGCAGGGAGCGAAGAGGGAAGACCAAGTAGAGCATTATGGCTTTTTCGAATATGGGTATGCGATAAAACCGTGGTTGAAGAACGCGGCGGTGATTGCCGTGTGCTGGCTTCCGTATGAATTTTGGTTGTTCCCTGGCGTGTATTGGTCGGATACCTCCAAACAGTTGCTCATTCATTATGGTGTGGAACGATTCACGGACCATCATCCTTTTGCTTTAACGTATTTGTTTGGTTGGTTCGCTGATTTTGGACAATGGGCTTTCCATAATTCCATTTATGGTTTGTATCTGCTGATTGTCGTGCAACTTATTGCAGCGCCGCTGCTTTTCTCTTGGATGCTTTTGTACACGAGGAAGATGGGCGTTCCGCAATGGTTGTGTCATGTGGAATTGGCATTTTTGGCATTGTTCCCGCTTTTTCCGGTGATGTTTTCTTCGTTAGCGAAGGATACGATTTCCGTTCTGTTTTTCATCCCTTTCTGCATATTGTTCGTTGACGGTATTCGCACCAAAGGTTCATCACTGTCTAAACCAGGAATCATTATTACATTATTGCTGTGTGGCTTACTGACGTGCCTGACGAAGAAAGCGGGCGTGTATGCGGTGGTGCCCTCATTGCTGCTGATGTTTCTGATTGTCGGATTGTCGAAAAAAGCGAAAGCTACCGCGTTTGCCATCGGCGCAGTAATTGCCATTGTCATGATGGTCATCATTCCGAAAGCCGTTATGCCGGCGCTTGGCGTTGCCCCTGGTGGTAAGCAGGAAAGCATCCCGTTTGCCATTCAGCAGGTTGCCCATGACGTCAAATACAACAGTGAGGACATGACTCAGCAGGAGAAGAAACTGATTTCTGACTTCCTGACCATTGACTATAAAAAGATTCCCAAAGCTTACGACCCGCAGATCGCAGATCCGGTAAAAGGGACCAGTTTGAAAGACCCTGATCTGTTCAGCGATTTTATGAAGCTGTGGCTCAAGAAGACAGTGGAGCACCCGATCGGTCATTTGGAATCGTGGATGGGATTGGTTCGCGGCTGGTTCAGCTTTTCTAACAACGATGGTTCTCCAAGCGATATGGTGGTTTGCACTGAATCTGCATGGTATTACGATCCGATTTTAGAATATGTTCCGCAGTGGCCGTTGAAGGCAAGCAGAAGTGATACTGCACGTTCTGTATATGACATGGAACAGAGCGTGCCCGTATTGAATGCACTGTTTTCAAGGGCATTGTGGTCATCCATCCTGCCCTGCTTCATGCTGTACTTGGCTTTGCGTCCCGGCAAAGGCAAATGGAGTCGCGTGGCTTCGATGCTTCCGGTGGATATGTCGTTTGTGTATCTGTTGCTGGTACCAGTGTCCGGCATGGGTGGAGAGCCAACCCGATATGTGTTGCAACTGATTTGCATCGCGCCATTGTTCTTAGCGTTCATGAGTGAATCGATTGGTAAAACGAAAGAACCTCTGATTAAAACGATGGCATAAATAATACAGAAATGGGTGTCGTAAAATACAACACCCATTTCTGTCAGTGACGACCGCGAACTGCTCGGCCGATCGCCTTCACCGCATCACGGCGACGGGAACCGATTGGCATTAGCGGATCGACAATCTTGCGAATCGGGTTGTCCTCCCCGACTGCGCGCTCGTGCTTCGGACGGAGCACGCCGGCTGGAATCTCTGATTCGTTTGCCTTTACTACACGTTTAAGCAGACGCTCATAGAACGGGGTCTCGCGTGCGTACTTCCAGTACATGGAAGCGAAATCGCAATCCGGGTCGGTCCATGGCTTCTGGAAGCCGGCATAGTGGACAATCTGTGGATCGTTGCGCGACTTCATATACGCGTCGTAAATGTCGTTCGGCGCCTGCACGAAGAGGTTGCCGACACGACCGCCGCAGTCATGCACCACATTCCATTCCCATGGCAGATATAGCACGTTCCCTTCGCAGTGTGCGTTGAGCACGTCTTGGTCGTTGTAGATGAAATCGGGATTCGAGGCGTAGGTAAGCCATTGTTTGATGGTGTAATGCTCACGCATCGCCTTGGTGTTGAGCACCAGCACGCCAGCTTGGAAGTAATCGTATGGATTCTTCATCTTCAGCACGGTTTGCGCGTAGCCCATGCGTTTGCCGTGCTTCACGTTGAGATTGGCGAGGAAGTCGATGTCTCGAATCGCGCCGAGCATCTTGTCCTGCAAATCGATGTTGTAAAGCTTCGCGATATCGCCGTTGATGATGATGTCGGAATCGAGGTACAGCACCTTGTCATAGAAAGGCAGAAGCTTTTGAATCAGGAAACGATAGTACGTTTCCACGCTGATATGGGCGTTGTTGGTGGAAAGCTCATATCCGGCAAGCTCACGGTCCACATTGGTGAATCGCAGATTCATATTCGGGAACTGCTTGAAGAAGCCGCGCAGACGTTCCTGCTTGTCCCATGCGATGTTGCGCTGCAGCACCGTCACATCGTAGAAGTAGTTCGGATCGGCGTTCTTCATGGCTGAATACACGGTGGTGGTCAATTGAGGAACATAATTGTCATCCGCTGCGAACACCACCGGAACGATTGGCTTGTCGGTAATGTCAAGCGGCTTGAGCTGCTCCGCTGGCTCCGGATTGGTGAAGTGGACGCACTGTAGTTCCTTGAACTTCCAGTTGGAACCGATACGCTTGTGATGCAGCAGGTAGATGTTGAGCAGACGTTCGGACAGATGACCCGGCGTACGCAGGGCCTCCTTGCTGTACGTGCTGTAGTCGGTGTTTTTATCGAACTCCTCAAGAATGGGGAACATCCATTTGCAATAGTCGAAGAAGATCTCCTTCTTCATAATGAACATGTTGCAGAAGCAGGCTTTGTCGCCGTTGAAGAACGCCTGTGCGTCCTGCTTGTAGTCGGGATACATGCTGCACAGGATCTGGTAGCAACGCTTCAGATCATCGTCATGCAGCAGGGGAGCGGCTTCCCACAGCGCGCGTGGAGTGCCGTGCTTATCGATGATTTTTTCGAGATTACCGAATGGCGTGGTGATGACGTCATACTGCTTCACCACTTTGGCAATGCTCTCGTCATCCAGTCTATACTTCTTTGCCGCATCGGCATCAATGTAATCATCAATGACTTCACCGAATGCGTTTTCTTCGTGTGGGGTCTCAGAGAAATCGAAGTAACGACGGTAATGACAGAATCCATAGTAGTCTGCGTCAACGTTCTTCCACGCCCAATACTGCGTGGTTAATTCGCAGTAGCGTGGATTGCGGTTGGAAATGTTTTCGCCTTCATCATCACTCCAGCAGTAAGGGAAGCGCGTGGAACTTTTTGCTGATCCAACATGAACTGGTTGCAGAATGTCGCTTGAGAAAGTGGAAGTCCTCTTATGTGTGGAGACAAAAATTTTAATGCGTTGTTCTTCTTGTTGCTTATGCAAAGTCTGTGTTCCCTTGAATTCTTGAATATGCCGAAGTGCGGCATCTCTCATCTGAGTGTAAGAAACCGGTAATGTATCGATTCCGCTGGTTAGTTCTTCTGCCAAATCGGCCCAAGCTAAGAAAGATGATGTCTTCGGATTGAGATATTCGAGTGAAGCATACGCGTCATCTCGTGCAAATCTCATTAACGCGGTTGCTGCTTCTGTCTTTCCGATAATTGAAGCAATGGATTTCGCGGCTTCAACTTTTTCATTTTCGGATACGCGATCTTTCCATTCATTCATCAATGCGAACGTAAGTCGCTCTTTTAATCGAACTGCCGATTTCTTCACGAGCATTGAATCTGTGGAACTCGCAAAATGCTCAGCTTCCATCCAACAGGATTTCATTTGTTTTGCCGAGATAAGAAATTGATTAAGGGGAAGCGCACTATTCGTAGTTACACCACGCCCAATATTGTATATATATCCATGAATGCTGGTATCGGTTAATTCCAGATCCGACATGCTTGCGAGTACAAGAAATTCGTAGCTATCTTCAGCACGCTCGAGACGTGAATCTGTCATGACATTAAAAGCCTTGCGACAAATATCGCCTTGGAAAGCTTTATGGGTCACATGCCAGTCTCTTCCATATTCATTTGCTGAAATAAAAACGTCCGAAAGTAGTTGCTCTTGATCCGAAACGGGAGAATCTACATTTGCCCAAGCTTCGAAATCACGGGCGGCCCGGCTGCTCATACCTTTTTGTTCTCTGCAAATTAAGCCAAAACGCAGAATGTCAGGTAATTCTTTTTGAATTGTCGAATGAATTTTGTTAAGAGTTCCCTTTGCAAAGGCGTCATCTGAGTCCAAGAAAAGAACATATTTGCCGGCGCTCAGGGCTGTTCCGCTTTTTCTTGCAAGATGGAGGCCCTCGTTTTTCTCTTTGTTGAGAAGACGAATTCTATTATCTTGAGTAGCAAAGCGGGAAGCAACGTCATAGGAATTGTCGGTGCTCGCATCGTTGACTACGATAGCTTCCCATTGAGTGTAATCTTGGGTAATCAGGCTGTTCAGACATTCTGGCAGATATTTTGCGCAGTTGTAACAAGGAATGATAACGCTAAAGAAAGGATTATTACTAGACATCTGTTATTTATTCCTTCGGGTAGAGGGGAAAAGGGTTTTAATTCGTGAGAAGAGATGGGCGAGATTCCGAGAAGAAGGGTCTGGCGCCTGCTCTGGCTTGGGAAGCCGTGTTCGCAAGTCAGAGAAGTGTCTGAGTGCTTGGTTTCGGTATTCTTCGTATTGGGGAGTCAAATCGTCCCCTGCAATTGTTTCTGCTATTTCTTTCCAATGGACATAGCGAGCGTTCTTATTAAAAGAATCCCCCGCAACCCAACGGGAGTACGCGTCGTCGCGTGTAAGACGCATTAATTCTGTGGCGATTTCTATCCGGGTAAAATCTTTTTGCATCTCAGCAAGGACGGATAGCTTGTCTTTATCGGATAATCTCACGTACCAATCGCCGAACAGCATTTCCAATAATCTTCGGCGAAGCTCTGCAATGCACGGGGACAAATCAAAATTAGAAAAAGTACTTGCATACTCAGAAGCTGTACGTATCAGAGTCCCATAATTTGAAGAGAGCGAAACGAACTTTTGATCTGACATCGGTTCAAAAGTAGTGATGCCCCGCCCTAAGTAATAACGGTATCCAATGATTTCATTATGGAAGACTTCTGTATCCGCAAGACTCGCGATGACAAGCCATTCATAGCTATCTTGACCTCTGCCAAGGCGGGAGTCGGACATACAGCTAAAGGCATTCTTCAAAAGTTCGGTACGATACAAACGTTGCAAGATACGCCAGTCTTGACGATTCTTTTCGGAATCAGTGAAAGAGGAGAAAGCGATTTCCTGACCATGTAATGTGGGCAAATTCCGATTGCTAAGTTGGAGAATGTCGGAACATACCGTTTCAGGCATGTTTTCTCCAAAAAGCTCAGTCCCAAAATGAAGCACATCAAATGTTTGCTGCGAAGTGAGTGCTGCTAGAGACGACAGTGCATTATCTGCGAGTTCATCATCTGCATCTAGAAAAAGGGCGTATTCCCCTTGTGCGCGTTTTACGCCACTTTTCCGCGCGAGATGGGTCCCTTCGTTCTGAGTTTTATTGATAATTTGAATTCTGCCATCTTTGTCGGACAGCTGTTTAGCAATGTGAAATGCGTCATCGGGACTTGCATCAATGACAATGATTGCTTCCCAAGCTTCAAAGGATTGCTTTTGAAGCGACTGAATGCACTTTTGAAGATAGCTACCATTGTTGTAGGAAGGGATGATGATTGAGAAAAAAGGGGCCGAAGAGTCCTTTGACAATCGATCGTTCATCTTTTTCTTCTCCGTACTGTGCTTAATGACGGGCAGGAAGAGGGAGTATTCCACTGTTGTGCTGAGTTACCAAGAATAGGTCGCTCAGCACAACAATGAAGAGCTAGTCAACTAATCCTTTGCATTTAATCGAAAGGATGTCATTGTTGAGTAGCGCATAATCTCCGTTTCGTGAATCGCGAATAGCGAAGACGCAGGCGTCTTCTCCGTTCGCGAAAGCGATAGCCTTGGGTTTTTTGGGATTATCAGGATCATCAACGCGCAATGATGCCACAATCTGAAAATCGCCATTGTTGAAAATACTGACAGGCAAAGCAAAACGTATTTTGTGGTGTCCTGGCCTGTGGAACTTATATGAACTAGGGCCTGGATCAAAAGTCAGTCCCCCTCGTTTCATATCAATCAAGGTCATAGTGAAGTAGAAATCAACGTCCTGATCGAAGAAATATTCGATATCGAATTCAAAAACATCATCTTTGCCGCAAACAGGCTTAGAAGCTGTGAGAACCTTGAGCCAAGGCTTGTTGCTTTCCTCTACGACTTCTTTAGTGTCTTGAGAATCTGTTTGTTTGAGATTCTCAAGCGTGTAGCGATCCGCGACATCGTTCTTGTCGCCAGATGCGATAATCTCGCCATCCTTGATGAGAATGGCCTTGTTGCAGTATTTCTTCACCGCATCCATGGAATGAGTGACAAGGATGACGGTCTTGGTCGGATCTTTCTTGATTTCGGCGAAGAAATTGTCGCACTTGCGCTGGAATGCCTCGTCACCGACGGCAAGCACTTCGTCAAGCACCAGAATGTCGCCCTGCGCCTTGATGGCCACGGAGAAGGCGAGACGCACCTGCATGCCGGAGGAATAGTTCTTGAGCTTCTGGTCCATGAAGTCCTCAAGCTCGGCGAACTCTACGATGTCGTCATACATCGCATCGATTTCAGCACGAGTGAAGCCCAACAAAGCACCGTTCAGATACACGTTCTCGCGTCCGGTCAGCTCCGGGTTGAAGCCCACACCGAGTTCGATGAACGGGACCAGTTTGCCCTTGACGGTGACCGATCCGTGCTCAGGAGTATAAATCTGCGAAATGATTTTCAACAGCGTGGACTTGCCGGAGCCGTTACGCCCGACGATGCCGAAGAAATCGCCTTGATGCACCTCGAAATTGATATCGCGCAGTACGTGCTGTTCGGTATAGCCTTTAATGCCCTTCGTCCAGTTCAGGAATGCCATCTTCAGACCGGTGGCCTGCTCGGTAGGCAAGCGGAACATCTTGGCCACATGATCGACCTTAAGCACCACAGGGCGCTCGTCTGCGTTCTTCTCTTCAGTCATTGCAACCTCAGCCATAAATCAGAGCACCTCCGCGAACTTGGAACTGTACTTGCGGAACACGTGAATGCCGAGCCACAAGATGACGGCGGACAATACGTAAGGCAGCAGGCACAGCAACTTGTTATCGACCATGGTCCACACGGTTGGCACGTATTCCGGGGAAAGCAGGTTGTGACGGATATCCATAATCACCTGCGTGGAAGGATTCAGCATGAGCAATTTTGCCGCCCAGGAGAACTCCGGATTATTCGCCACCATGGAAATCGGGTAGATGATAGGAGTCGCATAGAACATGGCCTGCAATACGACTTCCCAGATATGCGCCACATCGCGGAAATATACAAACAGGGAAGCGAGCAGCAATGCCACGCCAAGACCGAGGCAATACAACTGCAGAATGCTGAATGGCACCAGCAATACGCGCCAAGTGTAGTGCGCGTGGGCGAAGAAACCGAACAGGATGACCACCAGCAGATTGATGCCGAGAGAAATCATGGATCCCATAGTGGTGGAAGCGACGATGATGTAGTTCGGGAAATGCACCTTGCGCAGCAAATCACCACGTCCGACGATGGACTGCATGCCCATGCTGGTCGATTCCGAGAAGAAGCTCCACAGGCAGGTGCCGCACAGCAATGAAATCGGGAAGGTCGGAGTGCCATCCGAGAACTTCAGGAACTTCACGAACACCACGTACATCACGGCGAACAGCATCAACGGTTTCAGCACGGACCACACCATGCCCAGGAATGAGCCCTGATACCGCAGCTGGAAGTCGGTTTTCACCAGTTCCTTGAAAACCACCATCGCATAGTGGTACCTCTTCTTGAGGCTTTCGAAAAAGTCTTTCACAAACGTCCTATCCTACTCGTGCGAAGTATTTGGGTGCAAAGGCTCGTAGAGCGTCCCTCTTCGGCAGTACTCTCATATATTCTATTGAGGAAAGGACGTTTGTCTTAGTAAGGCGGAATATCTCACATGGTTCTCACAGCGGAACAGCACCATCCGAATATCAAAATCTTTGTGTCGGCACATAAGCAGGCCACGTTCCCTGAGGGGAACAGTATTGTTCCGGTGCAGGTGGGCGCGGCGAATGCTGCGACTCGTTTCACGAACACCTTGCATGACGATGAAGGTGTGAACATTTCTGCGGAAAACCCGCGGTATTGTGAGCTAACCGCGCAATACTGGGCCTGGAAAAACGAGGATGCTGACTATTACGGCTTCTGCCACTACCGCAGGTACTTCGATTTCACCGATACTCCGCACAAAGAGAACGATTACGGAGAGATTCTCGATTCGTATATCGATAATCACGCGCTCGCCGAATACGGTATCAACGATGATGCGATCGCTCGTGCCGTGGACGGTTGGGACGTCATCACCACGCCGTTGAATGACGTTCGCCGTATCGGCGGATTCTCAAATCTCAAGCAGCACTGGGATGCCGACGAGCACCTGCGTTTGAAGGACCTGCGCCACATGTATGACATTTTGTGCATGCGCCATCCCGACTACAGAGTGGATGCCGACGCCGTGCTCAACGGTCGAACTGCGGCATTCTGCAATATGTTCATTATGAAGAAAGACATTTTCTTCGAATACAACGAGTGGTTGTTCCCGCTGCTCGATGAGTTTGCCGAAGCTACTGATTTCAGCAGAATGGACGTGCAGACCACACGTACGGTGGGGCATCTTTCGGAACGGCTGCTCAACATCTTCATTGCGCACAAGCAGCGTACCGGTGCGCATTGGAAGATCAAGCGACTGCAGTGCGTGCATTTCCTGCATCCGGAACCGGCCACCGTTCTCAAGCCGCTTGATGCCGGATACAAGAACGTGGTGCCGGTGGTGTTCGCCGCAGACAACAACTATGTGCCGATGCTCACCACCACCATCTATTCGATGCTGAAGAACGCTTCCAAAGATCGTTCATATGATGTGATCGTATTGGAACGGAATATCTCCGACGAGAACAAGCAAAACATACGTCAGTTTTTCGAACGGTTCCCAAATGCCGTGATCCGCTTCTTCGATGTGAGCCGTTACTTGGCTGGCTTCAATCTCACCACCAGCAATGCGCATATCAGCATCGAAACGTATTACCGTTTCATCATCCAGGAGGCGTTGCCGTTCTATTCGAAGCTGCTGTATCTGGATTGCGATTTGGTGGTCAATGGCGATGTCGCCGAACTGTTCGATATTGAACTTGGGGATAATGCGATTGCCGCCGTGCCTGATATCGACTTCATCGGCAATCTCAATATGAAAAACGGCGAACGGGCCGGATACGTGCGCAAGCAATTGCATATGCGCGATGCGTACGGCTACTTCCAGGCCGGCGTGCTGGTGATGAACCTCGAGCGTATGCGCAAGATCCATACCGTCCACGAATGGCTGGAAATCGCCTCCAAACCCGGATACATCTATAACGACCAGGATATTTTGAACGTGGAATGTGAAGGCCTGGTCACGTACCTGGATTATTCGTGGAATGTGATGCACAACTGTGCCGGTCGGGTCAATGGCGTATTCGATTTCGCGCCCGCCAATGTGTATAAGGCATACATGGCTTCTCGTAAGGCTCCGAAAATCGTGCATTACGCCGGTTTCGACAAGCCATGGAAGAATCCATGGTGCGATTTCGCCCCGTTGTATTGGAATTATGCGCAGGAAACGCCTTTCGTGGCGCAGATGATCGCAGCAATGAGTGGTGTGGAACGTCCCGCTCCGCCGGAACATCATGAGCGTGCGATCGCGGAGGACAGCCCCATCCGCAAGTACGTGGATGTACTGGCTCCGACCGGTTCCAAGCAGCGCGAGCTGATGAAGGTGGTGGCCCGCAAGGTCCAAGGTAAGCGGTGATGCTGCTGATGGTGTTTGTCCAGAATATTCCTATTTGGGCAAACACCAACAAGATAAGCTGTTG
>OLRA01003167.1_pt1 | contig 14888 bp, 10 predicted proteins | sample 1673011 | NCBI WGS metagenome assembly OLRA01 (sample SAMEA3136746, study PRJEB25190) | human gut metagenome | reverse complement strand
AAAATCTATATTTATGAAAACAAACAGATCAAAATTCATATCCGTTATCAGGATATGATTGAGAAAATGAAAGTCATAAGACGGTTTTATGCGGAACACCGGACAGAGTGCAGGAAAGAGGTGGGATAAATGGCAAGGACAGCAAAAAGATATAAGAAAAACACAGAGAAGAAAGTTCTTGGGATTCCGGTATGTATGGCTGCAATTTATGCCAGATTATCCGTAGACAGTGATGAAAAAAAGTCAGAATCTATTGAAACACAGGTTACGCTGATAAAAGAGTTCATTCAGAAGCACAATGAAAATCCGAACAGAGAGTATGAAATTGCTGTATATAACATTTATTCTGATCTGGGAAAAACCGGAACAAATTTTGACAGACCGGGATTTGAACGGATGATGAATGATGTCAGGGCAGGTAAAATAAACTGTATTCTGGTAAAGGATTTCTCACGATTTGGAAGAAATTATATCGAAACTGGCAACTATCTGGAAAAGATTCTTCCTTTTATGAAAGTGCGGTTTATTTCTGTATGTGACAACTATGATTCATTTGCACCGGATGCCAAGAATCAGGAATTATCCATGAATATCAAGAATCTGGTGAATGATGCTTATGCGAAAGACATTTCCGCAAAAGAACGGGCAGCGAAACGTATTGCACAGAAAAATGGTGAGTATGTGGGATCTACAGCTCCATATGGATATTGTGTGGAAAAGATAAATGGAATTTATAAGTTGATGGTGGAACCGGAAGCTGCAAAGATTGTCCGCAGGATTTTTGAAGAATATGCTTCGGGAGATGGCGTACAGAGCATTATTGACAGGCTGTTTGAGGATAGGGTACATCGGATTTCAGATTATAACCAATATCATCATGTGTACTGTCAGGACGGAGAGAACCTTCATCAGTGGGGAAATTCTTCGATACGTGCAGTGCTGAACCGGAATAATTATTATGGCGATCTGGTTCAGAGAAAATATGAATCCAGATTTCAAAGAGGTGAAAAATGGTGTGACATATTGGACGAGAGCCAGTGGATTATTACGCCAAATGCCCATGAGCCGATTATCAGCCGAGAACTGTTTGAAAAAGCACAGGTCAGGCTAAAAGCAGCACAACAGAAAGCAACAAAAACTACTGCAGGGTGGGAAGATGATGAAAGAGCATTTTACAATGTATTCTATTGTGGTGATTGTAAGCGGAAAATGTGTACACGTAGATACAGAGGCAATGTGTATTACTTTTGCAATGCTGCCTGGTATCGGGATGAAAGAAAATGTAGTCACAAATCTATTTCCGAAGAGAAGCTGCAGAAAATTGTCCGTTCGGAGCTGACCAGACAGTTTCAGTTATCTGGATTGCGGAAAAAGGATATGTCTGCTATAAGCAGTGCGGTATTTCTTTCCAAAATCAATGAGATTCAAACTGAGATCAGAAAACTGGATGCAGATATGGAAAGACGTTCAGAAAAACTGGCACAGGCATTTATGAAATATAAAGAGGGTGAACTTTCCAAAGAAGCCTATATAGAAATGAAAGATGACCGTAATAACTGGAAAGAGTTTTGTGAAGAGAGAAAGAAGTCTCTGGAGCAGACCATACGAAAGCTGGAAAAACAGCAGAAAGAAGAAGCCAGATTTTTACGAAGTCTGCTGGAACTGGATGGGACAACCAGAATCAATGCGGAACTTGCGGAGGGCTTGATTGAAAGTATGTATCTGTATGGTGATGGCAGACTGGAAATCAACTTCGGGTTTAAGGGGGCGGTAGAACATGAGTGATCAGAAACTGATTATTGGATATTACCGTCTTTCCATGGAAGATGATTCAGAGGGAGAAAGTAACAGCATTATCAATCAGAGAAAACTGGTAAAAGATTATATTTCCCATATTCCGGAGCTTGCTGCTATGCCATTTCAGGAGTTTTACGATGACGGATATTCTGGTTCCAGTATGGAGCGCCCGGCAATTAAGCAGGTTCTGGAACTTGCCAGAGAGAATAAAGTTCAGTGTATTGTGGTAAAAGATTTTTCCCGTTTTGCCAGAAACTATATTGAGATGGGAACTTATCTAGAGCAGATTTTTCCATTTCTTGGAGTACGCTTCATTTCTATCTCAGATCGATATGATTCTAAAGATTATAAAGGAAAGAATTCAGACATCGAAGTACAGTTTAAAGGACTGATCGCAGACTTTTATGTGAAAGACCAGTCTGTAAAGGTAAAGGCAGCAGTCAGCACCCGACGAGGAAAAGGTGAATATTGCTGTGGCTCTGCACCTTATGGGTATCGAATCAATCCTGAAAATAAGAGAGAACTGGTGATTGTAGAGGACGAAGCAGAAGTGATCCGCAGAGTATTTGAACTGACCAATCAGCGATATTCCAAGATGGAGATTTGTAAGTTATTCAATGAAGAGGGTGTATTGACTCCCTTGCAGTCTATGAGCAGACGACAGAAATCAGACAGCAAGAAAGCTGCATCAAGAGGATTGCAGTGGACGAGTGATATGATACGGAAGATTGTGGATGATAAGACTTATATAGGCTGTATGGTCTATGGAAAGACAAAGATTCCAGATCCCGGAACTGGGAAAGAAGTACCGGTACCGAGAAATCAGTGGAAAGTGATGGAAAATCATCACGAGCCGATCGTATCAAAAGAAATTTTTGAAAAAGCACAGTCCTTGCAGATCAGATACACCAAGAAAAGCAAATTCGACAGGGAAACAACATTGTTAGGTGGCTATGTGAAATGCGGAAATTGTCGCAGAAGCCTGACTTCAAGCAGTCCGGTTCATGGTCATATCCTTTATAGCTGTGCTTACAGTAAAGGAAAAGAAGATACAGGATGTTTTGCCGGGAAAGCGGATAACAAAATGCTGGAGCATATCGTGCTGGCAGAAATAAAGGCTTACTTACGTCAGAATATCAGCCAAGAACAGATGCAGCAATCCATGAGAAAACAGCATGAGGAAAGTATAGAAGCCTATAAGACGGAAAGTGCAGATTGTGAAAAGTGTCAAGAACAAATAAAAATCCAGAACCGCCAGAACTATGAGAAGTATCACGAGGGACAGATGAACCAGAACCAGTTTATGGAAGCCAAGAAGCAGTTGGAAGAAGAAAGAGAACGACTGCAGAAACGTGTACAGGAACTGGATGAGTTGATAAACAATGAGAAAGAAATCCTGATGAAAAAGAATGTTCCGGTGGAGCAGATGTTGATGTATTTAGGATATGAAAAGCTGACACGAGAGATGCTGGAAGAATATGTGCAGGGAATATATGTGTATGATGACGGGAGAGTGGAGGTGGAGTATAAATAGCAACAAATTAGCATATAATAACAATAAAATTGTTGATAAAAAGCAATAATGATGTATAATTATATAAAGAAATGGAAAGGAGATGCAAAAAAAATGTTGTTAAACTTTAAAATGGAAAACTTTAGGTCATTTAAAGATGAGACTTTTTTTACAATGCTTTCAAGTAAACAGAAAACGCATAATGATTATGTGATAGATAAAAGTGTAAATGGTAATAAGTTAAGAGTATTACCAATGACTGTCATTTATGGAGCAAATGCATGTGGAAAATCCAACATTGTGTTGGCAATGGATATATTAAAAAAAATGGTTATGAAAGGAACCTTAAATTGCAAAGAGCTGGAATCTTATAAAAGTATGTTATCTTTTATTAGAGATACAAGTTGGTATGATCCGGTTTCTTTAGAAATTACATTTTCCACTCAAAATAATATTTATAGATACGGAATTAAGTTTACGGATATTGATGTATATAAAATTGAAGAAGAGGTTCTTTATGTTAATGATGACTTGTTCTTTTCACGAGATGATGAAAATCAAATTTATGTGGATGTAAAGAAATTAGTAAAAAAAGGTTATATTAATAAGGATGATGCGGATTTTTCTGAACGCTTGATTCACAAATTGAACCAGACATTGGATAAACAAAAGTTAGTTGTAGCAGGTGCAATTAGCAATTTGTTTGATAAAAAATATTTTGAGGATTTTAATTTATGGTTTGAAAAATTTAATGTTATTATGAATGCAAATGACATGAATTTTAGACAAAAAGACTTAAAGACGATATTTAATAAAAAACCAGATAAAGATATTCGTAGAAATATTTTCGAAAGTGCCTCAGTTAAAGAAGTTATGAATATAGCTGAGTTTGGAAATCAAAAAATTGGATTTATGGCAGAAACAGATAATGATGAATTATCTATGTGTTCAATGTATCAAGTACCATTAAGAAAAGATGAGCAACCACAAAAAAAATATGCAATATCCATGATTGTAGATTCAGAGCTGATGGAATCGAGAGGAACTATCCATTTGATTAGATTGTTACAACCGTTTATAGATGTTTTAGATAATGGCGGGGTCATTGTTTTGGATGAAATGGATGCTTCATTGCATTTTGAAATTGTTGTATCGCTGATAAGAATTTTTAACAATAAAGATATCAATAAAAATAATGCTCAGTTAATTTTCAATACGCATAATCCAATATATTTAGACGGTGAATTGCTTAGACATGATCAAATTGTAATGGTTGAAAAGCGAAGGAATGATATGGTGAGCGAGATATATTCTTTAGCAGATTACAAATTACGTCCAGAAGAAAGAATATTAAAAAATTATTTGAATGGAAAATATGGAGCATTGCCACATATGGATTTGGAAATTGCATTTAAGCACATATTGGAAAGAGAGGCGAATAATCTTGAATCGTCCAAAGAACAATAAAATACGAAGACCACAATTCCTCTGCATTGTAGGATGTGAGGGAAAAAACCAGGAAAGAATATATTTTGATAAAGTAGCAGAATTAGTGAATTGCGTTGAAGAAAGAACGCATGATTTAGTATTTGATTATGCGGAACCATATGGCGGAAATCCTAAGTGTGTGGTAGAACGAACTATTCAGAAATCTATTGGTAAGGAAAACAAAGTATCTGTTTTTGATTATGACGGAAAAAAGGATAAGTATGAAGAAGCAATAGATTTGGCAATAGAAAATAAGATTGAATTAGGATATACAAATTATTGTTTTGATTTATGGCTGATTCTTCATAAAGAAGACTATTTTGATATAGTACAAAATCAGGATGCATATGCTGATAAATTACGACAAGTTTTTGGGTTAGCAGCAGATGCAAACATAAAAAAAGAAAAAAGGGTAACGGAAATAGTCAATCAAATCGGATTATCTGATATAAAGAATGCAATTCAAAGGGGTAAAAAAATATCAGAGGATAATCAGGGTAAAGAGGCAAATAAAACGCCAAAAGAAAACAGATATTATGATAATCCAGATACGCAAATGCATGTGTTGCTACAATTTTTATTTGCGAAAGTAGGAATAAATATTGACGCATTAGGATAGAAAAGATGTAGCAATGACGTTACATCCTCCCCACCTACTTTGTGACAATTATATAACGTCCTCTATACAGAAATATGCGGTTTTAAGCCATTTTGGTGGCAAAAGAGCCGCATATTTTTTGTAGCAATGACTTGACATCCTCGGGGGCACTTTGTTTGGAGAATAGTTTTCCAAAATGAAAATGTTGTAGGTATGAGGAAAACATGTTATGGTATGTATACAATGCGTAAAGAGGAGCAGAAAAAATGAAGTACGAACATATCACAGAGGGCCGTTTCATAGATCGTCCTAATCGGTTTATTGCACATGTGGAGATCAATGGGCAGGTGGAAACGGTTCATGTAAAGAATACAGGCAGGTGCAGGGAGCTTCTGGTCCCGGGTACACAGGTTTTTCTGGAAAAGAGTAGCAATCCGGCGAGAAAGACAGCCTATGATCTGATCTGCGTAAATAAAAAGGGCAGGGGCCTGATTAATATGGATTCTCAGATTCCCAATAAAGCAGCACTGGAGTGGGTAAAGGCAGGACATCTTTTTCCGGAAAAAGTTCAGGTAACGCCGGAGAAGACCTATGGAAATTCCAGATTTGATCTTTATGTCTGTTCAGAGAAACGCAAGGCTTTTATAGAAGTAAAAGGTGTCACTCTGGAGTCGGATAATATAGCACGCTTCCCCGATGCACCGACAGAAAGAGGTGTGAAACATCTGAAGGAGCTGATCCATTGTATGCAGGAAGGATACGAAGCTTATCTGCTTCTGGTGATCCAGATGAAGGGAGTTGACAGGTTTGAGCCCAACTGGGAGACTCATCGGGAATTTGGAGAAACCCTGCAGGAGGCAAAAAAGGCAGGAGTGCATATTTTGGCCTATGACTGCCTGGTAGAACCTGACAGAATGGAAATTCAGGATCCGGTACCTGTATGCCTTGCTTCTGACTGGAAATAAAAAAGTATTCCCGCAATCAGCAGGTCCTATTCAAAATTCCATTGCCGCAGGCAATCTGGAATGAATTTTGGCTACGTTACTGTGAACAGTAACGTGTGTTTTATATTTCAGAGCAGTAAATAATTGTAGACATGAAAGTATATGAAATGTATAATCTGTATCAGAAGTTTTGTTGACAGATTTATAGGAAGATCAGTCAAAAAACTGAGATGATTATGAAAAAAGTTCCTGTAAAAGTTTTTTACGTGGGACTTTTTTTGCACCGTTTTGATGTTTACCCGAATTGGATAAGCCCTCTGTTTTAATTGGGAAAACAAGGTCACTGACACGCAGGTTATGAAACAGTAATAAATGGAAAGGAACTGGATATGAGAAAAAATCGAAAGAATGACTCCCATACCCGCAGAAAAAGAATTTGTATTGCAGCACTTCTTCTGGCAGGCAGCCTTATACCGGGAGGATGTGGAATAAAGAAAGAGAAAACATCGGACAGTGAATTGCCGGAGATTGTTATCGGAATAGATTATTTTGAACCTTACAGCTATCAGACGAGTGATGGCGAGTATAAAGGTATTGATGTGGAACTTGCAGAGGAAGCCTTTCAGAGGCTGGGTTATCAGCCTGAATTTGAGAAGGTTGTCTGGGAAGATAAAGAGAAACTTTTGTCAGATGGAACAATAGACTGTCTGTGGAGCTGCTATTCCATGAATGAAAGAGAAAACAAATATCAGTGGGCAGGACCGTATATGTACAGTCGTCAGATGGTGGTTGTAAGAGCCGAGAGTGAAATCCGGACACTTCAGGATCTGAAAGGGAAGAGGATTGCAGTTCAGGCGACTACAAAAGCAGAAGATCTCTTTCTTCATAATATAAAATCAGATCTTCCGCATGCAGAACAGGTGAACTGTTTTTCTTCGTCGAATGAGCTTTATGCTGCACTTAGAAAAAATTATGCAGATGCGATTGCGGGACATGAGGCAATGCTTGGCAGTCTGATACAGGATGGCAAGGGCGTTTACCGTATGCTGGAGGAAAGTCCTTATAAATCAGAACTTGGAATTGCTTTCAAAAAAGGAACTCACGAAGAATTGGCAGAAAAGCTTACAGAAACGCTTACAGAGATGCAAAGCGAAGGGATTACAGAAAAAATAGTTACAAAATACGGATTGGATGCGGACGAAACTCTGCCGGGAGGAGAAAGTAAATGAGCAGACAGATAAGAAGGCAGATACCGCAGAAACAGAAGAAAAAGAGGGTCGACAGAAATGCGTGTTTGCTTGTGTTTATTCTGATTTTTTCCGGAATACTGACTTTTCTTCTGCTGACAGCGAGAGATAATAGCAAGCTGAACAGTACTCTGGATGAGACCTTTGATTTTGTAAAAAACCGAATTGAAAGTTATGAGATTTATAACACCAATGATCAGGTGAAAAGCCTGGTACGTCTTTTGGACAAAACAACAGAATTAAGCAGAGTCATAGAACAGGAAGGAAATCTCAGTACAGAAATGCTAGACGAATATGCCAGGGAACAGCGCCTGACAGGAATCCTTGTACTGGATCAGAATCTGAAGGTGACAGAACAGAGTGCAAAAGATGGAGATACTATGTCGCTGTGGCAGAAGCTGATCAAAAGTGATTATGTACGTGATATTGCAGAGCATCCGGAAAAGACTTATACCACTCGTCTGAGAAATAAAGGAAAGATCTATGATTTTGCGGCAGTGGCAAGACAGGATGCAGCAGGTATCCTGATCACATATGCGCAGAAGGAGGAAGTAAATGAGCTTAACGGAGATCTGACGATGGCATCGTTATTTTCTGACTTTCCTTTTGAGATGAATGGAAGTGTTGTGATCTGTGATGATGATAAGGTTGTCAGTACAAACAGACAGGAGCTGACTGCCCGCTCTATAGAAGAAGCAAAAAGTCAGTATAAAAATAAATTTGAGGTAGATGAGAATGGAATTGTCCATCTTCGTTCAGAGACAGGAAACTGGTTCGGACGTCGGGAGAAGATCAAAGACTACGATGCATATATCTTTTTCCCGGAAAGTCAGGTGTACATCAGACGAAATATTATATGTGTGATTTATGTGCTGCTTGCACTGCTTCTTTTCTTACTTTATCGGGTGAACAGGAGCAGAACAGAAAAGAGAAGTATCCTTCAGGACCAGAAAAGACTTCGGGTGATCAATGCACTGGGGCATGCATATGCCTCTATTTCTCTTGTGAATCTAAAAACAGAGGAAATCGAAATCCTGAAATCTTCAGGAAATATGAAGCCAGATCAGAAAGGGGATATGCTTTTCAAAGCGCATCAGGAAGAACTTATAAGGCAGGTGATTGCAGAGCCATTTCAGAAGGCATACTGGGAATTTGTCGATATAAGTACGGTGGCAAAACGTCTGGAAGAACGTGAAACGCTGAGTTTTACAGCTCGGACAGTGGATGAAAGATGGATGACAATGATCATTGTGCCACAGGGATATGATAAAGATGGGAAATTGTGTACAGTTCTGGTTGCAATCCGTGATGCGACAGAAGAAAAAGAACGTGAGATTGCGCAGGATAGGAATCTGAGAAATGCACTTGCGGCTGCAGAACATGCGAACAGGGCGAAGACTGTGTTTCTGAATAATATGTCTCATGATATCCGCACGCCGATGAATGCGGTCATTGGATTTATTGCGCTTGCGACAACACATATTGACAATAAGGAGCTCGTTCTGGATTATCTGAAAAAAATCCATATATCCGGTCAGCATCTGCTCAGCCTAATCAATGATGTGCTGGATATGAGCAGAATCGAGAACGGTTCCGTACGGATTGAATATACAGTTGTACACCTGCCGGATATCTTGCATGACTTAAATACAATTATACAGGAATCTGTACATTCTAAACAGCAGGAGCTGTATATTGATACACAGGATGTACTCCATGAAGATATCATTACCGACAAGTTGCGCCTGACGCAGGTGCTTCTGAATATCAGCAGTAATGCTGTGAAATTTACACCGGTCGGGGGTACGGTTAACATTCGTGTTTCTGAGAAACCATGCAGAAGAGACGGATGTACAACAGTGGTATTCAGTGTGAAGGATAATGGAATTGGGATGTCGCCGGAGTTCAGGGAGCAGGTGTTTGACTCATTTACAAGAGAACATACCGTTACGGAGAATGGAATAGGAGGAACCGGTCTCGGAATGGCAATCACCAAAAACATTGTGGATATGCTGGGCGGTACGATTCAGGTTGAAAGCGAAGTAGGAAGGGGAACGGAGTTTACGGTTATGCTTGAATGTGAAATATCAGGGACGACTGTGAAGGAGGAACCTGATTCGGAGCAAAGAGAGCCCCTTAAGAATGAGAAGCAGAAAATCCGGGCAGAAATCCAGAGGCGTTATGAAGGGAAGAAAGTTCTTCTTGTAGAGGATAATGAGCTGAACCGGGAGATCGCAACAGCGATCATGGAGGAAATTGGTCTGGATGTGGATTGCGTTGAGGATGGTACAGATGCTGTGAATATCATGTCATCTGCAGAAGGCAGAAAATATGATCTGATCTTCATGGATATTCAGATGCCGAAGATGGATGGATACACCGCAACCCGGGAAATCCGTACATTGAATGATCCGAAATGCGCAAATATACCAATCATTGCGATGACTGCCAATGCTTTTGAAGAAGACCGTAAAAAGGCAATCAAAGCGGGTATGAACGCTCATATTGCCAAACCAATCAGCGCAGATATAATTCTGGAAAATCTGGAGAGAATGCGCTAAAACAGAAAGTATTTTAATGAACCTGCTGAGAAAAGTTAAAAACTTTTCAGCAGGTTTTAATTTATCCAAAAAATTACATGCATACTGTCAGAAGTGCTAGTGTAAATATCTGAGCGTTCACGTATAATGTAGATAAACAAAAAATCTTCTCACAAAATTAAGTAAAAAAGAGTCCGAGGAGTACATTAAAAAAGAAAGGAGATGTTTGTATGAGTAAAAAAATGAGGTTGTGGATGGCAGGAACAGTAGGAGTCTTAATGGCAGGCTTTATGAGTGTAAGTGTTTATGCCCTTGAAGAAAAGGATGTTATTGGAACCTGGTATGTAAATGAGCTTTCTATGGGCGAAGGTGCATCCTTTCATCCGGGGGCAATGGGAATGGAAGTGACCGTGGACATTAAAGAAGACGGTAAAATGGAAACAACAAGTTCTGTTTATGGGGAAGAGCCTGAAGTAGATGAATCAGAGTGGAAAATAGAAAATGATAAAATTTTGATGACTCATAATGATCAGACAGGAGAATGTGAGTACAAGGACGGTAAGATAACCTTAACAGCAGATGGAACGACAATGATCCTGAGTCAGGAAAAGGAAGAGTATGAGCCTTATGTGCCGGGCAAACCGGTAGAAAATCCAACCATGAAGGATTTTGAAGGAGAATGGAGCTGTACTCTGATGGAAGCATTTGGAATGCAGATGCCAGTTAATGCTGACTTTACAGGATTTGAAATGAGTATGTCTGTGGAAGACGGAAAGGCTGAAATTATCTTAATAGAGAGCGGAGAAGAGACAAAAGTAGAACTTCAGGGCGACGTGGAAGGAAACGCACTGGTATTAAAGGCTGTAACAGAGGATGAGGCAGGAACTATGTTTTTCAGTCTTGATAATATGAAGTTCAATTTACTGGATGATGGAAAACTGTGTTTGATAGCAGAAGACGATGCAGAGGAATCTGATGACGGCGAAGAAGCAGATGATTCTGAAACAGGTGAAGTTGATTTTTCCGTAAAGACATATTTTGAAAAAATAATTGTTACAGAATAAGGTAAAATACTGCCGCACCATTCCGGTGAGGCAGTATGGGTTTTCAGATAAAAAAGGAGGATAGGGTATGGGATTATTTGATAAGAAAATCTGTGACATCTGCGGAGAGAAAATTGGGTTATTGGGAAATCGAAAACTGGATGACGGAAATCTGTGTAAGGATTGTGCGAAAAAATTATCACCATGGTTTGAGGAGCGGCGGCACAGTACGGTAGAGGATATCAAACGCCAGCTGGAATATCGTGAAAAAAACAAAAAAGCGGTAATGGACTTTTGTATAACCCGTCAGATCAAAACCAGAAATTACAATGTTTTTATTGATGATAATAAGGGGAATTTTACTGTTGCGCGGAAACTGGATGTCAATGAAAACCCGGACATAGTTCCTTTATCAGCCATTGTACAGTGCAGAGTTGATGTAGATCAACAGCAGCATGAGGAAACATATACAAAGGATGGAGAAAATGTAAGTTATCAGCCGCCGGTATATAAATATGAATTTGATTATACTATGCGTATTAAAGTGAGAACCCAGTGGTTTGATGATATGGATTTTCGCTTGAATACTTTCTCTATAAGCAGTGATAACAGAAGGGAATTGATGGAAGTGGAGCAGACTGCTTATCAGATTATTGCGGCACTGACACCAAATGCAGCCGGGATGCAGTCCGGAATGTCAGGAATGAACATGACCGGAGGAATGCAGTCCGGAATGCCGGGAATGAACATGAACGGAGGAATGCAGTCTGGGATGCCGGGAATGAACATGAACGGAGGAATGCAGCCCGGGATGTCAGGAATGAACATGAATGCGGGAATGCAGCCTGGAATGACCGGGATGAACATGAACGGAGGGATGCAGTCTGGGATGCCCGGGATGAACATGAATGTGGGAATGCAGCCCGGGATGCCCGGAATGAATATGAACGGAGGGATGCAGTCTGGGATGCCGGGAATGAACATGAACGGAGGAATGCAGCCCGGAATGCCCGGAATGAACATGAACGGAGGAATGCAGCAGACAGGAATGTCAGAAACGAACATGACCGGAGGAATGCAACAGAATAACAGTTCGTGGAAATGCCAGTGCGGTGCAGAGAATACCGGAAAGTTTTGTGAATACTGTGGTCAGCCAAGACCGTTTTAAGCAATGGGAAACAGAGTGGACAGGATTGTTCACTCTGTTTGTGATAAAAACTCTGAAAATAGATGATTCTTCTGAAAACTATATGATAAAATGGTACTTTATAGTATAATTATTACAAAAATAGGTTGGGTGTGTTTGAAAAATCATTCCTGCAAATTGTGACGCACATCTTGCGTAAAGCATTTTTCAAACCCGCTCCGGTAAGAGAGGAACTTTCATGACATACAGTAAAAAGAGGACTCTGTCATATGGAGTGATTCTGATAAGTGTGTTGCTGGCTTATTTCTGCAGGCAGGTGAGAACGGAAAATGTTTTTATGAGAAATCTGGCAGATCAGTGTCGTAGCTGTATTTATCTGGGAATGTACTGTGCCTGGGTGATTTATCTGGGAAAGCATGTAGTACATAAAAAAACGCGCAGATGCCTGACTGCAATTGGCTGTCTGATGGTATTCTGGTTCTTTGTGCGGACAGTAAAATTTCATATTTTTCATGATCCTCTTGGAGAACATATCTGCTGGTATCTATATTATATTCCCATGATTCTGATTCCGGTTCTGGGTTTGGCAGCAGCAATGTTTTTGGGCGAAAAGGAGGAAGAGAAAACGGTCAGAAAGGTTATAATTTTATTGACCGTGGCAGCGATATTGATCGTAAGTGTTTTTACAAATGATTTGCATCAGCTGGTATTTCGTTTTTCCAAACAGCCCCCATTTTCGGATAAAGATTACAGTTATGGTATTGTTTTTATGGTGATTCAGGGATGGATCTTGATCTGTCTGACAGGGATGGAAATCATTCTGATCAGAAAAAGCAGAATTCCGGGAAAGAAACAGTTCTGGCTGCCAGTGATTCCGGGAATATTACTTCTGGGATGGAATATCGGAAATATACTCCGCCTGCCTTTCATCAAAATCATTGCAGGGGATATGACGGCAGTGTGCTGCCTTTTAATGGCAGCAATTTTTCAGGGTTGTATATTGTGTGGATTGATACAGACCAATAATCGATATTTTGAATTATTCCAGACTTCCGGAGGACTGGATGCAGAGATTACGGATCATTCTTTTCAGCGCTATTATCATTCCGGCGATTTCCCAGAGCTGTCGTCTGAACTGCGTAAAATCATAATAGACAGATCATCAGTACAGGAACAGGGAATCCGGATCAACCATATTCCTATAAGGGGAGGACATTTGTTTTGGTCAGAGGATATTTCGGTACTGCTGGATCAGTATCAGGATATTCGGGAACAGCAGGAGGAACTGACTGCCAGAAACCGTCTGTTACAGAAAGCTTATCAGAAAGAGGCTGAGCGGAGAAAGACAGAAGAACAGAACCGTCTGTTAAATATGATACAGAATCAGACTGCCGGTCAGCTGGAATTGCTGTCACAGTTTATGGATGAGCTGGAACGGACAGAATCAAGGGAACAATATGATCGGATTCTCGGTAAAATTGTAGTTGTTGGTACGTATTTGAAGCGGAAAAAGAATCTGGTGCTGACACAATATGCATCAGATGGAAATTTGCTTACAATGGAAGATCTCAGACAAAGCCTGGCAGAATCCTGTGACAGCTTAAAATTATGCAGGATCCGGGCTGCTTACTACGTGGAAAATGTGGATGTGCAGATGAATGCAGATGATATACTAAAATGCTATGACACCTTTGAATGGCTTGTGGAACGATTGCTTGATATCATGCAGTCTGTTTTTTACCGTGTGTCGCAGATTGATGATGCTCTGCGGATTTCAGTTCATATTGTATCAGAGGCGGATCTGCGTGGATTCATGTTGGAAAGGCCGGAATTAAAAGTGCAGCAGGAAGATGAAAACGAATGGTTTATCAGATGTATCGTCTTCAGAAAGAGAGGCGGAAGATGATCAGTTTTGTGGAATGCAGTATGGCAATACAGAATGTTCTGATGATTCTTCTTGAAATCTGCATGATTCTGGAATTAAACCTCCTGCTGGTAAGAATCACCTGCTTTCCCGGGAAAAAGAAAATCGTAATGGCAGTGGCTGTCTTTGTTGTTTCTTTTATGTTCATGGGTGCTCTGATGAATGATCACAGATATTGCCTGGGAGAAAGTTCCTATCAGCCAATGCTTCAGGGTTATCCGGTCAGTGTTTTAATGACGGTGGTTATAGGATTATTGATTTATCTTTGCTGGGCAATCCGGAGCGAGAGACGCAGATATTATCATTCTCTGTCTTACTGGTCTGTGAACGAGGCTGTGAATGACGTTCCCTGTGGAGTCTGTTTTTCGGATCCTCTTGGAAGGATTGTTTTGTGTAATACCAAGATGCAGGAACTGAGCAGAATTATGACAGGTTCTTATCTGCAGGATTACGAGGCATTAAGGAAAGCAATGAATGGGAGACCTGAATCGGAAGGTCTTCGCAGATTGAGCAAAGACAGTAATGTGTTTTATTTTCCTGATGGTTCCGTCTGGATGTTTCAGGAATATAGTCTGCAGGAGCCGGATTGTGTAGGATATCTGCAGACAGTGGCAGTTAATGTATCAGAAATTTATTACAATGGTGAA
>OLRA01003162.1_pt1 | contig 14897 bp, 16 predicted proteins | sample 1673011 | NCBI WGS metagenome assembly OLRA01 (sample SAMEA3136746, study PRJEB25190) | human gut metagenome | reverse complement strand
GATATAATAAACTCTGACGAGTTTATCTTAGGAGTTTCTTTGAAACTCCGATAGGTGCAAAAAAGCGTGCACAGCAAATAGGGGGATATGGATCCTTAAAGTTTAGCAAACAGAAATGAGGATGGCTATGGAGATACCAAAGAGAGAGTTTAGAGGAAATGGTTTGGGAGATAAAATGCTTGCGTTGGCGGTGCTGCCGATTTTGGTGCTGGGTATTGTGTTGATGGTGGTCAGCATGCAAACATTTTCTGACAAAATGGAAGGTCATGTTCGAAAAGAGATGACGCAGCAGACGAAACTGATCTTAAAAATATTAGACGAGAATTATCCAGGTGAGTTTTCGTTGAATAAAGATGTAAAAGGAAATTATCATATTTATAAGGGCGGAAAAGATATTACAAAAGACACGGAATTTATTGATAACATGAAAGAAATTATGGGTGTGGAAGTGACACTTTTTTGTCAGGATGTACGTTTGCAGACAACGCTTCGGGATACCAAAGGACGTTTATTTATCAATACAGCAGTTTCTTCGGTGATTACGAAAGATGTTTTGAAAAAGAAAAAAGCGCATTTTTATCGCAGTACGACAAATGTAGGCGATGAGCGGTATTTTGCTTACTATGAGCCGATTTTTTTGGAAGATGGCACCTGCTTTGGAATGGTAGGCGTATGCAGGAAAGCAACCGATATTGAAAAAAATATTCGGATGGCAGTTCGCCCGATTTTGCTATTGAGTATCGCCGCGATCTTTGTGATCGGTGCGATCAGCATTTCGTATACACGCATATTGACGAAACGAATACGCATATTGCAGCAGTTTATGAAAAAGTTGACCAAAGAGGATTTTGAAGCAGAGATGCCGGCAGGTTTGCTTAAAGTAGAAGATGAAATCGGCGATCTGGCCCGCAGTGGTAAAAAGATGCAGGAATCCATACGCAGACAGGTGGAATTAGATGAGTTGACTCAGCTATACAACCGTCGTTATGGAGATAAGTGTTTGCGGCAAATGTGTAAAAAGATGCAGGAGAGTGGTATTGAATACTGCGTTGCGATTGGTGATATCGATTTCTTTAAGAAAGTCAATGACCGGTATGGACATGAAGCTGGTGACGTTGTATTGACAAAGGTAGCCAGAATTTTGAGAGAAAAGATAATGTCGAAAGGTTATGTTTGTCGCTGGGGAGGCGAGGAGTTTTTGATCGTCTTAGAGGATTGTGAGCAGGAGCAGGCCAAGCAAATTCTTCAAGATGTTTTGGATGTGCTGCGAGGACAGTCGATAGAATGTCAAGGACAGAATATTTGCGTGACGATGAGCGTTGGTGTTGTTCAGGTCGCATCGGATGAGAAGATTGACGATATATTGCGCAGGGCAGATAAGAAATTATATGATGCAAAAGCAGGTGGCCGCGACCGGATCTGTGATTAGAGTGTGATCATAGGCAATAGGCATGGAGGAGCAACGATGAATACCAGAGAAGAAATTTTAGCATATGGTTTGTCCTTTCCGGACACCTACCAGAATGCGCCATTTCGGGATCCTAATTGGCAGTTGGTGCGTGTTCGAAACACAAAGAAAGCATTTCTGTGGACTTATGAAAAGGATGGTTTATTGCATATCAATGTGAAAGTTGATCCGGAATGGAGAGATTTTTGGCGCGAGGCATTTACAGCGGTACAGCCGGGGTATCATCAAAACAAGGAGCATTGGAACACGGTAGTTATTGATGGCACTGTACCGGAAGATACGCTGAAGCGGATGATCGCAGAAAGTTATGATTTGGTGTCGGATAGCCCGACGCAGCGCATATATCAGGCAGTGCGGCAAATTCCCCGCGGTAAGGTGGCAACGTATGGAGATGTCGCGGCGATGGCGGGCAATCCTCGCATGGCGCGCGCGGTCGGAAATGCACTGCATCACAATCCGGACCCGGAACATATTCCATGTTATCGCGTTGTCAATGCGAAAGGAGAATTGGCTGGGGCATTTGCTTTTGGTGGGGAAAATGTGCAGGCAGATCTGCTCCGGGCGGATGGAATAGAAGTGAAAAATGGTCGTGTTGATCTAAAAAAATATGGATTTAGATAATAACTGATTAACTGCTTAGCAAAGTCAGTAAATCAAGACTTTTGCTAAACGTGCACAAAAAAACAGAGAGAGGAACATATGAAGATTACACAATTATTGCAGGAAGACAAAGTGACATTATCATTAGAGGTTTTTCCACCTAAAAAGGATACAGCAGTAGAACAAGTAAGCAGATCTGTAAGAGAAATTGCAGCACTTCAACCGGATTTTATGAGTGTTACTTATGGAGCCGGGGGTGGCACAAGTGCTTATACAGTGCAGATTGCAAAAGATATTAAAGCGGAATACAATGCGCAGATCAAAAACTATACGAAGCAAAAGAAAATGGACGCGATCAGATTCGGTGTTGAATCTTGGATGTCAAAAATGACCGTGATGATCATGAGAGGTTGAGCTGCCTAAAATGCCTGTGATGATCATGAGGGATTGAGCTGTCCAAAATGGTTATGCTGATCATGCATACCGCAAACAACATGGAGAGAAATAACAGGAGGAGCAAATGAAGATTACACAATTATTGCAGGAAGACAAAGTGACATTATCATTAGAGGTTTTTCCACCTAAAAAGGATACAGCAGTAGAACAAGTAAGCAGATCTGTAAGAGAAATTGCAGCACTTCAACCGGATTTTATGAGTGTTACTTATGGAGCTGGGGGTGGCACAAGTGCATACACTGTACAGCTTGCACAGGAAATTAAGGCGGAATATGATGTACCATCTATGGCACACTTAACCTGCGTTTCCTCTACCAAAGAAACTGTAAAAAAACAGTTGGAGTGTATGCAGGAGGCCGGGATTGAAAATGTATTGGCACTTCGAGGAGACATTCCGGCAGACGCTGAATTCCCATTGCCTGATCAATTTCATTATGCAGTTGAATTAGTGCGTTATATCAAACAAATTGCACCGGAAATGTGTATTGGCGGCGCTTGTTATCCGGAAGGACATCCGGAGGCGGTTAGCAAAGCACAGGACATTCAACATATTAAAGAGAAGGTAGACGCAGGCTGTGAATTTTTGACAACACAGATGTTTTTTGATAACAGCATATTTTATAATTATATGTATCGTCTGCGCGAAGCGGGGGTATTGGTTCCGGTTATTGCAGGGATCATGCCGATTACGCGTAAAAATCAAGTGGAACGCAGTATTCAATTGTCTGGCAGTTGTGTTCCTGCGCGATTCAAATCCATCGTTGACTGGTTTGGAGATGATCCAGCCAAAATGAAGCAGGCTGGTATCGCCTATGCAACGGATCAGATCATAGATTTGATCGCTAACGGCATTTCACATATTCATGTTTATACCATGAACGACCCGGAAGTTGCGGCCGGTATTATGAATAATTTGTCGGCAATTTTGCATTGATGTGTTGAACGATAGGATAGAGCCGAAAAAAGGAGTGTAGGGTTATTATGCATAAAGCTAAAAAGAAAACAATATCCACATATCATAAAAAGAACCATACTAAAATGAGCAATAATACTTCCAAATATTCTGCAGAGGACGAACGAACCTCTAAAGTTTCTGCACGCAGTAAATCCGTATTACTTTATAGTGCGGCATTTCTTCTTGCCGAACTGATGATGCTATTCATCCTAAAAGCAAATCATTTTTATCCGTTTGGTACGAAGTCAATGCTGATCATGGATATGCGCGATCAGAATGTGGAATTTTTGGCTTCTCTGCGAAGTATGATACATGGAGATAATTCTTTATTTTTCTCTTGGGCACGCTCTATGGGCGGCAATTACATGGGAGTATTCGCTTTTTATATTTCCAGTCCGCTCTCATTTTTGACGTTACTATTTCCAGTCAGCAAAATGCCGGTGGCTATTGAAATTATTACTGTCCTAAAAATAGGACTGTGTTCACTGACTTTTGTGATATATGCGAATTATCTGCGACGAAAATACAATGGCCAGCGATATTTTGCGCTGTTGATTCCTGCGATCGGATATGCTTTTATGTCTTACACTATGGTATATTCTCTTAGTATTATGTGGCTCGATGGCGTTATTTTTCTCCCGCTAGTATTGCTGGGAGCAGAAAAAATATTGGATGGGAAACGTGGTATCTGTTTCATTATTTGCTATGCACTTTTGTGTATGAGTAATTATTATACGGGATATATGGTCGGTATTTTTACCGGTCTATATTTTCTGATCATGTGGATTCGTGATTACAACGCTCGCTCAAGTTGTCAACACGTTTCGGGTCATTCCACAATTAGTGAGGTTTACTCTAATAAAGAACATTGGAAACGCTTACTGCATTTTGTAATTGCTGCTTTGCTCGCAGTTGCTATGACAGCGCCTATTTTATTGCCGGCTCTCAAAGCACTCATGTCCGGAAAATTGGACTCTGGATTTACCGGTTATGAACCACAGCAATCTACGAATTTTGTATTCAAGAATCTTTTCACAAAATTGCTTCCCGGTAAATACGACAGCATCACCAATAGCGGGCTTCCTTCGATCTATCCGGGACTGTTGCTTTTGCTGCTTGCTGTGATATATTTTTTATTGCGGCAGATAAAATTGCGGGAAAAAATTGGAATGGCAGCAATGCTGATATTATTTGCGATCAGTTTCTATTATATTCCTTTGGACAAAGTGTGGCATGGCTTCCAGTATCCAAACTGGTTTCCATATCGCTATGCTTTTTTGTGCAGCTTTACGCTGATTTATATGGCGTTGCGGAGTATTATGGTAATCACGCAGCTTGTTCATAAAAAATATGTATTATCGGCAGCGATTACCCTTTGCCTGCTTGGCACGATCATTGATATGACCGGTAACGGCCGCAAAATGTTCGACGGTCTGGACAAGGAGTTTGGTTATACCGAAATGGCAGAATATACGAAATTTATCAAAGAAACACAAACATTGGTGCAAAAGATTCAGAAACAAGATAAAGATTTGTACCGCATTAACCAGACCTATGAATTTTCTAAAAACGATGCGATGCTGCTCGGTTATAACGGTATGACACATTACTCCTCTGCGTTTAATGTTCATGTCAACAAATTGACAAAAACTTTAGGATTGGCACAATCTTATTTTTGGAATTCAGGCTATGGTTCCACGCCTCTGACTGACAGCTTGTTTGGATGTAAATACGTTCTTTCACGGCGTGATCTGTCTGCAGTATATGCAACTATAGACAGTAAGGATAACACGTTAAACGACATGGCCGCTTCTTATCAAAATAATATGGCACTTCCTTTTGCTTATGCGGTATCTGATCTGCGCAAAGCGGATAATATCGCACAACAGAGTGTATTTAGCAATGAAAATTCTTTCGTAACAGGAATTACCGGCAAACATAAAAATTATTTTTGGAATTGCAATGTTAAATACTCACAGGAAGCTGCGAATACATGGACCTATCAGATAACTGCTGCTTCAAATAACCCTATGTATTTGTATATGGAGGGTAATTCGCCTTATGCCAATGTCTATGTGAACGGGACTTATATTGGAGATTATTTTTCCAATGAAACCAACTGTATTTTGTATCTGGGCAATTTCAAACAAAACGAAACGGTAACGGTTCAGGTGGTAACAACAGATGATGGCAATACGTATGGACCGTCTTATGCCGAAATTGTCCAATTAGATATGGCAACTGTTAGAGAAACGATGCAATCGTTAGCTGGGAATGCGCTTCAGGTCAAGTCTCACAGCCACGGCAAAATTACCGGTTCCATCACTTTGGCTGACGATCAGCAGGCAGTTATGACCTCCATTCCTTATGATAAGGGATGGACTATTCTCGTCGATGGTAAAAAAGTCAACTATACAACATATGCCGATACGTTTATGCAATTTAAATGCAGTCCGGGGAAACACACCGTTGAATTTCGATATGTTTCCCCAGGCTTTAAGCTCGGTATTCTGATTGCTGTCATTGGTCTTTTTGCTGCGATATTGTATTTATGTTACCCGAAGATTTTGAGCAGACGATGAGTTGGCTGCTATTCGTGGAGTTCTTTCTTAATGTCTGAAATGGTCACTTTTTCGGAGCTGTTGCTGCCACTCATTTGCTCATGTTTATACGAATTATCGTTAATTTTGTTTAACTGGGCATATTTGCCACACACTCGACCATAATTGCCATTTAGGATTCCATCTTTCTTAAATTTGGTTAAGTAGTATATTGCTTCTGTACCTACTACAGGTTCGCCTTCGCCATTAATGGTTTCCTGCAAAATAGTGTCGTTTATTTTCTTTTTGGACCATTCTTTGTATCGGAATGCATCCTTATAATATGCAATGTGATCTGTCAAAGGGACATAACCGCCGGACTGATATAAAGTAATGGAATCGCCTTTTTTCAAGGTCCCAGACAGACTGTTTTGAATGTCCAGCTCAATTTTTGTCCAAGCATCCCCATCAATAACAACATACTGAAAAGTGCGTATTTTTGCTTCAACGATTTCTTGGGCTTCTTCGCTCATGTCCTGCAGATCGGAGGATATCGCATAGTCGTTTTCGGAAACAATTTTCTCAGTATTATGATATTTTTGGACATCAACGGTTACGTCATTACTTTCAGTATGTTTGCCATTTTCTGCGGTGGCAACTTTTGCATCTTTGGGAGCTTCAGTTGCTTGTTTTGACTGCTCTGCTTTTTTACTGTCACCTTGGGATGCGTTCTTGTTTTCACATGCTAATAGCATACACATACTGATTAATAAAACGCCTGTTGCAAAATAAATTTTTTTCATTTTGACCACCTTCCTATGATTCTAGATTATATAAATTTGCCGTGATCCATTTCTACAACGGTATCACATAAATACTCAATATCTTCTGTGTTGTGTGAGGTGAGTAGAATGGTTTTTCCTTTCTTTTTCAAAGATAGAAAATATTCTCTCATTTCTTCTACGCCATGTTTATCCAGACCGTTAAATGGTTCATCCAATATAATTAAAGAGGGATCTTCCATAATTGCCTGTGCAATACCTAAACGCTGTCGCATGCCGAGTGAATATGTTGCAACACGTTTTTTCATTGTTGGATCAAGTCCTACCTGATACATGGCGTTTTCAATGTCTTTTCGTGAAATACGATTGTTGATAGCAGCCAGTACTTTGAGATTACGATAGCCGGAATAATAAGGAATAAATCCCGGGGTTTCAATGATGATTCCCGTATCCGGAGTAAAATCAATATCTTTACCAATCTCCTTGTCTCTGACATAAATATGCCCTTCATTGGGACGGATGAATCCGCAGATACATTTCATCAGTAATGTTTTACCACTGCCGTTTCGTCCGACAATGCCATGAATCTTCCCCTGCTCGCATTGGTAGGAAACGTGATCTAGCAAAATATCTTTTTTGAAACGCAGTACGATGTCATTTACTTGGATGAATGAGTTAGTTGTTTTATTTGTCATGGTAGTCCTCCTTATTCGACTTGAATGATATTGGTGTAGTTGATTTTACGTGCTTGGATCAGAACAAGAACAAGCAGGATCCCGATTATTCCGAAGAAATACAAAAAGGATGTTGTCAGTGTACAATCCATGTGTCGGTAATAGGTGGAATAATGTGTTCGCACGATCCCATGAGCAGCGGGCAACAGCCATTTAGCATTAACATGTCCCAGCTGTACCAATCCTGATCCGGCAATTACAATGAGACCGGGAATTACAATTCCGAGAGTGCCTTGCCCGTGTATTTTTATGACTAGCATAATCATACCTATCAAATATAGATATAATATTAAAAAAACACTGGAAAGAATCGCAGCACGGAAGGGAAGCATTTGATAGTAAAGGTTGGCAGGAATAAATTTTGAAATATCCGAGTCAGCAAGTTCAGGAAAAACTCGAGTCATGTCGGTGACAACATCACTCCATCCATTAAACCAAAATCCGCGCTGTAGTATTGGAAGTGTAATGCCAACAAATAATAGAAATACAAAAGTAACGTCTGCAGCAAGTAAAAATAGCAACTGTGATAACACCCATTTTATCCTTCCTGCACGATAAATTTTGAAAATCATATTATTATCGATTCTAGGAAAATCTGCTATTAGAACCAAAAAAACAATCGGTATAAATCCAAGAAATGTGGCAGAATTACAGATGCCAATAAAAGGTTCTAATAAATTGATTGGTGCACCCATGTTATTTGCACATTTGACGAGATCCGATGTGATCATGGTATACACTATGATAAAGACACAGGGAAGCAAAATAATTCTGGAATTAAATAGCCAGCATAAATATTCGCTACGCATCATTTTAAATGTTTTCATGGTCAAACTCCTTTCGCTAATCGGTTAGATCTAATTTAAGGTGATTGTGCAATGCTACGAATCCTACGGAGACCGTCAATAGCACGATCATTTCTATTGTAAGCTGTACAAACGATAATACATCGCTGAATATATAACAGAATCCAAAACTGTATAAATTCCCTTGAATTTGTACGAAATGTGGAATGGGACAATTGTCCGCAAAGCGGTACAAATAAGAAACAAGCAGATTACACATAAAAACTGCGATAAATGGTATACATACGATAAAATAAAGGTTACAGCACAAAAAGCTAATCAACATAGCAGGTATAGCAGACACTGCACCATATACAAAGATACCGGCGTAATATTGCATGTAAAATAGTTGTTCAACAGATTTGCCGGCAGTAATTGTGCCAGAGATATAATAATCCATCGCGATAAAGGACAATTCGAAAAGTATTACTCCAAACAGCAAAACAAGTCCGCCAGTCACCATGCCGAATAGCCATTTTTTGCCGTAATATTGTCTTGAGGAGGTGGAGCGGAACATATAGAATCGTTGATAACGTCCGGATTTTTCAGCCTGTTGAAAAACAATAAATGGCAGAGCCGATAGTACAGGTACAAACATTGCTAAATACCCTTGCACTGCTCTAGGAAGGATAACCGAGATTTGATACTGCATAGGCTCAATGGCAAAAGAGGGGTTAGCCTTTAGACGTAATAATTCTAAGGTTGACATTTCAGAAACACCATCGCCATAATAGACTGGGGTCATATAGCATAGAATGGTGACAACAAATATGCTAATGAAGAACCATTTACTGGCAAGAAAAATGCTGATTTCCGCAAATGATTTTTTGGTTATACAGGAATTTGTGCGTTTCATAATAACACTGCCTTTCTTATATTGCTATTTATCAATCATCCCAATTATCAGACTCATGATATTCAACATTTCCGGTGATCATATCAATATTAATAAATTTTCGAGACCACAGAATGTTTCGTGTTTGGTGTTCTTTGTTGTCCATGATGAAAGACCACACAGGACGAGCCTCGTAGGAAATCGTTATTTTTTCCTTGCCATCGTCTGTGTAAGTTGTTTTGGTAGCTTGGCATATTGTATATTTAATATCGATATCTACAATGTTATACTTGTGAGTACCGGACATATGTGACTCAGCTAATGCTAAGGCACGTTTTAGTCCAATTAATTTGTCATTGTGTGGTTCCTCTTTTTTTATGGTATAACTATAATTATTATTGCGCAGACTTTCGATTTTTGGTTTACCAAGTGTGCAGATTTCCAAGACATTTGGAGGATAAGAAATGATATCAATGGAATTGCGTTGTTCTGGAGAAAACCAAATGTCATCAAACGGAATCCCTTTATAATATTTACAAACATCAAAGGAAAGATATTCGATACCGTCGCTTTTACATTTATAGATTGTTTTGACATGGAAATCGTCATACATATTTTCGATAACATTACCATTTTTCTTTGCCCAATTTTCTACGTATTGATATTGTTTGGTTAAAGAACATTTCTTTCCATTAAGGGTACAATCGCCTAGAGGAATGCCCCAATCAGGGTGGTAAATCTTTTGAATGCCATATGCGCCTAAAAGGTCTGATGCTCCTGCTTGAACAACATAAAATCCTATTTGATCCAGTTCGGCTTCTGGGTGCTTTGTATTGTGATTAAATCCATAGGTGTCACCAACTGCCCATTTTTCATTTTTATAATTTTTAATTAAATGATCATACTTGTTGGTGCCAAGGACAACTTTAGATAATTTTTTTACATTTTCCGGTGTTGCCAGATTTTTGGGGTTCTCAAGCTGCAATATAGAGACAGATTGAGGTTGTTCAATATGAATGGTATCTGCTAAGACCATATTTTGATACGATGCTTTTAACAGAGAATCCATATTGTCTAACAGATGGTCAACAGAGACAAATTCTTCTTTTCCAGTGGTTACATCTTTCGAGTTTGTGTAATCTTTCGCTTTGTTTTTGACGGAAGATGGGGTGGCTTGACAGCCGGTTAATAGTAAAGCTGCAAGAAGACAGCTAATGGTTTTTGCATATTTTTTGCGCATAATAGTTCACTTCCTTGTCTTGATCGTACTTGAGTTGATAACAAGAGATTAATCATCCCAATTATCAGACTCATGATATTTAACATCACCGGTAATCATATCAACATTAATGAATTTTCTGGACCATTGAACATTTTTGGTTTGATGTTCTTTGTTATCCATGATGAAAGACCACACAGGACGGGCTTCATATGAGCATATTATTTTTTCTTTACCAGTATCGGTGTAAGTTGTTTGCGCGGTTTCACAAATTGAATATTTGATGTCAATGTCTATAATTTCACTTTTATGTGCCCCAGACATTTGCGTTTCTGCAAGGTTTAATGCTCGCTTCAAACTTATTAATTTATCATTATGTGTTTTTTCGCTTTTGATTTTAAAGCAAAAATTATTATTGCGCATACCCTCGATCTTGGGTTGGTCAAGGGTGGTAATGTTTAAAATATTTGAAAAGTAGGATATAGTATCTATGGTGTTTTCCTGGTCGGTAGAGTAGCTAATGTCATCGAATGGAATTCCTTTGTAATATTTGCATATATCGTAAGCTAGATATTCTATGCCGTCAGACTTACATTTATAAATTGTTTTAACGCGAAAGTCGTCATACATAGTTTCAATTACATTTGCTTTTTCATCGCACCAGTTGTTTACATATTGGCATTGCGTATCTAGCAATACTTTTTTTTCATTAAGTGTGCAGTAACCTAATGGTTGACCAAAATCTGCATGATAGATAGCTCTAATCCCATAGGCACCAAAAAGCTTTGGATTTGGTAAAATTACATAGAAACCAGAAGCGTCAATTTGGATTTCTGGATCTTTTTTTGAATTATAATTAATGCCATAAATATCGTAATCAAAGTGGCATTGCTTTTTGAAATTTTTTATTAGATGATCGTATTTATTTGTGCCTAGAATGGTTCTTGACATTTTTTTTACATTTTCCGGTGTTGCTAGATTTTTTGGGATCTCAAGCTGTAATACAGAGACAGATTGAGGTTGTTCGATACGAATGGTATCTGCTAAGATCATATTTTGATACGATGCTTTTAACAGAGAATCCATATTGTCTAACAGATGGTCAACAGAGACAAATTCTTCTTTTCCAGTGGTTACATCTTTCGAGTTTGTGTAATCTTTCGCTTTGTTTTTGACGGAAGATGGGGTGGCTTGACAGCCGGTTAATAGTAAGGCGGCAAGAAGACAGCTAAGGATTTTGTTATATTTTATCATATATACCCCTTTCGTTACTGCTATATAAAATGTATCACCCTCTGTACGCACTCGCGGTAATAGGAGTGCATACGGAGAGTAACTTTAGCTAGTGATAAATATGCCCATTTATATTGTAACTACAATATTAACGCATAAAGGTACCTTTTGCGGTGGTCTGTTTACTGGAAGTCGTTGCCATGTGAACGATGACTTTTTCATCTTTTTTTGCATTCACGTATACATTAACAATTTTTTCTTTTGCAGTAATGTATTTTCGGGCATCTTTATGACCCTCGCGATAAGCGTAGAGAGTTGTTTTTGACAAATTCTCATAACTGGTCATTTTTACTTCGCAAACACTGCCTCCCTTTGGCATCAGTTGCCCAGAATCAAATATACCAGAGGTGGTTGGTGCACCTTGTGCATGATATACGCGCCAGTTTTTTGTTACGGCCGATGCCGGCATACTACTTGAAATTGCTAATAAAGCAGCCATAGTGATAGTTGCAATTTTTTTGAAATTCATAATTTTTCCTCCGTTCATAATTGTAAAGAATTTTAGCTATACCATTTTGAGATTGTATGGTATAATGGTTCTTGGATTTTTTGTTATGTTCTTGTTCTGCTTATGATGGGCTTGCCCGTTGTGGAACAAGAACATTTTTTTGTGAGATTATAATTGACAATTGAGATATAGATATTATTGTCTTCTTCATTATTTTCCACCCTCCTTTCGATGTATAACATTATATCTTTACGTTATAAGTCTGTCAATAAGTAATTTACTTTGTAAAGTATTAAATGTTAATGCATAAATTGACAGTACATAAAAAAATCTGTATACTAACAATAGACAGCCGTAATTGGCTGAAACAGGCTAAACATGAGCTAATAACCTCAAAGGTGTGAGAATATGGCAGAAAAAAAAGAACCAAAAGTAACAAAAGGTAACATCAAAAATGGGACAATTGAGCTGGTATTGTTGTTACTTCTGCGTTCAGAGAAGAAGTATGGCTATCAGCTTGCCAATGAACTTTTAGAGTATAGTGAGGGGGGATATAAACTTAATGAGGCAACTATGTATCCAACATTGTATCGGCTGAATGAGAAAGGCTATTTAGAGTATGAACAGATCAAGGTTGGAGTGAAACGAACGCGTGTATATTATTCAATTACAGAAAGTGGTTTGGAATATCTGGATCGGCTGTTAGATGAATACTATAGCATTACAGGGGCAATAGGTAAGATCATCACACGCACTTCGAACGAAAAATGAGGTTCGTTATTGGTAAATTTTTCTTATGAATTGGTAAAATTAATATTACATTGAAGGGGAAGGTGGATAAAAGTGAATAAGAAGATTGTTCGCAGATATATTTCAGAGATTAAAGCAATCTGCCCATTTCGTGGTCGGGGTGAACGTAAATATTTATCTTGGTTTTCGAATAATGTATGGGTATATTGTGAGGAGAATGATATTCAGGATATTGATGAACTATACCGACAATTCGGTAAACCAAATGATGTTGTCAATCATTATTTGACTGGTATGGATATTGATGAAATTTCAAATAAGATCGTAAAATCAAGATGGATAAAACGTATTCTTGCAGGTATATTGATCGTAATTATTGTTACGTCATTAACATTAGTGGGCATTATATATCGAGAGTATAAGGTTTTAGAATCCGAACAGATTTATTTTGAAGAAGAGGTTATTGAATAAACAAAGGGGGATTTTATATTATGAAACAACGAGTTAGTAAGGTATTGGCAGTAATGATGGTGGCAGTGTTAATGATTACAGGAAAAGCGGATGCTGCAACTATTGCACAAGGTCAGCATACAATTGAGCACTTAGACAATGGTGATTATATCGAGACGGTTATTAATGATGCAGGGATGAAAGCTGCACTGTCGTTACAATCTGCTGATAAACAGATTACAAAAACGAAAACAGCTTACTATAAGAATAAGTCTGGGGCGGTTTTGTGGTCTGTATCGATCAAAGCTACTTTTTCCTACAATGGCACGTCATCAAAGTGTATCAGTTGCTCTCCAAGTGCTTCAGCTCCAGCCAAATCATGGTCGATCAAATCTTTGTCGTCCTCTAAGAAGGGCAATTCTGCTTCTGCGAAAGTAGTAGCAGTACATGCAACGAATGTATCACAGCAGTATACCAAAACGGTTACTATTCATTGCAGTAAGACTGGCGTGATATCCTAGTATTTTAGAGAGGTATACCATGAATTCAAATTTTGAATATTATCGCATTTTTTATTATGTGGCAAAATATGGAAACTTGACAAAAGCGGCAGCCGCTTTGCAGACCAGCCAACCGGCGGTGACAAGAACGATTCATAAGCTGGAGGATATGTTGGGATGCAGATTGTTCGTTCGTAGTAAATCGGGGATGGAATTAACTTCCGAAGGAAATACCTTTTATCAATATATATCTGCAGGCTGTGCACAGTTCTTTAAGGGAGAGCAGAATCTTAGCAATTTACGGTCATTAGATGGCGGTTCCATTACGATCAGTGCAACAGAGACGGCGTTACACTGCTGCCTGCTTCAGGCGATGGAAGCATTTAGTGAACTTCATCCAAAAGTTACATTTCGTATATTAAACAATAGTTCCAGAGAATCTGTCATCTCGTTAAAACAGGGACAGGTTGATATGGCAATGATCTCGTCAATACCGTTTGCCATGGAGGATCCGTTGATCGTACATACGGTGCATTCCTATACAGATATTTTGATCGGCGGTACAAAGTACAGCCATCTGAAAGGAAAGACAACTTCTTTGCCGGAATTATGTCGTTATCCGTGGGTAAGCTTAATGACGGGGACGATTACCCGGAACTTTTTGAATACATATTTTGCGGAGCGTGGGCTGCCATTTGCGCCTGCGATCGAGCTGGCTACGACAGATTTGATCCTGCCTGCGATTGAACACAATTTGGGTATTGGCTTTTTGCCACCGGAGTTTGTGCGAGGAGCATTGGATATGGGAAGCGTCTTTCAGATTCACTTTCCGGATGAAATGCCGCATCGTCGTATTTCCCTTGTATATGATACAGAGTATCCTCAAAGTATTGCGGCAACGACATTTCGAAAATTTATGTTGGAACATTTCAGTCAATTATAAAAAAGCATTTTCTTATTCTATAAGAAAAGCAAAGCCAGCGCTTTGCTTTGCAAGAATTGCTAAAGCAATTCTTGGTGGC
>OLRA01003156.1_pt1 | contig 14928 bp, 18 predicted proteins | sample 1673011 | NCBI WGS metagenome assembly OLRA01 (sample SAMEA3136746, study PRJEB25190) | human gut metagenome | reverse complement strand
GGATGCTGAAGAAAATCAGCTCCTGCATGTCCAAAACCTATGATGTAGGACAGATGTATCCTCTGATACTGGAACTACGCCATATGGTCGAACAGGCACTCTGGCCATACGTGAATCAGGCTACCTGTCTGGTCGCAGATCTGGATGATATAGAAAAAGAACCGATTCTTTATAACCTTTTGACACACGCAGTTTATGAAAATGATACCTGGATTCATCGAGAGATTGACCTACACTGGAAACTGCTGGTACATCTTACTCCCGAACAAAGAGAATCCGTACCACCAGCCAATTATAGTATGAATGGAGGAATTTACCATGAAAGAACAATCATCTAATCCTTGCAAGAAAGTCTCATTTATTTTGACTTATGACCAGTTTGAAGCTGCCTATAACATCTACCGGGAACAATTTATTTCCTGTGACTTCATCCGCCGCTCCTTGGAACGTCTGGAGGAAGGAATCGGACTTTGCAACCTTCCATATGAAACGCTGCATGATAATCCAAACCTTCTTCATGAAGCATACCTGCAGTTTCTCCGACTGGAAGACTGCAATGTAGCTTACAATGACACGCTGGAGCAGGTGATTGATGCAATCGAACAACGGCTTGCCACTGGCACCTTATCCCCTGTAAACCTTACGGTTTCCAACCAGAATATGGAGGAAACTTTTGGAACGGAGGTGGATGTGTAATGGCAAATATCTGCTGTGATGATGTGATCTTTTATACAGAAGGAAATCCGGAAGGACTATATGACTTGTGGGAGGACCTGGAAACCTACATCATTCTGAACCAGAATCCTGATTTATGCTGGATTGGCAATTTATTTTCCCACAAGAAAATAGATTCCACCGGAATATCTCTTCGTGGAAATGTCAGCTACATGGAATGGAATGATACGTATATTCTGTTGTCCTTATCAACTGCCTGGTCACCGCTTTACGAAGCATATCAGGCAATCGCTGCATCGTATCATCTTTCCTTTGTGATGCAGAGCATAGAACCTGGAGAACGGATCTACTACAACACAGATACTGCTCACATTTTCTTTCCTGACCGATATTGTGTCCGCTTATATGAGGAAAGCCTGGTAACTCCATCCGGTATCATCATCGGGGAAAAACTGGAAGACGGAGAACCGTTTGCATCCGAACAGGATGTAATAAATCGGTTCCGGGACTGCGGATATCCGGCAGACACACTAAAAGAATTACGACTTATGCTGGATGAGGATGACATCACCATATTTGAATTTACAAATCCTTATCTTAGCAAGCATACAGAAATCGAAGGAAAATGTGCATGAAACTTTATATCTTAACCAGTTACAACATTATCAGATTTGAAGGAGGAACACCATGACTGATTTGGAACTGGATGTCTGGGATTCATGGCTCAGGGAACGTCAGGAACATCTGGAAGAAACTCTGTCCAATATCTCACCATCGGAAGAACCCTGCAGATATTACCTGCTGACCGGATATATTCAGGGAATGCTAGAAGCTCTTACCATGCTTACGACTGTTGAGGATGGGAAACGCTTCAAAATAAAACTGGAGCAATTTCGCCAAAAGCTGCTCCTCTCTGGAGATTACGATGCTGCCGGCAATTATAAACAGGCAACAAAAGAATCTGTTGTTTAAAGACTTCGAGCCGCCCATTCTGGACGGCTCTTTTTATGCCCGGAAACGGTAGCCTACACCACGTATCGTTTCTATGTAGTGCGGTCCTTCCGGATTTTCTTCTATTTTCTTTACCTCGCTTATATCATTCTCTGATTTCATCTATAATTTCTTCCTTTAAAACTGTTCTTCCAGAAACCAGAACCACCAGAATGCATATCACGATATTTAATGTAAGTACCGATACAAACGGCAGCCATGAAATAAATCCCGAGGGGTGCAGATACAGATATACATGAGCCATAAAATAATATAATACTTTTTGTACAATCATGTAGAGTATCGTTAATACCAAACCAGAGTAGAGTCCATACCGAAGTCTTTCCTTTATCAGCATTTTGCAAAATCCTATATCCGTAATTCCCATTGCACGCATAATTCCGAATTCATGTTTTCTTGAAGTTACCAGGTACTGCATACTGTTCATAATATGAAGAATACTAATTCCAAAAAGTACCGCTGCTATTCCATAAAAGAATAACATTTTCTGCATAAGGTACAAATTCTGCGCTTTTATCTGCTGACTATAATCTTTTACAATACATTTAGGAACTCCTGCGGCTAATTTCCCCAATTCTGCAGATATTTTTTCTGCATCCGCACTTTCTTCCACGGAAATACTGACGGTCTGATAACCAGATACTCCAAAATTTTCTTTCATCTGTTCATTTGTCATAATGATATCGACACAATCTTTACCAGAATCACCAATATAAGTATCAACTTTAGCCAACGGACGGCTTGTCAATGCTGCAACTTTCAGTTCCTTCTCCTGATACCAATCATCTTCACCCAAAAATCGTAATGCTTCCGGATCAACAGAAATATCTTTAATTGTCTTAATCTGAAGAAAATCACCTGGGGCAATTTTTATTCCATCATAATTTCCCTGACCATCCATCAAAGTCTTAACAATTACGCTGTTTTCTTTTCTCATCCGTTCCGGATTGACCACTCCTTCCAATAAATAATTGTCCAATTCCTTCAACATTTCATCGTCATACCCGTAAATATTAACTTTCAGCGCATAATCATCATCTCCGGTTTTTGCTGCAACACCATTGTATTTCTTCATCAGTTCCTCATCAGGTTTCCATGTTTCATCATTTGCTGTTTCCGCAAAAAAATCTGTCCATATAAACTTCCCATCGTTTAGCGGAACTTCACCTAATAAGTAACGTACAGGATGAATCGCTTTTAAACCTGTGGTATTATTCAATTCCTTTATCAGGTTTTCCGGTATAAAATCCGTTAATTTATCAGATGCCTCATAAATCTGTATATCTGATGCAAGTCCATCATCTGCTTTAAAAGTCAGCTCATTGTTTACTTTTGTATTTTCAGTAACATAAGCAGCCCCCAGGAAAATAACACTTCCCATTGACAATGACAGTAAAATTCCAACAAACGTACTTTTCCTTGCATACATAAATTTCTTTGTTAAAATGCCTATCATATTGCCGTGCCTGATACTGTATATTTTTCTGTCTTTAGAGTGTTTTGCTGTATCTTTGACAAGCATTTGCCGTATTGTCATTTTTTTCATTCGTCTGATCATCATCCAGCAAATCACTAATAGAACAGCAAACAGGAACACTGCACCATCAATCAGGATGTTCTGATTGATATGAAATTTTCCCGCATCCGGCAAATTAATTGCTGCATTTTCCAGATTTTTACTGTCAATTCCTATATGATTTATCTGATTCTGGGGAATAAATATCTGTCCCGTTTTTCCGTAAGTAAATGCTGCAAGGAGATTTCCACAAATGGCACCTATCGGATAACCGACTATAAATATCATGCACATCTCCGTAAGCAAGATTCCAAACGTAATCTTATCTGACATACCTAGGGTCTGCATCACACTGTATTGAGACATTCTTTTACTGACAGAAATTTGAAATAAACTGTAGATGACAAATGCACTGAATAAAGCAAGTGCTACCAGAATTACTTTGTCCGTAAGAGCTCCGTTACCATTTAATTGTTCCCAAATATAAGGAAATCCTGCCTCTTTATACTTCAATCCTGTCTTAATCGTTTCTAAAATATCAGCGGGAGCTTCTGCTCCTACATAAGAGGAAAGCCCATTATTGCGGGTAAAATTCCTCACCTTAATTCCAAAGTTATTTGCAAATGCTGTCACTTGTTTGTACACATTTCCGTTTTCTGCAAATTTAAGGTAAAGAAACGTACCGTTCTTTCCATAATCTAATGTACTGTTTACAAAGACCTGCATAAAATCGCCCTGTTGTTTTGGAAGTTTTTCCGGCATTTCTGTCAGAATCCCACTGAGAGTAAATATTTCTCCATCCAAAGCAACCTGTTCTCCTGTTTTTTCCTCAACTCCCAGGTTCTTTAACGTATAGGAATCCATTGCAATTTCATTTTCTTTTTCCGGATATTTCCCTTTTTTCAGCTTTCTGCCCATCATATCCAGATACCCTTTGTCTGCATAAACAAACTGAATATTATATGGTTCCTCAATTGCTTTTCTTACAGTTTCAAGCCCATATTTCTCAACTTCATACCCTTTTCCCTGTAGCTTTTTTATAAATTCCTCTTCCGATGAAAAGTCTCCCCTTGTATTATAATGCCAATCTCCATATTCTAATCGAGCATTCTCCAATGCTGCCATTCTTCCACTTTGAAATAAAGAACCGATTCCCGTAAATAGTGCCGCAGATAAAACCACTCCCATCAAAAGCGCTGCCGCCTGTTTTTTATAATAACGAATATATGCAATTGCTAAACGGATGATATTTTTCATGTTATTCACCGTCCTTCATCACTTTTTCTGGCAGCAACATACCGTCCTCAATATGTAAGATTCTATCACAGCTTTGTGCTAAGGCTTCGTTATGTGTTACCATTAATATGGTCTGACTATATTTTTTACAACTGCTTTTTAATAGGCCCATTACTTCAACTGTAGTGCGGGAATCAAGATTTCCGGTTGGTTCGTCGGCAAGGATCATTGCCGGCTTGTTTGCTAATGCTCTTGCCATGGCTACTCTCTGTTGCTGACCTCCAGACAATTCATTCGGAAAACTTTTTCGTTTTTCCCATAATCCCAGTTCCTTTAACAAATCTTCAATGTACGCATGATCAATATGTTTTCCCTTATCGAAAGTAACCGGCAAAGCAACATTATCATACACATTCAAAACCGGCATTAAACTATAATTTTGAAAAACAAATCCGATATTTCTTCTTCTGAAAATTGTTAACTCTTTTCGTTTCAAAGATGCAATATTATGTTTTCGAATTATAATTTCACCGTTTGTCGGTACATCTAATCCTCCAACAAGATTCAATAACGTGCTTTTTCCGGAACCGGAAGTTCCTACAATTGCTATAAACTCTCCCCGATTCACAGAAAAGCTGACATTTTTCAGTGCCTGAACAGAATTATCTTTTGTTCCGTATACTTTATCAACACCTTTTACCTGCAATACTTCCATGATTTCAGCTCCTTTACTTTTGATACTGTTAGAATAGCAGGCAAATCTTTCATTCAAGTGACAAATGCTGCTCTTAATTCTGACAATTCTGTAAGAAAACCGAGAAACAACTGCCTTTTCCATATACTGACTTCACTGTCATGTATCCTTTCTCTTTTTCCAAAATTAAACGTGATAAATATAAGCCGATTCCGGAGCCTTCCTTCTTCTCCACTTCCTCACTCCTGTAAAAGCGCTTGAAAATATCCGCCAATTCTGTTTCCCGTATTCCAATTCCATTATCTTCTATTTGTATCTCTGTAAATAATTCCATGGGACAGATACGAATATATATTTTGCCAGCCGTTTCTGTATACTTCACGGCATTTTCAAGTATATTAACAAACACCTCTGCTGTCCATTTATCATTATGATATAAAGTACAATCCTCAAATGGCTCCGTAATAATTTCAATATTTTTCTTTTCTGCCTTTTCATATACGGCATTTACGGCACTCAGCAAAGTTTTCCTCAAAGATGACGGAGCGGATTCAAAAATAATAGCGCCCTGTTCCAGCCCTACCATCTTAAACAGAGAGCGAAGAATCCAGTCAATTTTCTCCAATTGCAGTTCCATTTTAGATAAAAACATTTTTTTCTGACCAGCAGTTGAGTCTTCCCCTTCCAAAAGTTCCCGGTACATCATTACATTTGCCAATGGTGTTTTTAACTGATGTGACATATTGGAAATCAGTCCTTTCACCTGCTCCTTTTCCATTTCTGCCTGTCTAATTTCGCTTTCCATTTTCTCCTGAAGCCTTATCACCTTACTTGCAAGAGAAGATATTTCTCCTTCTTTAATATCCGAAACAGTAATAACTTCTCTATTCAGCACGTCATCCAACATACGATCAATGGTCTGATACATTTTTCTGTTTCTTAACAAACCATAAATAATTGTAAATACAAGCAGAACTATCAATATCACAATTACGAAGCAAATCATTGTTTCCCCTCTTTCCAAATATATCCCATACCATGAACTGTTTTTATCAATTCTGGATTTTTAGGATTAATCTCAATTTTGGCACGAAGTCTTCTGATATTTACCGATACCGTATTATCATCTACATATTTCCCCTGACTGTCCCAAACATATGACAAAATTTGTTCTTTTGATAATACCTGGTTTTTATTCTCCATAAACAAAACTAACATCTGGTATTCAATTTTACTGCATACAATTTCCTGATTGTTTCTGAAAACCTTACAACTGTTTTTATCAATAGTTACTCCATTCGAAGATAATCGGACATTACTTTCTTCCTTTAAAAGAAGTTTTTTTATCCTGGCTTTCAGAACTGCAAGTGAAAATGGTTTCGACATAAAATCATCCATTCCCAACTCCAATGCCTTTACTTCATCCATTTCCGTATCTCTGGCAGTCAACATCAATATAGGAACCTGCATATGTTCCTTCACTCTTATACATAAATCAAAGCCTGTTCCGTCTGGCAAATTACAGTCCAGCAAAATCAAATCCGGATTTTCTTTCAAAATACTTTTCCAGCCATCTTCCAGTTTCTCTGCTGTCAAAATTCGGTACCCTTCTGACTGTAAAGAAAAGCTAATCCCTTCCCGCAAGTCAATGTCATCCTCAATAATTAGAATTGTTTTCATAATATCTGCATCCTTTTGCTTGTAAATTTTTTAATAATTTTTTTCACTTTTCATTTCTACAATTTTAATTGTTTTACCCGGACAACAGTATAACAAAAATAGTATGTTTTGACTATGATTGTACCGTCCATTTCAGCTTACTTCATCAAAAAATGCCCACATACTATCGAAAGGATAGCTGTAGGCATCTATTGCTTAAAATAAACTCATCTGTTCATAGTCAGACTTCCGCTTCAATAACACAGGTGTCTTATGCAGTAAAAACTCCACCGCATCGTCATCCAGCACCCAGTCTTTGATTTCCTTAGACTCCAGTACAAGCGGCATCCTCTCATGCACCATAGAAACCGATGCATTTGCTTCTGTCGTCAGGATTACAAACCGGTTCTGTCCCTGAAACTGATTGAAGCATCCTGCCATAAACAGCACCGGCTCTTCTCTTTCAAAACTGAATTTTTCTTTTCCCTGATTCCACTCATAAAACCCTTTTGCCGGAATGACGCACCTCCGATGCAGCACACTCTCCCGGAAGGTTTTCTTTTCCAGCACTCCCTCTGCTCTTGCATTGATCAGAAGCCCTTTCCCCTGAAATCCGGGAAATCCCCAGTTCATCTGCTTCGCTGTCAGATGGTGCTCTCTCTGGCTTAACACAAGTGCCGCATCCGATGGGCGGATATCACCAGCCCGATCAATCTGCAGCTTTTTATCCAGCTCCCGCACGATCTTCTCAATTTCTCTGGCAGTCTCATCATCTACATAATACCGTCCGCACACGCTCCATCACCTGTCCTGTTCTTTCTGATATTCTGAAATACTCGCATAAGCAGAAATTCTATCTAAAATCTGCTGAATCTTTTCGTCCTTTTCCGGTTCCTGTTCCAGATAAATTTCTGTGCCGTAATGCTCACTGCAGACGTTTCCTGCCTGCAGTGTAAAATATGGAGTCAATTTTTCATAAACATCCTCTTCGGTACACTTCCACTCCAATAACTCCCGGATAAGCTCTGCTGTCAGCATTCCCTTTATGACTTCACCATATTCCCAGTTTGTGTCTTCTAAGGTCCCATATTGCAAAGCGGACGCAATTTCTTCTTTCTCATTCTTCCAGCAGTGGATTTCAAAAGGTTCCCCTTCCTTCAGATAAAGGGATAATAATTCTTTCCACCACTGATTCCCATGTCCTTTTTCCGTAATCTGTATCGCAATCATGCTATCTCATTTCACTTTCTTTTCTATTCTATCTGATTATACGCCCTTTATCTTTGTCAGACAACCAGCTTCCATGCACAATCCTCCGGGCAGAACAGCAGCGTAAATTCCTGCATCCGGTGATTGACCTCTGCCTGGCATTTGTATTTCCAGTTCAAAATCCCCGCATAGAACTGCTTTTCCGAAGAAAATACCTGAATCGGAGAAACTTCAATGATCCCGTCCGATTCTGTCTGCAGCTTCATCATCAGGGGGATTGATCTGCCGGTGGAGGTGAACCAGCACTTTACCGCAACCTCATTGACTGCCCCTGCAAGGAGCTGATGCTCCGGATGCTCTGTATTCGTTCCGATTCCAAATGCCATACCATTCCCTTCTTTCCTTAATCAACTTTCACCTTTTTATAGTCCACGGTTCTCTTTTCCCGGCTGATACCGCCTGACATGTGATCGATAGGACTTCCGGCAAAAGCAGCCCTCATGACTGCATCATTCCCGTATCGTCTCCGGATTCTATCCACTGTTGCATCCACCTTTTCCAGTTTCTCATAATCTGTCGTGTCAAACATATCCAACTGCCGCATGTCCTGATGGTCCCTGATCCGGCTGGTATGAATCCCCAGATGCCGGATTGCCGTTCCATCCCATAGCTGGTCAAATAACTGGCAGGCACAGCGATGGATTTCTATGGTGATATTCGTTGCATGATTTAGCGTCATCTGGTGGCTCGCATACTGAAGGTCATAGGTCTTAATGCCGACGGCAATGACTTCCGCACGCACACCAGCTGCTCTCAGCCTTGTCCCTACCGTTTCCGCCAGTGCCAGAAGTACCAGCTTTGCCGTAGAAGCATCGCAGACATCAAAAGCAATGGTCGTAGAATTCCCGTAGCCTTTATTTGCAGGTGGTTCCTTCTGCACAACGGACACATCCTGCCCGTTGGCAAACAGCCAGATGACTTCTCCGTGTTTCTTCAGATGACTCTTTAAGATATCCGGCTGTGCATGGGCAAGTTCCCCAATCGTGCGGATTCCCATATTCAACAGCTTTTTTGCTGTTGCCCGCCCTACAAAAAACAGGTCACTGACCGGAAGCGGCCACATCTTTTTTTCGATTTCACGATGCCATAAGGTATGCACCCTGTCCGGCTTCTGAAAATCGCTCGCCATCTTCGCCAGTAATTTGTTTTCAGAAACGCCTACATTTACCGTAAAGCCCAGTTCTTCCCGGATCTGATTCCGTATCCGGTTGGCTGCTGTTACCGGTTCTCCCCATAACCCTTCCGTCCCAGTCATATCCACAAAGGCTTCATCGATACTGTACTGCTCCACCACCGGAGAATATTGTCTCAATATATTCATAAACGCTGCAGAACACTGCTCATACAGCCCATAATTGGGCGGTACCAACATCAGGTTGGAGCATTTGCGCTGTGCTTCCAGAATCGTTTCCCCTGTCTGGATCTTATATCGTTTGGCAGGGATAGATTTTGCCAGAATAATCCCATGCCGCATCGCCATATCCCCGCCAACCGCTGATACCTGTTCACGCAGGTCCACACTTCCGCCCAGATGATAGAGGCGGTAAACTGCCTCCCAGGAAAGGAAAGCAGAATTCACGTCTATATGAAAGATTACATTACCCAAACTTACGTTCCCCTCCTTTTTCTTTATTATACGAACTTACGTTCTGTTTTTCAAGTGGGAATTTCTTCTTGTAATCTCTTTCTGTTATCTTTCCGTCTTATATTGCATTCTCCTTTTAGCTTATGCTGTCTGTCCCCTATGACACTTCGAGCCGCCCATTACTGGGCGGCTCTTCCTCGTTTCACTCTTTTTGTTTTTACTACTGTTTCTTTTCCAAATGATCTACTGCTAAAATGTTTTGATATTCTACCGGCTTCATCTTTACTCCTCTCTTTCAATTCTTATAATATTTCTAATTCCAAAACAAATACTAATAAAAAGAAAAAGAAATATAATTCCAGTTATCGTCCCCATTAATTTCACCGCATATTGCTTGATCCATTCTAGCGATAATTTCTTTAAATATACCTCTGTCCCCATAAAAATAGTTGAAATTACTACTCCAAATATAATTGGAATTCCTCCTGTCCAAAAACTTTCTTTCATAATACTTTTTCTTATATTTCTATGCGTCATGCCTCCTTGAGAATAAAATATATATTTCCCTTTCTGTTCTGGGAAATCACATTCCATCTTAATGCTTAAAACAAAAAAGGAACATATTAAAAGAACGAATATATTAATAATTGCCGCCGATACATTAATAATTTTTGTTTTACTTATTTGTAACAATAAATTTTTTTTCTCGTAAACGATTCCGCTCCCATTTGTATAAGCACATATTTCTTCAATAACCTTCTCATAATTTTTCGGTATCTGCACCATAACTATAAGGTTGGGACCCTCAACCCTATTACATACCTTTTGATAATATGAATCTGAGAACACAATAATATGTTCCGAAATTTTATTTCCAAACACGCCTGTAAGAATTTTTTCTTCTTCTCCTACAATATTAAAAGATGTATCAAATTTGTTACTTGGCGTAGGGACTCCAGTTATATACTGCCATAGATCATCCTTTGCTTCCCCCATATAAATTCTTGGTTTCTTTGTACCAAAATCAATTCCCAAATAATTTCTTTCTGATCTTTCTCTCTGATAAACAACATATATTTCATTGTCTTTCAAATCTAATGATTCTTTTGTCCATTTTTCATATGCTGAAGCAGAAATTCCCATATGCTCCCCTTGATCAGTTGTTGTCACTCTAATACAAGGTTGTTTTTTTACTTTTATCTCATACTTTTGTTTCAGTTCGTCTATAAATGCTATATCTTTGTCACTTGCCATCCATACTACATCATAAGGATAATTCTGTGGTTCATTAACCGGAATATTATCGAATATAACTATAGAAAACCCATATAATGTAACTATAATAAATTCAGTAATTATAAAAGACATATTAATATTATAAAAAAATCTATGATACCAATTATCTAACCATGTAATTTTTTTATAATATTTATTTTCCTTTTTTCTTAGATAGCACAAATAATATGCCCCTATAGAAATCATTCCCAACAGTATTCCAATACTCAACAAAATTAACGGTATCCCTTTTGAAACTTTTCCCCAATAAAACCATAAACTAATATACGCAAGAAACATAAATGTCATTCCTAGAATAAACACTTTAGGTCTTGTTTTTACAGGTTTTCCACTTTTTTTCCCACAAGACAATAGAGAATCCATCCCCAAGCAAGAGATTGCTTCATCAAACACAATAAACAAAAGTCCGAAAACACAAAAACCGATAATTATAGTCATCCGGAAAGGCGAAAATCCATAATTTATCTCTGTAAAAATTATATTTGCAAAGATTTTTTCCAGTTCAATCTTTATAATTTCAGATAATATTGCCCCAAACAATATTCCGCCTAATATAGAAATCACAACAATTCCTAAATATTCACATCCAATAAATATGTACTTATGCCGTTTCTGAATTCCCATTACATCTAGCAAAACATAATCATAAGATCTTTTTCGTATATACGAAAAAATAATCAGAATCATCATAAAAACCAGAAGAAGGTAAGTTATTGAAAAATCAAAAAAGCTATAACTTTCTTCCGCATTACCTGTTGTCTGTCCATCAATTATCCACTGTAAACAATCACTTAAAGAATTTGATAAAAAGATAATTGTGACCATGAATATACCACATATTAGTACAAGTATATAATCTTTCCAATGATTTTTTAAACCACCAAAAAAAACTTTTTTCACGGTAATCCCCTCCCCTGTTCTTTTACTAATTTAGCATTTTAATAATATTTTCTCTGAATTAGTATAATATGTATAATTCTGGTTATTCATCTATAATTATAAACATATCTTCAATTGTGACATTAAATACTTTTGCAATTTTCGCTGCTAACACTAATGATGGATTATAGTGTCCATTTTCTAAATGACCTATTGTTTCTCTTCTCACTCCAACTAATTGAGCCAACTCCGTTTGACTCATCTTATTTTGTTCTCTAAACTCTTTAATATTTGTTATTATCATATATGTCTTCAACACTCTTTCGTTCTTGTTTTCCGTACCATGCTAACATTACAATAAAAAACAAAAGCGCTATTAAAAATATTATTCCAAATCCTCTGATAATTGAAATTCTTATCGCACTAGTTATCGCACTAGATATATTATATTTTTCCAATATTGTAATTAGAATAATCATCACACTATTTAAAATAATCTCCAATATAAACGCTCTAGTTGCTGATTTTCTTATATTCAACCAAAATAATTCATCAGCTGGCATATTTCTATATGTAAAAAATATGAAATATATCAAGAACAATTGCAACATAAAATCTCCTGTATTAATACCTATCACTCCCACTATTCCTAACCATCCAAGATAGGATATCGGATTACTTCTTTTTTTCATATTAATCTCCTCCTTGTTATATATTTATAACATTTATTGTTATAAATATATAACAAGGAGGAGATTCTGTCAATAGAGTTTATATATATCCATATCCCACTATCACTATTGCCACCATATTGCTTGTATTTCCTTCAATCGTATTCACTCGTCCATTCGCTCCATTCACAACAATCCCTACATGGTCCACCTGTCCATCCTTATTCCAATCAAAAAAGATAAAGTCTCCTGCGGATGGTGTATAGCCTTTTCCTTTCCATCTTCCTTGTCCCTGAAACCAACTTGCTCCTACAGCACAGCTTGAAAACTTCAATACTTGTCCGGATGCAACCATTCCACTTTGTTCTGCACACCATGATGCAAAACAGGCTGCCACCGGAATAATACCGCATCACATGGGGAACGTATTGGGGATCTCCGTAACTGCTCCATCCTTGCGAAGCTGCCTGTTCCTGTGAAAATTGTAAAGCATTGGCTTCTGTGTATCCGCCTCTTTGCAGCGCCCATCCTATGTATCCGTTTCCATAGTTATATCCCTGTCATGCAAGTTTTAACTTATCCATATCCTGTGGGCTGCTGCATCCTGCCTGACTGATACAGTCTGCAAAGGTCTGCACTCCCACCTCTATCGAATAATTCGGATCGGTAATAGAACCGGGACTGTGTGAGAATCTTGTATTATACGGACTTTCCGAACACTGCATCGGGTCTGTTCCCCTGCCTCCAGATTTCTGCATCATGATGGCCTGAATCGCAGATACATATTCCAGGATAGTAGCCGTGTCGCTGTGATAACTCCCTGCGGTTCTGCATGATTGCTTCATTGAGGTGGGCTTCTTTCCTGTCAAGCACTTTTTCTTCCATACGTTCCAGCCCATCTTCAATTTTCTGAAGGAAGCTCATATCCTTCTCAATCAGATGATTAAAAAAGGCAAGCAGAAAATCCTGAATAGAGAACCCCTCATATAGTTCTTCCCGAATCTGTTCCACCATGTTCGGCAGTTTTGCATCATCACTCACAAACCACAGCATGTTCTGATACAGCAGGAATCCAAAAAGGAACGGCTTCTGCCTGTGCCCATCTGTCAACGGTGACCGGATAATTCCCTGAATACAATTATGAAAGAACTCTACTTTGCAGTATTTCTCACAGTTCAGACTGTGAAGCAGCTCCTTTTTACAGGGATGCAGGATTTCACTTGCTTCAAATTCCTTTAGTGTTGCTGCCAGTATCAGACACGTATTCTCTTGCTGGTTTTCTGTTCCATCCCAGCCCATTTTTCCCTGTATCGGTTCTTCCTGTATGGTTCCCATCCGGGTATCCAGTATATATTGTTTCATCACCGTCACCTCTCGTTCATTTTCTCTCCAAATAGCACAAGAGCGGAGGAGCATTTCTTCGCTCCCCCGCTCACCTGTATCTTCGCATTAGCCTTCAATGGCAATGTATTTCTTTTCTTCTACTGCCGGTTTATCTTTCTTCGGAACAAGCAGTTTCAGAATACCATGTTTAAACTCTCCTTTGATATCCGCTTCCGTAACATTCTCTCCTACATAGAAGGAACGCTCGCAGGCTCCGGCATAACGCTCCCTGCGGATATATTTTCCGGATTTCTTCTCCTGCTCATCCTTGTCCAGGCCTTTCGCCGCACTGACGGTCATATAACCGTTGTCCAGTGAAACCTTGATCTCGTCTTTCTTGAATCCCGGAAGATCCATTTCCAGTTCAAAGCCGGAATCTGTCTCTTTGATATCAGTCTTCATCAGGCGTTTTGCATTGTGTCCGTACAGTTTTCTTTCTGTCTTTCTCAGATCTCTATCATCAAAGAATGGAAAATCACTCATAAAATCATCAAACAAATTTTCTCCAAAAATACTAGGCATTAACATAAGTCATTCCTCCTTTTTATGAACCTGTCATGTCAGTCAGTCTTCCTTTGGAAGTCCGGCAGATTGAACATCTATGTCATGAATACATTATCCTTCAATGGCAATGTATTTCTTATTTTCCACAGCCTTCTGCTCTTCTTTTTTCGGAACCAGCATCTTCAATGTACCGTTTTCAAATTTGGCTTTGATATCTTCTTCAGTTACCGCATCACCAACATAAAAGCTTCTGCTGCAGGAACCAGTGTAACGTTCACGACGGATGTACTGTCCTTTATCATTTTTCTCTTCCTTCTTGGAATCTGAAGTGGCACTGATTGTCAGATAACCATCCTTCAATGCTGCCTTTACATCTTCCTTTTTTACTCCCGGAAGGTTCATTGTAATCTCATATCCATGTTCGGTATCCTTCACATCCGTCTTCATCAAACCATTTGACTCCGCTTCATTTTTTACGAATGGATAATCAAAAAAATCATCAAATAAGTTTTCTCCAAAAATACTAGGCATTAACATAAGTCATCTCTCC
>OLRA01003153.1_pt1 | contig 14940 bp, 17 predicted proteins | sample 1673011 | NCBI WGS metagenome assembly OLRA01 (sample SAMEA3136746, study PRJEB25190) | human gut metagenome | reverse complement strand
TTTCCTACATCAGGGGGGATTTTGTCTATTGTCCGTTTTTACTGGTTCAGTTCACCTAATGGTAAGTCGGGGATTTTTAATTCCACTTCTGCGCCCGGTATTTTACTCGATTCCAAGATGCTGCCGTGCTCCAAAACTTTTAATAACAAGGACTTTATTCCGACAGGCTATTTTACCACAGGGCACGGCTTTTCTGCCTTTGGCTATTCCAGCTGAAGCTCTTTATTATACATATTATCAGTCCAGTCCCGGCCCCGTCTTTTGTTATCAAAGCCTGTTAAGGCCCGGGAGTGACTTGATCTTTTTGAACCGGCTGAAGCCATGACGCCTGAAGTGCAGCGCATAACTTAGACTGTTGGACACAAAGAATCAGGTTTTGTATCCCGTACTGAGATCCACCACGTTTTTAAGTTTTCCTCCGTTCAAAAAAGCATGGAGATTTCCGGCACAGATATCCACTATTCGGTCCACAGTCTCCGGCAAATGATGGCTCCCGGAGATATGGGGAGTTATCATAAGATTTTCCAGGCCCCAGAGCGGACTGTTCTCCGGCAGTGGCTCTGTCTCCGCCACGTCTATCCCGGCAGCGGCTATCTGCCCCTCGGTCAAAGCCCTGTACAGAGTTTGGGCGGACACAGCGTTCCCCCTGCCGCAGTTTATAAATATGGCGCTGTCCTTCATCAGACGGAAACTCTCGTCGGTATATATGTATCTTGTAGCTGGAGTATTTGGCAGCACAGACATTACTACATCGGCTCTGGGCAGGACTTCATTCAGCTGCTCCGTCAGCATCAGCTCATCCACATATTCAGGGAGGGCTGATGGCCGCCGCTTTACCCCTATGACATAAGCCCCCATATATTTAACAAGCCTTGCGTAGTATCCTCCAATATCCCCAAGGCCAACCACGGCAACAGTGCCTCCCCGAAGAGAACTGACGCAGCCTCTGTCCTGCCAGCGGGCGGCTCTCTGCCCGTCCCTGTACAGGTGCAGTTTTTTCTGCAACATCAGTGTCAGAGCCAGGGCGTGCTCCGCCACAGCCTGGCTGTAAGCCCCGGTGGCATTGGTAAGCGCGGTCTTCTCATTAAGTACCCCAGGCGCCGTGTAAGCGTCCGCCCCCGCCGACTCCAGCTGTAGAAGTTCAAGATTTTCCGAGGCCTGTATCATGTCTGCCTTCGGCAGGCCTATAATAACATTTGCTTCCTGTATATCCTCCTTAGAAACCCGGTCCGGACTGCTGAATGTGAGCGCACTGCCCGCCCCGGCAGCCTCCAGCTTTTTTCTCTGTCCGGAACTGAGTTCCATCAGTATCAGCACCTTTTTCACGTCTGTCCTCCCTTTTTGTGCATTTGTTTCTTCCAAAGCTTTTCATACTTCCGCCTTGTTCATTGCTCAACGCTGTACAAACCTATAAACAGCCCGGGAGCGGCTAAGCCGTTTCCCGGGCTGTTTTTTCTGCCTTATATGCTTTATTTTACTTTGCGTTCTTTGCCATGTCGCACAGGGCGGTGAAGGCGGCGGGATCGTGTATGGCCATCTCGGAGAGCATCTTACGGTTCATATCCACACCGGCGAGCTTCAGGCCGTGCATGAAGGTAGAGTAGTTCATGCCGTTCATCTTGCAGCCTGCGCTGATACGGGTGATCCACAGCTTGCGGAAGTCGCGCTTCTTCTGCTTACGGCCTACGTAAGCATAGCGACCGGACTTCATCAGCTGCTCATTGGCCATCTTATAGTGACGGGACTTGTTGCCCCAGTATCCCTTAGCAAGCCCCAGAACTTTGCTTCTGTGCTTGCGAGTCATCATTGCGCCTTTAACTCTTGCCATTTGATTATCCTCCTATATAGCGTCTGCCCTTATTTGTAAGGGATCATTTTCTTAATGGTTGCCTCGTTGGTCGCATCGGCATAAGCCTCGGAACGCAGACGGCGGCAGCGCTTGGTGTCCTTCTTGGTGAGGATATGGCTCTTAAAAGCGTGTGCGCGCTTTACCTTGCCGGACTTGGTGAGGCTGAATCTCTTCTTGGCACCGCTATGGGTTTTCAGTTTGGGCATGATAATTTCTCCTTCCGTATCTCCTTGACAGGCAGGGCTGCCTGCTACTGGCGTTTATTCGTCCTTAGACTCCACAGGCTTGGGGGTCTTGGGCTTGGCCGGCTTCTTGGCCGGGGTCTGAGGTTTGGGGGAAAGGAACATAGACATATTCCTGCCCTCCAGCTTGGGATTTTTATCCAAAGTGGCAATATCCGCACACTTGGCCGCGAAGTCCTTCAGCAGCTGCTCGCCTATTTCGGTGTGAGCCATTTCTCTGCCTCTAAAGCGCACGGAAACCTTGACCCTGTCGCCGTCGCTCAGGAACTTCTGACCATTTTTCAGCTTGGTGTTAAAGTCGTTCTCGCCGATACCCGGTGACATCCGGATCTCTTTGATCTCTATTACCCGCTGATTCTTCTTTGCTTCCTTTTCCTTCTTGGTCTGCTCAAAGCGGAACTTGCCGTAGTCCATGATCTTGCAGACGGGGGGATTGGAACCGGGAGCTATCTTGACCAGATCCAACTCGCGCTCGGTGGCAATTTTCAGCGCCTCCTGAGCGGACATGATACCAAGCTGTTCGCCCTGATCTCCTATCAGGCGGACTTCCTTGTCAAGTATCTCCTCGTTGATTTGATGAACAGCGTTTGCTATTGTTAACACCTCCGGAAAATAAAAGTGCGGATGATGACATCCGCACGTAAAAAACACAGCAAGCCCATTTTGAGCCGGTGCTCTATTGACCACAGTGGGCTTTAGCCCCTGGGTGAGGACGGCGGATGCCGAGCCTTCTTTGTTTTTGCGCTGATAATATACCAGCTTTCTGCTTTTTTGTCAAGGCTTTTTTCCAATTTTATTCTATGTCCGGTGTCGTATGATAATGCCTCCAAAAGCAGATGCTAATATGGGAGTTGAAGAATATGGAATATATCCTCGTATATATCACGGGAGCGGCCCTCTACGGTCTGCTGGAATTAGGCTGGCGGGGCTGGACCCACTGGACCATGTTGCTTTGCGGCGGGGCCTGCTTCAGTCTGATGTACCTGATATCTATGGGCATCATGCCTCTCTGGCGAAAGTGCATTCTCAGTGCTGCCGCCATAACGACGGTAGAATTCTTCACAGGCTGTCTGGTAAATCTCCGTCTCCACTGGCATGTATGGGACTACTCCGCCATGCCCTGCAATATACTCGGGCAGATATGCCCTCAGTTTTTGCTGCTGTGGCTTGCTCTTTCCCTGCCCGGTCTGTGGCTGTGCGCCAGGCTCAGACAGATACTGCAAATGCTGCTCTAGCGTCCAGGCTGTCGAATAGTTCCGGCGGCATACATGGTAACGCTTCGCTTTTCAGTAGCTCTCGTTGGGAGCGCCTTCCTCGTTTTCAAGCTCCATGGCCAATTTAACGATACGGCTGGTGCCCAGACGCTCCGCCCCCAGTTCTATAAAGTCCATGGCATCCTGAAGGCTGGATATTCCCCCGGCTGCCTTAACCTTCACGGTTTCAGGGCAGTGCTCCCTCAGGAGCTTTACATCCTCCCGTGTGGTGCCTCCGGTGCTGAAGCCGGTAGAAGTCTTGATATAGTCGGCGCCGCAGTCGGAAACTATCTTGCACATATGTACCTTCTCGTCGTCAGTGAGCAGGCAGCACTCTATGATAACTTTCAGTATCTTGCCCCGGGTTGCCTCCCTCACGGCGCGCACATCGTTTGCCACATCCACCCAGCAGCCGTCCTTGACCATGGATATATTGATGACCATATCTATCTCGTCGGCGCCGTTGGCAATGGCATCGGCAGCCTCAAAGGCCTTGGCCGCGGTGGTCATGTATCCGTTGGGAAAACCTATAACCGTGCATATCTTCAGCTTGTTCCCCACATAGCGCCTTGCTCCGGCCACATGGCAGGGGGGGATGCACACGCTGGCACAGTTATATTTTATGGCCTGGTCGCAGAGCTTCTTTATCTCCTCGCTGGTGCAGTCCACCCTCAGCAGGGTATGGTCGCATTTTTCCAGAATTTCTTTTATGTCCATGTCCTGTCTCCTTTTCAAAGATGCCTTTATTATAACATTTTCCCTGTCATATTCAAGAGCGCTCCGGGAATATGTTCTAGTATCTCAACGAAAAGGACGGCACAGACCATGGACATGACATGCGACAACAACTACACCCGGCTTTGCGGCAGCATGTGCGGCAGCCCGGTATACTCCCATTCCAGCCGGGCCCAGCAGTTTTATATCTTTCCTCTGGAGATAGAGCGGCTGTCGGGCAACAGAGATATCATCAACATCGTTGTGCGCCAGGAACAGCTGGCAGAGCTTGCAGTGCAAAGCAGCAGCAAGCTCTGGGTAGAAGGGCAGCTGCGCACTTTCAACAACCGCCACGGCCAGGGGGCAAAGCTGGTTATAACGGTACTGGCCCGGCAGCTTGGCTTCCGCGACGGAGAGGACGAGAATCTGGTCCAGCTCTCCGGCACACTGTGCAAGGCACCGAACCTGCGCACCACTCCTATGGGCAGGGATATCTGCGACCTGATGCTGGCAGTAAACCGCCATTACGGCCGCTCAGATTACCTGCCATGCATCTGCTGGGGGCTGAAGGCGAGAGAGGCCTCCCTGTGGACTGTGGGCACCCAGCTGCAGCTCCAGGGGCGCATACAAAGCCGCAACTACATAAAGCTCACCGAGGACGGCCCTGTGGAAAAGACCGCCTTTGAAGTATCCGTTACTGAAATAGAGCCGGTAACTCAGGAAGAAACTCTTATATTATAAGCTTTTCACCAGTTTTGTCGAAGCCATTGACCTGAGGTTTAATTTGTATTATGTTAACTTCGGAGGTGGTCTTTGAAATGTGGAGGAAACTGTTGTTACTGGCTTTGGCTCTCAGTTTCATGGCGGCGGCAAATCTCCATCTGTGCTGTGCTGTTACAGTGGGCGGGCAGGAACTGGAGGGGCTGTACTCCCCCTTTACGGTAGACAGGGGGCGCAGCGCCGCCGGTGCGGCAGCAGAGGAGATACTGGAGGGTCCGGCCAACGTGCCGGAGCTTTCCAAAAGCTACCGGCTGAGCCTGCATCCCGCTGAGGGAAAATCTGCCGAGATAAGCTCGGCAATTATGGACGGTACGCCGGGGGTGGAACTGAATCAGGGGGTATTCATTAACAGCGTATATCTGGGCAGCGTGTCGCAAAAGGATGAGCTTCTCAATGAGCTGAAGCAGTTCATCACCGGTCAGCTGCCTACCTGGGCTGAGTGGGGATATCTCAGCCAGGAGTTGAGCTTCAAGGCTCAGTATAGCCGCAGCGGCAGCGACACGGCAGTGGAGGACATGGTGCTGCTGGTGTCGGGCATGGCTCCTGTAATGTACTCCGACGGAGAGGGCTATGTGGCAAGAGCGTAAAAAGCCGGAACGGGCCGAAAGGCATCTCAGCCCTGGCGCAAAAAACCGTAGAGGTATTCAACCTCCACGGTTTTTTATATTCTTATATTCTCTATAATTTCTATCCGGCCATGGTCTCCACCAGCTTCAGTACCGCCTGCTGCTGATTATCTTCACAGCCTGTATTCCATAAAGATGGTAGTGTCCAGTGGGCTGTTGTTGTAGCGCTTCGTGACCTGAAAGCCCATATTCTCGTACATCTGCCGTGCGCTTACAAGCTCCGGCATGGTGTCCAGCATAAGGCGGCTATAGCCCAGGCTCCGGGCATCCTCAATAATGCGCTCCACCAGCTTCCGGCCCAGATGCTGTCCACGGAAGGCCGGGCGTACATACAGGCGCTTGAGTTCCCCGGTTTTATCGTCCAGCTTTTTCATGCCCACGCAGCCGGCCAGTTCGCCGTCATACCATGCTAGGTACAGCCGCCCTCCGGGCAGGCCGTATTTATCCTCCAGGTGCTCCAGCTCCTCATCGTAGTTCTGCTCATCCAGGGACTTCTGAAACTCCGGGTCAAGCTCCACCAGCATGCGGGTATATTCTCTGAACAGCTCCCCTACTTTCTCTTTATGCTCATACGCAAGCTCCAGCTTCAAACTCATATTCACACTTCCTCAATCAAAAGCGCTCATCCAGCTTGTAGGTGATATCCTCCTCCAGGCTGTAGCGGAACTCCTTTCCCTGCATCAGACGTATCATAGCGGGAATATGCTTGAAAATCACCAGCACAGCAGAGAAGATGAGAAGGCGCATAAGCATGGCATCGTCGATTATCAGCACCGCAACCATAATAAGGACAATGGCCTCGGCTACCGTAGCCAGAGACAGATAGCGAGTGAGACAGGTAACTGCCACCAGCACCACCAGAGCGGCGCCCCCGGCAGAGGTGTTCACCGCAAAGGCCCCCACCACCAGGGCCAGGCTTGCATGGCTGCCCCTGAATTCATAGAACACCGGATACAGCCGTCCCAGCACAAGGCAGAAGCAGGCAAAGGCCCGGCCCACGTCGGCATGATCCTTTATTCCCAGCAGCATACCGCCGATGAGTATTGGCAGCAGATCCTTTATAACTTCGGCTATGGCCAATTTTATAAAGCCGGGAACACCGAAGATGCGGCGGAAGTTGGACAGCCAGCGGTTGCCGGTGCCAAGCTTCCGGAGATTATGGCGAAAGAAGAAGTTGGAGGCTATGACCATTGTGTCCAGACTGCCGAAGACATAGGCCACAAAGGCAGTGAGCAGCAGCAAAAGCCAATAGACTATCATTCCTTTTCCCCTTTCTGGCGTATCACGATGCGCACCGGCGTACCCTCAAGGCCAAAGACGGAGCGGATCTGGTTTTCCAGATAGCGCTGGTAGGAGAAATGGAACAGCTCCCGGCTGTTGCAGAAGATGACGAAGTTGGGGGGCTTTATCCCCGTCTGGGTCATGTAGTAGATCTTCAGACGGCGGCCCTTATCCGTGGGAGGCTGGACTCTGGCCTGGGCGTCGGCCAGAACATTGTTCAGCATACCGGTGGTAATGCGCATGTTGCTCTGGTCGTTTACGAAGTTAATCAGTTCAAATATCCTGTCTGTGCGCTGTCCGGTAAGGGCGGAGATAAACAGCACCGGGGCATAGCTCATGAAGCTGAGATCCCGCATTACGTCCTTGCGCATCTTCTCCATGGTGCCTGTCTCTTTGTCCACAAGGTCCCACTTGTTCACCACGATGATGCTGGCCTTCCCCGCCTCGTGGGCAAGTCCGGCAATCTTGGTGTCCTGCTCGGTAACGCCGTCCCTGGCGTCTATCATAATAAGGCAGACGTCGGCTCTCTCTATGGCCATCTGGGCACGCATGACGGAGAATTTCTCCACCCGCTCCTCCACTTTGGACTTGCGGCGGATGCCGGCGGTGTCAATGAACATATAGCGGCCGTACTGATTTTCAAAGAGGGTGTCCACCGCGTCCCTGGTGGTACCGGCCATATTGCTGACTATCAGGCGCTTTTCCCCAAGGATATGGTTTATCAGGGATGACTTTCCCACGTTGGGCTTGCCGATTACTGCCACCTTGATGCAGTCCGGCTCCTCCTCATCCTCCGTCTCCTCCGGGAAGTGAGCCAGACAGGCATCCAGCAGATCCCCGGTACCGTGTCCATGGACTGCGGAGACAGCAATAGGGTCTCCCAGACCCAGGGAGTAGAACTCATATATGGCCGGGTCTTCGGCCCCGGTGGAGTCGGCCTTGTTCACAGCCAGCACCACCGGCTTTCTGGAACGCAGCAGCATGTTGGCCACATCCTTGTCTGCGGCGGTAACTCCTGTGCGGATGTCGGTGACCAGGATGATGACGGTGGCGGAGTCTATGGCTATCTGGGCCTGCTCCCGCATGAACATGAGTATCTCGCTGTCTGTGCTGGGCTCAATGCCGCCGGTGTCCACCATATCGAATTTCCGGCCGCACCATTCGCACTCGGCATATAGCCGGTCACGGGTGACGCCCGGGGTATCTTCAACAATGCTCAGCCGCTGGCCCACCAGACGGTTGAACAGCATGGACTTTCCCACATTGGGGCGGCCCACTATTGCAACAAGAGGTCTTGACATTCTCAAACCCTCCTATATAAAATTCAATGTCAATTCTGATTATACCTGTAAAACTGCTCCTTATTCTCTTCCCTCACCGGCAGCCTAAGTTCCGGGAGCTCACCGCACATGGCGTCCCATAAGGCAAAGCCGTCCTGTTCTGTTGGGTATATGGGAAGATTCAGGGCGGCGCTGGCTTCTTCCAATGTAACGTCGTCCAAAAAGTCCATTTCCGCCCGGCGAAGCATGTTCTGGGAGATAAGGAGCCTCTCCCCCAGATCCTTGCCCTTAAGCTGGGCAATAAGGTCGCCGCCGGTTATAAGGCCGGTGACATTTATGCTGTGGCCGAAAAAGTCGTTGACTATAGGGTATATGGTTCCCTTTATCTCCGGGTATTTTTCCTTTGCCTTGTCCAGGAGTATCTGGAAATAGGGGGCTGCGGAGACCCCGGTGGCTATTGAAAATGGGACCCCGTCCGGCTCTCCCCCCAGCTTCAGGGCCGAGGAAAACTCCGTCTCCATAAGACGCAGCATACCCACGCCATTTTCCAGCTGGGTATACTCCTCATAGAACTCGTCGGGAGGTATCTCCCGCCCGGCCTTGATGTAAAGCTCGTCCCCGCACCAGAAGATACGGCTGCCGTGGCGGCGGATGCACTCTGCGCCGAAGGAGTCCACCATGTCCAGGGTTTCGGCGGCATGCTCCCTGGTAAAGGGAGTGAGGGGATACAGCCCTTCCCGGAACTTTGTCAGTCCCACTGGAACTATGGACACGCTGTGTACCTGGGGATACAGACTCTCCAGATCTCTCATGGACTGCATCAGCGCCTCTCCGTCATTAAGCCCCGGGCAGCATACTATCTGGCAGTTCATAGTTATCCCTGCCTTTGCAAAGCGGCCCATTATCTCCATGCACTCCCCCGCCCTGGGGCTGCGCAGAAGCTGGCGCCGAATCTCCGGGTCCGTTGCGTGGACGGAGATGTTTATTGGGCTTATATGCAAAGCGATTATGCGCTCTATCTCCCTTTTGGAGAGATTTGTCAGGGTTATATAGTTTCCCAGCAGAAAGCTGAGGCGGGCGTCGTCATCCTTGAAGTACATGGTAGGGCGCATGCCCTTTGGCAGCTGGTCTATAAAGCAAAATACACAGCGGTTTGCGCAGGCTCTGGGGGTATCCATGAGATAGCTCTCAAAGTCAAGCCCAAGGTCTCCGCCCTCCGGCTTCGTCACATGGAGAGTATATTCGCTGCCGTCGGCACGGCGCAGCCGCACCTCCAGCTTGGGGTCATAGGCAAAGAACTTATAGTCCAGCACATCCAGTATTTTATTGGAATTAATGGCCACTACGGTATCACCGGGCCGGGCCTTTCCCGCCAGAGGGCTGTCCGGATCTATGGCCTTTATAGCATTATCCATAATATTCTGACCTCAGGGCGCAAAATAAAGCAAAAGGAGGAGAGGTACTGCACCTTTCCTCCTTGAGCTTGTTTTACTTATCCTCAACATTGATGACTGCACGGCCCTTGTACTGACCGCAAGCCTTGCAAGCACGATGAGGCATACAGAAAGCACCGCAGTTGGGGCACTTCACGACGCCGGGAGCGGTGAGCTTCCACACGGAAGAACGTCTCTTATCACGTCTCTGCCTGGATACTTTTCCTTTTGGGACTGCCATGTTGACACCTCCTGATAACGGCTGTTTTGAGCAGCTCTAATTTTTATTTATCCAAAAGCTGCTCAAGCACAGCAAATCTTGGATCAATTTCTTTCCTGCATCCGCAGGGGCCAAGGTTAAGATTTTTGCCGCAGGTGGAGCAGAGTCCCTTGCAGTCCTCCCGGCAGAGGAACTTGGTCTCCATGTCCAGGATGAAGATGGTGGAGAGGATCTCGTCAAGATCAATCTCGTCCCCATCCAGCACAAAGAATTCCGGGTTATCCTCAGCTTCTTCCTCCACGATGGTGGCGCTGAGCTGTGTGAGCTTCACACTGTCAAACAGGCTGCCGCAGCGGTCACAGACGCAAGTCATTTCTGCCTTCAGCGTCCCCTCAAGATGCAGCACACCTGCCTCGTTGTACACCCGGCCTTCGGCCTGGGGCTTGCTCTTATACTCCAGAACGGAGGGGAAATCCAGCCCCTGGGTATCCAGCTCGCAGTGGAAAGGCACGGAGCCCCCGGGCACTTCAATTATCTCTCTCAGGTTCAGTCGCATAATAGCACCTCGCACAGTCGCCCTAGTATTATAGTTTACTTGTCAAGACTTGTCAACAACAATTTTATATAGTATACTGCAAAAAGTCAAAAGTTTTCAGGAAGAATTTTGAAAGGCAGCTGGGAATACAATGAAGGAACTGACAGTCAGGCAAAACGACGCCGGTCAGCGGCTGGATCGCTTTGTGGGCAAGGCCGTACCCTTGCTGCCGGATTCGCTTTTGCAGAAATACATCCGCCTCAAACGGATAAAACTGAACGGCAAGGGCGCGAAAAGGGACGTGCGCCTGAATGCCGGGGATGTATTGCAGCTGTATATAAATGACGAGTTTTTTGAAAAGCCCAGAGAGGAGAACTCCTACCTGAAGGTGGGCACTCCCAGGCTGAATATCGTCTATGAGGATGACAACATCCTGCTGCTGGACAAGAAGCCCGGCGTACTGTGCCACAGCGCCGGCCAATGGGATTATAACACCCTTATCGCCAATGTTCAAGCCTATATGGCCCAGAGTGGCCAGTGGAAGCCCCGGGAGGAAAATTCCTTTGCCCCGGCTCTCTGCAACCGCATAGACCGGAACACCGGGGGCATAGTCATAGCCGCCAAGAATGCCGAAGCTCTGCGCATCATGAACGATAAGATAAGGGACCGTGAGATAGCCAAGTTTTATCTCTGCGCCGTTCAGGGCAGTCCCCAGCCTCCCTCCGGCGAGCTTAAAGACTATCTCTTTAAGGATGCAAAGAAAAACCAGGTTTTTATAAAAGCAAAGCCTGAGCCTGGAGCCCGGACCGCCGTCACCAGATACAGGGTGTTAATAAGCCGGGGCAGGCTCTCCCTTGTGGAGTGCGAGCTGCTCACCGGACGAACCCATCAGATAAGGGCACAGATGGCCCATGCAGGCTGGCCTTTGCTTGGGGACGGCAAGTATGGCCGGGAGAGCTTCAACAAGAATTTTGAAGAAAAGGGCCAGGCCCTGTATTCCTATAAGCTGCGCTTTGACTTTCCCACCGATGCGGGCATACTGAACTATCTCCGGGACCGTGTATTCACAGTGGATCATGTGGACTTTGCGGAAAAATATTTTGGAATAAATGATTTGAATTTTTGAATTTCAAGTATTACAATTGTTGAATAATTTTAGTCAAGAGGCGATTTGAAAATGATAGAGATTTTATCCCGGTTATTTATAAAGGACAGGGATAAGGTAAACGACCCGGCAGTACGCCGTGCTTACGGTACTCTCTGCTCCGTCTACGGCATTTTTCTCAACGTGCTGCTCTTTGCAGGCAAGTATTTTGCCGGGGTCCTCTCCGGCTCCGTGGCCATCGTGGCAGATGCTTTCAACAACCTTTCCGACGCCGGTTCCTCGGTGATAAGCCTGCTGGGCTTTGCCATAGCCGGTAAGAAGCCGGACCTGGATCACCCCTTCGGCCACGGCCGGGCCGAGTATCTGGCTGGGCTTCTGCTGTCGGCCCTCATCGTGGCTATGGGCGTGGAGTTGGGCAAGAGCTCCATCGAGAAAATACTCAACCCCGAACCTGTGGATGCAGCTCTGCTGCCCGCTCTTATCCTTGTTGCCTCCATTGCCGTGAAATTCTACATGAGCTGCTACAACAAAGCCGTAGGCAAAAAGATAAGCTCCCCCTCCATGGAGGCCACAGCTACCGACTCTCTCTCTGACTCCATAGCTACCACTGTGGTTCTGCTGTCTATGGGCATCTCCTACTTCTTCCACGTGAACGTAGACGGCTGGGCAGGCCTTCTGGTTGCCGCCTTTATCATTTTTGCCGGCTATAACGCAATGCGGGACACCCTCTCTCCCCTGCTGGGCAAGGCCCCTGACCCGGAGCTGGTAAAGGAGATAGAGGATACTGCCCTGGCCCATCCGGAGATAGTTGGAATCCACGACCTGATAATCCATGACTACGGCCCCGGCCGTGGCTTTGTCTCCCTCCACGCCGAGGTAAACGGCAGCGGAGATATGTTCCAGCTCCACGACGCCGTGGATCAGGCGGAGCGGGAGATCCGTGAGAAGTTCGGCATCCTGGCCACCATCCACATGGACCCCATCGACTGCGACAATGAACAGCTCAACGAGCTGCGCCAGGCCGTGGCGGATAAGCTGAAGGAGATAGACCCCAGGATAAAGATACACGACTTCCGCATGGTGCCCGGCCCCACCCACACAAACCTCATATTTGACGCTTTGGCCCCGGCCGATATCAAGCTCAGCGACAAAGAGCTGGAAAATGAGATAGAGACTCTGGTCCATTCCACCTGGAAAAAATACTATGCCGTGGTGGATATCGACCGCAGCTATGTTTAAATTCTGAACCATTGCTGCATATACATAAAGACCGCTGTCTGAGAGAAAGCTCAGACAGCGGTCTTACAGTTTGTCAAAAAAGTCCTCACGGACTTTTTGACAAGCCGTAAGGTCCGGGCGCGGTACGCCCAGACCTTTTCTTTTTTCTTTGTAATTATTCCGCAGGGCATCCCCGGAACATCATGTTCCTTCCTCTCCCCAGGTTGGCCACTGCTGGTCGAACCAGGGATAGGTGCGTGGATACATCAGCTGCACCGTGGAGGTATAGACGTAGAAGTCCCCATACCGGCCATGGAAGCTGAGCTCAGCTCCGGCAGCTTCCGCTGCCTCAAAGGCATAATCCAGCTCGTGTGGCTGGAACACAAAAATCGCCCTGTCTACATCCTCCAGGCTGTATATATTCTGCAAATTAAGATACTCCTGGACTTTAAACATCACTTCGTCGTTCCAACCGCCGGATATGAGTTTACCGTCGGAATATGCAGCCACTCTAGGAGCCACGTTGGAATGGCTGCCATAGACCAGTTCATAGCCTTGCTCCACAGCCCAATCGCATATCTGCTCATATTCGTTTTTCTCTCCATCCATGGCTTCCCGGACGGAAGGGACATAACTGAAGTAAAGATTGCCCAGAGCCAGCAAGCACAGGAACAAAGCCAAGGCGCAGCTTTTTGCCGGTTTCAGTCTCTCCATGGCAACGGCCACCGACAGAGCCAGCAGGGGGAAATAGGTAAAGAGATATACGCTTCGTATACTCAGATTCGTCAGCAGCGCTGCGGCAATGACTCCAACAACGCTGATGAGCAGCAGCCACCAAAGGGCTGACAGTTCTCCGCCTCTGTGCAGCTCCCTTATCTGCAAAACTCCGGCATATATAAGCAGAGCCGCCTCAACCACAAACATGAGAATAAAAAACGGGTGTTCAGAGTCCGCCCAGCAGAAGCCGGATATATCCCGGCAGGCCAAGTAAATGTCGCTCAAACGCTGGGATAGGCTTCGTGCCGCCGAGTCAAAAATGGTATATTGATGAACGTGAAAAAGCTTCACGACCAGCAGGCCTGCCAGGTTGGCTACGGCATATCCCAGAACACGAATCAGGCTCAGCCTGTATCGCCGCCATTGAAAAGCGCCGCTTTTCACCCGGTCGGCCAGCACAAGCAGCATCTGGAAGCACAGCAGGGGCAGCACCATTATGCAGGTCTGCCGCAGGCTCTGCATACCCGTGGCAAAGCTTAACATCAGGGAGATGATAAAAGCACCCCATCTGGGGGCCGTATCTCTGAAGGATCGAACATAGTCTCCCAGCACCACAAACAGCGTTATTATATAACATGAATAGTAGCTGCACAGGATAAACAGCAGCTGCCCCTGCTCCTGGTTCACCAGCTTTTCCCCGAACACGCAGGACACCAGCATTAGAAGCGCTGCATATAGGCTCAGGCTTTTTTTTACAACAGGGCGCAGCATCCACAGGAAGCTCAGAACGATCAGAACCGACATGACCGTAGTGGCCAGAGCCATGGCTGTGTTCTGGCTGCTGCCCATGCCGTAGAACAGCGCCGCCAGAACAGGCGTAGCAATAACATAGAGCTGATTGCCGAAAACATAGGCAAAGGGAAAAAGGCTCTTCCCCTCCCACATCAGCCGGGCCACCAGTGTATCGGCGTACATGTCCGGCTCACAGAAGTAAGTAAAGCACTTAAAATTTATAAGGGCAAAAACAGCAAAAAAGCAGAGCATTACCCCTATGGTCAGCCCAGTCAGCAGTTTTTCTGTCTCTGGGCTTCTGTCCCGAAAAATCATAGGCTGTCTCCTGAAAAACGTATCTGGTTCATGTTATCCCAAAACAGATTAAAAGTCAACATGCCCGGCCTTGACAGTGCCATGGCTTTCACGTATACTTCAGCTGAGTCTAAAACAACAATTGAAACGGAGTTAATCATGTTATCTGTCAACGACCTGTCAATGCAGTTCGGCTCTTCGGTGCTTTTTTCCCGGGTGGATCTGCAATTCACCCCCGGCAACTGCTACGGCATCATCGGCGCCAACGGTGCTGGAAAGTCCACATTCATAAAAATACTCTCCGGGGAACTGGAACCCACTTCCGGCAGTGTCACCCTGGCCCCCAAAAAGCGTATGTCTGTTCTCAAACAGAACCAGAATATGTACGACACTTACCCGGTTTTGGACACCGTCATCATGGGCAACCAGCGTCTTTACGACTGCGGAAAGGAAAAAGACGCCATTTATGACAAGGAGGACTTCAGCGACGAGGACGGCATCAGGGCCGCGGAGCTGGAGGAGGAGTTTGCTGAGCTGGGAGGCTGGGAGGCCGAGAGTGATGCAGGCCGCATTCTCCAGGGGCTGGGAGTGGACGTGAGCC
>OLRA01003143.1_pt1 | contig 14977 bp, 10 predicted proteins | sample 1673011 | NCBI WGS metagenome assembly OLRA01 (sample SAMEA3136746, study PRJEB25190) | human gut metagenome | reverse complement strand
GCGGTGAATATACATTGTGAAATCGCGTCCGGGATAACGACCAACACATTAAATAAGTTATAGGTTTGGTAAAGCCAATAAAACCGCGAAATATCAACCATATCTAAACAGGTTATCAAAAGCAAATAATATGTCTTTTTTCGTGAAGCATGTTACTGGTCACGAAATGAGTAGCAATCAGTATTGTTGCTGTTCACCAGTGATGCTCCGCGAGGTGTTTTTTGTGAAAAAAATTCACAGAACCCCCGAGAATTAAGTTTGCACAGAAAGCGTGTTACTGTGAACGGAGTGAACAGCAGCCCAGTATTCTGTCAATTCCCATTTATATGCCAAAAAACATTGTAAAATCAGCCTCTTTGGCGTATAATATACATACAAACCCAAAGGAGGTCCTCTATAAAATGAAAGACACTAAACATAAAATTCTGACTCTGGCCGCGTTGACTACGATTGCCGCTGGTGTCATCCATCTCACCAATAGAGTGATTGTTGCCTCTTCCCAGTTAAAAGAAATGCTTGATTTTTCCAATCACAACTATTATAATTGGCGTTTCGGAAAAATTTATTATACCAAGAAGGGAAAAGGCTCTCCTCTTCTTCTTATTCATGATACAATGCCTGGAGCCAGTGGATACGAATGGTCTCGTGTTGAGGATCAACTTGCTCAAGAGCACACCGTATATACCCTTGATCTATTAGGTTGCGGACGTTCGGAAAAAGCTGGAATTACATATACAAATTTTCTTTTCGTACAAATCATCTGCGATTTTATAAAAAATGTAATTAAAGAGAAAACCGACATCATTGCAAGTGGTTTCTCATGTTCATTTGTTACTACTGCCGCTGCTTACGATAAAGAAAGCATTAATAAAATCATGTTTATTAATCCGGTAAGCATGATTTCTCTTGCCCAAACTACCACAAAAAAGGATAAATTATTCAAATTCTTTATCGAACTGCCTATATTTGGAACCTTTATCTACCATATAATTGTTTCACGTGAAACAATTAATGATTTCTTCCTTGATAAGCTTTATTATAATCCATTCCATGTAGACAAAGATGTCCTGGATGCATATTATGAAGCTGCGCACAAAGGTGGTTATTATGCAAAATGCCTATACTCCAGCCAAAGTGCTAAATATATGAATATCAACATTCGCCATGCTGTAGAATCAATTGATAACAGCATTTATATCGTAGAAGGTGAAGATGAGCCAAATGGTGCTGCAATTGTAGAAGCTTATCAGAAAGTAAATCCAGCAATTGAGTCAGCAACCATTCCATGTTCCAAGCATTTTCCACATATTGAGAATGTAGAAGCATTTCTTGAGCAGGTTGGTGCATTCTTTTAATTAAAATAAAGATATAGATATGCCTTCAAAGCAGAATAAAAAGCTTCGAGATTGTATAATATAATCCCGAAGTTTTTTTGTTTTTGTAATAATAATTTATTATGCTTTATGCTTTTCCTGTTCTTTCTATATTTCCAGAGCATATTAAAAAAGCTTTCTACAAGATGTACGTCACAATTTCTGGGACTTTGACCAGGATGAGGATGAGGTTGCCGTAGCGAATATGGCAGCCAAATTCAGGAATATATACCACAAAGTAAGGTGTGCGGATTGCGAAAATGTTTTTTGATACATCCCAGAGAGTGTTTGAAAAAGGCCTTCTGCAAGGTGCGCGCCACAATTTGCGGGAGATTTGGCCAGAATGAAGGTGCTGCAACGTGCTACGACACACCCAACTACGGGTAAAATATACTGCAAAGTGGGGGGTGTGGATTGAGAAATGATTTTCAAATACATCTCAGAACTCTTTTCGTATTGTTTTGTTGTTATTTTGTTATTTTTTCAATTATGCGCTGTTCCATTTTATCTTTATACAATCTTTTTGTTTTAATTAGAATTGTTTAAAAGTATATTTTTACATAACAATATATTTTTCAGAGGATTTTTACGATTCATTTGCCTGTTTTGTTGTTCAAAGTACATTAAATAGGTCTTTATTGTATCATCGTGTCGTTAAGTGTTATTTATTGGACTTTATTGTATGTTTTAGTAGGTTTTTATTTTATAAAAGTTATTATTACATTTTATATTTACCGTAATATTTCAGAAAGCAAAAGCAAAGTTTCTGTTTTCGGACTTTTTATATAGTCGGCTAATGTAAAACCATATGAGTAAAATTCAAAGATTTTTAAAATTTTATTTTCAAAAACAATGCATATAGAAATTCAAACATACAAAATAGCCAACATTAATTACATATTTCATACCATTTGAAATGTCAGCGGACCAGAGCGTGTTTGGAAAAGGCTTTCTGCAAGATGTGCGTCATAATTTGTAGGAGATTTTGCCCGGATGAGGGCGTCGTAACGAGCTGCGACAACCGAATTCGGACAAAATATACCGCAAAATTTGGCACGCAGATTGCAGGAATGATTTTTAAATGCATGCCACAATTCACAGGAGCTTTAACTTAAATTCAGTTGCTGTAGTGAACCACAGCGACCGAATCCGAATAAGATATATAACAAAGCAAGGCGTGCAGATTGCAGGAATGATTTTTTAGACACGCTCTGGCGTAGCCCGCCACACATTTTTTTCCATCTGCACCTTCAACTTCACGCATCCAGCTTGATTGATATCGTTATTTGCAAAACGATGTACGCGCATATTCATATTCAGTAGAATTCTTATGTAACAGGCAATTCAACAGTTTTTTTCAAACAGTAAAAAAGATCCTTGTCCTGTTTTTTTCACAGGCAAAGATCTTTTTTTATCATTTTTTCAGCTACTACTACTCTTCAGCATCCTCTGAAGCCTCTGTCGTTTCTGTTTCAGCATTATCTGTAGAAGCATTTGTTTCAGGATCTGTTGTCTCAGCTTTTTCGTTTTCCTCTTTCTCACCAGTTACAGATTCAAATGCCTGAAACAGTTCTTTTACTGTCATTTTATTTACCAGATATACTTTTTTGTTTATAACAGCGGCATAGTAATTTGTATCATAGGAATAATACTCCACTTCCATTTCATTTCCATCTATATCTGTAAATTTCACAGTCATTTCCGGATCTGCATTGGACTTAAATTCATCAGTCAGACGTTTCTGCGCTGTCATGTTGATCAGCTTATTGTAGAACGTTGTAAATGTTGTGCTGTCCAGATCTTTTCCATTTAGTGTATAAGATAAGGTTACACTGGTTGAACTTGTGGTGCTTGCAGTAGAAGAACTGTCATCTGTATTTTCAGTATCTTCGCCAGTCAAATCACCTGATGAAGTGTTATCATCAGCAGCATTTCCCTCTACATCGTTGCCGTCGGCAACATCACTGCTGGTACTATCTGTTGTATCTTCATCTTCCGTCTCATTATTCGATGTTTCTACGTTTTCATCCTCAGATGTTTCACGTGAAACATTTACGATATAATCTTCTCCTCCGTAGTTCACATCCAGAGTATCCAGATTATTTGCAGACAAATAGCTTACTGTCAAATCCCAGAAATCAGCATTTGTTTTTCCAAGGAAAGTATCAAGAGAATCCTCGGATATTGTATAAATTTCGTTGCTGTCATTCACCCGAACATATCTTCCACCATCTGAAGATTGATCTCCAACCTGAATTACAAGTTCTCTGTCAACCATTTCAGTTTCCGGTTCTGAATCTTCTTCTGCATCTTCAGAACTTTCTGCGGATTCAGTATCTGCTGTTTCCACCCCAGCCTCGTCATCTGATTCAGTTACATCTGTATCTTCTGCTTCGACGTTGTCATCTGCTGTTTCATCTGTATTCTCATTTTCTACAGCTTCTGAATCTTCTGTGTCTGCCACATCCACATCTTCATCTAAGCTTTCGTTTCCATCTGTCTCAGAATCCGCATCTTCATCTGAGCTTTCGTTTCCATCTGTCTCAGAATCCGCATCTTCATCCAAGCTTTCGCTTCCATCTGTTTCAGAATCCGCATTTTCATCCGCCTGGTTCTCATCCCCAGATGCCTCTGAGACCTCCTCATCGCCATTTTCAGCCTCGTTTTCATCATCAGTGGACTCTTTCTCAACTTTCTCCTGATAATCCACTGTAATCTCTGCATACGGCTTATCTAATCCGTACTGAGAGAGCTCATCTTCTGCGCAGTTATAATTTACATAACTTGCATAAGCCACACTGGATAATGTACTGGCTAAGGAAGTGGCCTTCGCGGAATCTGCTTTCTCAGTCTCTCCATCACCAGTAATATTCCAGAAATTATTTTTATCTTTCTCTACAACATAGGAAGAATCCTTTCCATCTACAGAAATTTTGCTGACCGTAGAGGAATCCACAGTTGGGAAAACGCCGCTTTTTGCAAAGTCGTACAAAGTTCCCTCAAAAGAAGAAAACGTGGAATTGCTTACTACATAAACTGTAGAAGAATCCTTGTTCAAGTCAATGTATTCCTGACTTGTGGAATCATTCTCCATTCCAAGCTGGATTACTGTCGTTTCCCCATCTTCTGTGGTAACCGTGATCGTGTTATCCGGCTGATCCAGTTCATATTCTGATGCATCCTCCACATTTTCCAGTGTTCTTTCCGCTTTTATAGAATTCAGGGAGCTGACCAGTGTATCGATTTTACCCTGATCTACCGGGAAACCAGTTTCATCACTTTTCACCCAGGAATCTCCATCTTTTTCAAAGGTAACTTCTTTTTTATCAATTACAAATTTTATTGATTTCACATCAGCAGACGCTATGGAAATAATTTCCGGATTTTCTTCCTCCGCACTTTCAGTATCCGCGGCCTCCTGCTTGGCTACGTAGGCTTTTACGCCTACGTATGCGCCGCTGAGGACAACCAAAACGCCCACTGCTGTAATAAGATTTACTGATTTTTTCTTCATCAGGCTTTTCTCCTCTTTAACCAAATCATAAATCCAATCAACAGGAATGCTCCAGGAATCAGACCAATGGTACAGATTTTCCAGAAGCTTGCATCATATGCTGTCAAAGTCAGATAAGATACTTCCAGACTCTTTGATGGGATAGAAACTGTTGTACTGTCTTCTGTGTCTACCAGAGAACTTAAAGAAGCCATCACAAGTTTCTCATTTCCACCAGAAACCATCTGATTGATCTGGCTCTGCAGCAGATTTGATGCGGAATAATAAATAATATGAGTCTCTTTATCATCATCTACAGTCTCTGTAATGCTGACACCCAGGTCAAATGGGCCATCCACATCACCGTCTTCCTTTTCAAGAGAACCGCTGTTCAAATCTGTCTTTGAATATGCGCTGTCGGAAGTTGTAAGAAGGCTTTCAATATTCACAGTGTCTCTCACATCATCAGATTTCTGGATTCCCTGCGCATACGGCATCAGAATGTAATATCCGGAAGAAGCCACATCAGATGTAATATCTGTGCTGTTTACAGTTGGAACCAGGTAGTACGGCATCTGAGCGGCATAATGCTGTGCATTTCTTTCAAATACCAGGCCATCTACTCTGCTTACGCCGTAGTTTTCCAGCACTGCATCAAAGTTTTCCATTTTTTCTCCTGTGTAATCGGAGAAAATCATTGCTTTTCCACCATTTTCCAGATAATCGATCAATGCAGTCTTCTCATCCTCTGAGATATCCGTTGTAGGAGAATCAATCAGCAGACAGCTGGCATCCTCTGGAACGCTTCCTTCTGTGAGCAGATTCAGGGATTTGATTTCCATGTTTGCTTTCTCAATATCTTCCTTGATCGTAGAATCAAGCTCCTGCTCTCCATGTCCCTCTAATGTGTACAATACCGGCAGGTTTTCACTGGTTACATATGCGATGGCACTTGTGATCTGACCTTCGCCGTCGAAGCCCGTTGTCTGATAACTGTATGTGTTGTAATCCATTGTAGATTCGTAAATATTGTTATAATTTACAACCTTATTTCTATCTCCGCATACAACAATTAAGCTATTAGAGGAAAGGTTGTTACTGGTGTATTCACTGACAAATTTAGGATTGACCACTGGATCTTTCTGTTCCACCTTAATATGATCAGATTCATCTGCATATCTTTGAAGCAGATTACTGATAGTCTCATCCCCACTTCCGCTCTGGGCGATCTGATATATGGTTACATCCTTGTCCAGATCTTTCAGCATCGCTTTTGTCTCATCACCGATGGTGTAAAGTTTTTCGGAGCTGATATCCAGCTGCGTATACTTTGAAGGAAGATTTCCTACAATCATATTTATAACAATAATGATAGCAACGAAAACAACAATCATAACAGAACTGTAGCTTCCATTTTTCAAGTACTTTTTATTAATACTGTCTTTAAATTTTCGTTTTTCTTTTTTGTTATTATTGTTATTATTTTCAACGTTTTCGACATTAATTACGTTTTTATCGTTATTATCAATATTGTTATCATTTTTCTTCTTAAAAAACATTTCCCCCACCTCCTTAATTCCAACGTCTCTTCAAAATTGTCTGCATGGTAAGGAATATACAAATGGCAATGACAGACAGGAAATAAAGAACTCCAGTCACATCAAAAATACTGTTTGTAAAGTTTTCAAAGTGTGAACTTAAGTTAAACACTTCAAGAACCTTCTGGATTCCTCCTTCAAACACGCTGGATTTTACAACGTAAACGATTACCAGTGCCACTTCTCCAATCACGCAGACAGCACCTGAAATCACTGCATTTTTAATCATACTGTAGATCATAAGGCTAAGCGCTATGATCAGAATGCCAAATGTCACACATGTAGACATTGCCGTCTCTGAGAAAAAGGAAGAAATTCCATTCATCATATAAAAAGCAAATAAAAATACAAAGGTAAGAACTGCTGCAATTACCTGGCTCTCAGTGATTGCTGAGAAAAATACGCCGATCGCAATGTTTGCACTTCCCAGAAGGAAAAATCCAAGGAGTGCTGTGTACGCAGAACCAAATGCAACGGTTCCGAACTTTGACATGATCAGCGGATAGGTTGCCAGAACTGCAATAGGGATTGCATAAATAGTCACAAGTGCAAGATATTTTCCCATTACGATGCCGGATACAGATACTGGAGAAGTAAGCAGAAGCTGGTCTGTTTTCTGCTTTCTTTCCTCAGCAAGTACACGCATGGTCAGGATCGGCACTGCAATCAGAAACACAAAGGTCATGGCATTTAAAGTATATTCAAATTTCGGATAAGCAGCTGAAAGCTGGTACGCTGAAAAGTAAATACCTGCGATCAGCAACACAAAAAACATAAACAGGTAGCCGACCATGGAGGTCAGGTAGCTTTTCAGCTCTCTTTTATAAATAGCAAGCATGGTTTACTCTTCCCCCTTTTCTTTCTCAGATGCGGCAAAACTATCCTGTTTATCACCAGACAGTCCATTATCTGACACATCATTGGATACTTTGCCCGATTCATCAAAGTCTTTTTCTTCAAGTCCATTATCAAGGACAGTATCTTCGTTTTTCTCATTCAAATACTTCTCAGCATCTGCTGCCGTCTTAAAGAAAGATTTTCCGGATTTTTTTCCTGACGCATCTTTATCTTTTTTCTCGCTCTCTGTAAGTTCAAGGAAGATCTCTTCCAGAGAAACTTTCTTAGACTGCATTTCAAGGATCGGACAGCTGGCATTTACCATACTGTAGAACACTTTTTCACGCACATCCATATTCTCTTCTGTTCCCACTGTAATGGCGTATACGCCTTCCTCCGGGCTTTTCTTTACCGTAACCTCTTTTACCCCTTCTACAGCCTCCAGAGCGGCTCTGATAGTGTCTTTCTGACCTTTTACAAGCAGATTCAGGTTGTTTGAGCCTGCTGCCAGTTTTCCCAGATTCTCAGGGGTATCGCTGGCTACCAGTTTTCCATGGGAAATGATCAGCACGTAGTCGCAAACGGCGCTGACTTCGGACAAAATATGGGAGCTAAGGATAACGGTGTGTTTCTGTTTCAGGCCTTTGATCAGATCGCGGATTTCGTTGATCTGTTTTGGGTCAAGACCGACAGTCGGCTCATCCAGAATAATAACCTCCGGGTACCCAAGCACAGCCTGCGCAATACCAACCCTCTGTCTGTAACCTTTAGAAAGGTTCTTGATCAGACGATTTTTCATGTCAGTAATCTTTACCATGTCCATGATTTCTTCAATCATAGTGGCTTTTTTATCTTTAGGAATTTTCTTCAGATCTGCTACGAATTTCAGATATTCCAGAACGGTCATATCAAAATAAAGGGGCGGCATTTCGGGTAGATATCCGATGCATTTTTTTGCCTCCTCAGGTTCTTCCAGAATATCATGACCGTCTATGACTACTGTTCCCTCGGTGGATGCAATATAGCCGGTTATCATATTCATGGTCGTGGATTTTCCGGCGCCGTTGGGGCCCAGGAAACCATAAATCTTGCCTTTCTCTATTTCAAAAGAAAGGTGGTCTACAGCGGTGTGATCGCCGTAGCGTTTTACCAGATTTTTTACTTCAATCAAGTTTCTTACCTCCTTCAAGCTGCAGATGCATGGTTTATCCCATGCATCTATCTATAATTATTTTATGTGCAACCTGTGAGGAAATTTAGATAATTATGTGAGAAATATGTGATTATTTTGTGTTGGAAATGTGTCCCAAAATAAAATACATTCCGCAAAGTGGGGCGTGCAGATTGCGGGAATGATTTTTCAGACACGCTCTAAGGCACGGGGATGTGGAATAGAAAAAATCAAAGACAGTTGCGAGGAAGCTGGAAATCCTATGCCAGAATATACGATTAAGTGTGAGGATATTATGGTTATGTTTAAGAGCTTGGTTAGTAGCTTGGTTAATCACACTAACCAAGCTACTAACCAAACTATTCCCAATGAAGACAATTCCTTTGAAAGTGATTGAGACAGAACCTATGTTATCTCAGAAAAAATCGCCGATATTATCGGAGAGAAATATAGTACGGATTTCTTCCTCTTTCAGGACTAAAGTTATCTTAATATTAACACATATTCTACGCCAACGGCTCCTTCGCCGGCAAGCCAGCCTTCCTGGGGTACTTCTTGGCGGTCGGTTTCATCTTCTTGATCACAACGAAAGAACGGTCCATATCGGTGTCCATAAGGGGGAATTTCACCACATCCTGAACCTTCCCGCCGAGGATTTTTACGGCATTTTCAGCCTGGGAAAGTTCCTCGTCGATCTTGCCGGATTTGTAGGAAATAAAGCTGCCACCTTCTTTTACAAAGGGGATACAATACTCGGAAAGGGTGCTTAAATTGGCTACTGCACGGGAGACACAGAAGTCGTATTTTTCTCTGTGTTCCTTCTGTTTCGCGTAGTCTTCGGCTCTTCCGTGAAGCGCTGTTACGTCTTTTAAACCAAGCATTTCGATTACTTCATTAAGGAAATTCACCCTTTTATTCAAAGAATCCAGAAGGGTAATTTTAAGCTCCGGAAAAGCAATTTTCAGCGGGATTCCAGGGAAACCAGCGCCGGTTCCGATATCGATCACGGACTTTCCCGCCAGCTTTTTCTGGTCAAAGCTGCCTACTTTTACAATAGATAAACTGTCAAGAAAATGCTTTAAAATTACCTCGTTGTACTCGGTAATTGCAGTTAAATTCATTACCTTATTTTTCTCTACAAGGTACTCATAATAAGTGATAAACTGCTTCTTCTGCTCCTGGGACAGAGCAATTCCAAGCTCTTCTAGTCCTTTCTCAAAGAGTGTTAAATCGTATTCCATATATGTCTCCTTATACCTCAAACTACTTACTTTCCAGTTGCTTAATACACAGCGTTTTTGCAAGTAATATTTCTTAGCAGGTCATTTCAGGTGCGTTTTTAACGAAGGTGAAATCCTCTAGAGCGTGTTTGAAAAAGGCTTTCTGCAAGATGTGTGTCACAATTTGTAGGAGATTTCACCCGGATGAGGGCGCTGCAGCGGGCTACGGCAACCGAATTCGGATGAAATATACCGCAAAGTGGGGCGTACAGATTGCGGGAACGATTTTTCAAACAGGCTCTGGCATATGATTATTACTTGCGTAAGCGCAAAAATGCGCCTTTATTAACGATTTTTCCCATACTGCTCCATATAAACCAGCAGCACCGAAATATCCGCCGGTGAAACACCGGAAATTCTGGATGCCTGTCCAATGGAAACAGGTCTGTAAAGTTCCAGTTTCTGCCGTGCCTCAATACGCAGGCTCTTTACTTTCTCATAGTCCAGATCCTCTGGAATCTTCTTGGCTTCCAGCTTCTTAAACTGCTCTACCTGCTTCATCTGGCGGCGGATATAGCCGTCGTATTTAATATTAATGTTTACCTGCTCCTGCACATCCCAGGCAAGTTCAGGGCGGTTCTTATCAATAGGAGCAACATCTGCATAGGAAAGCTCCGGTCTGCGAATCAGCTCTGCAAGACTGATTCCTGACTTAAGTGGTGTGCTTCCTTTGCTTTCCAGAAGGCTCTGAACTGCCTCTGTCATACCCACATTTGTATTCTCCACACGCTGGATTTCTTCCGCTATCAAGCGTTCTTTTTCCACTACTTTTGCATAGGTTTCGTCATCTACAAGACCTACCTCCCAGCCCTTTTTACGAAGTCTCAGATCCGCATTATCCTGGCGAAGAAGGAGACGGTACTCGGCACGGCTTGTCATCATACGGTATGGCTCATGGTTCTCTTTTGTAACAAGATCATCAATGAGAACACCGATATAAGCCTCAGAACGATCCAGGATCAGCTGCTCTTTTCCCAGCACTTCCATGGCTGCATTGATACCAGCGATCAGTCCCTGGGCTGCTGCCTCCTCGTAACCTGAACTTCCGTTAAACTGTCCGCCACTGAAAAGACCTTTAATTTTCTTAAATTCCAGCGTTGGATAAAGCTGTCTTGGATTAATGCAATCGTACTCAATAGCATAAGCATTCTTCACAATTTTTGCATGCTCAAGGCCTGGTACGCTGTGGTACATTTCCTCCTGCACATCTTCCGGCAAAGAGCTGGACATACCGCCAATGTACATCTCATTTGTGTACATTCCCTCTGGCTCAATAAACACCTGATGTCTTTTTTTATCTGCAAAACGAACTACTTTATCCTCAATAGACGGGCAATAACGTGGACCAGTTCCCTCGATCATACCAGAATACAACGGGGAACGATCCAGATTGGCACGGATAATATCATGGGTAGTCTCATTGGTATAAGTCAGCCAGCAGGATTTCTGCTCGATCTGCACATCCTCCGGATCTGTGGAAAAAGAAAATGGCACTACTCTCTCATCCCCAAACTGCTCTTCCATCTTGCTGTAATCGATGGTATTTCCTGCGATTCTGGCAGGTGTTCCAGTCTTGAAACGGAACATTTCAATTCCCAATTCCTTCAGAGAATCAGTCAGATAATTAGCCGCCTGTAAACCATTTGGACCAGTATAATTGCTTACATCACCGTAAATACAACGTGCTTTCAGATAAGTTCCAGTACACAAGACTACCGCCTTACAGTGATAAACAGCACCGGAATAAGTCCTTACACCAGTGATCTTACCGTCCTCTACCAGAAGCTTTGTTACCTCTCCCTGGCGGATAGTCAGGTTCTCCTGGTTCTCCAGTGTTTTTCTCATTTCGTTGCTATATGCTTGCTTATCTGCCTGAGCACGAAGGGAATGTACCGCCGGACCCTTGGAACAATTCAGCATTTTTGACTGAATAAAAGTCTTGTCAATATTTTTTCCCATCTCACCGCCAAGAGCATCCAACTCACGGACCAGATGTCCCTTTGAACTACCGCCTACATTTGGGTTACAAGGCATCAGCGCAATACTCTCTGCACTTACCGTAAACATGATCGTACTCAATCCCAATCTCGCCCCAGCCAACGCTGCCTCACAGCCAGCGTGTCCAGCACCGACCACTACTATGTCATAATTCTCCTCTAAATGTTTCATTTTTATCTCCTCTATAACACACTCATTCATATATTATCGCGTCCCTCTGCCACTACTTACCCATACAAAACTTACTAAATATCTCATTCACCAGATCTTCCCCAACTTCCTCTCCTGTGATCTTTCCAAGGCTTCCATAAGCAGCCATCAGATCAATGGAAAAGAAGTCTTCCGGCATGCCATCCTCGATGCTCTGTTTTACCATTGCAAGACTCTCTTCTGCCTCTTCCAGTGCCTCTTTGTGACGGGCATTTGTAATATAAACCTCATCGTTAAAAGAAATTTTCCCACTGAAAAACATACTCTTAATGGTATCCGCCAGCTGGGCAATTCCAGTCTCCTCTTTCGCAGAAATCGGAATGAGAGGATGGTTGATTTTCTCCTTTAATGCCTCCATACTCACAGCCGAAGCAAGATCTGTTTTATTGTATAGTACAATTGCTTTTCTGTCTTTCAGCATTTCAATGATTTCTTCATCATTTTCATCAAGCGGTGTAGAGCTGTCTACTACGTATAACACCAGATCTGCACCCTTTGCAACCTCCCGGGCTTTGGAAACACCGATTTTTTCCACCACATCTTCTGTCTCGCGGATACCTGCCGTATCTACAATTTTCAGCGTAATTCCATGAAGGGTAATATACTCCTCCAGAATATCTCTTGTAGTACCCTCAATATCCGTTACAATGGCCTTATTTTCCCCTACAAGAAGGTTTAACAGAGATGACTTACCTGCATTTGGCTTACCCACGATAACCGTCTCAATTCCTTCCCTGATGATCTTGCCATCTATGGAAGTTTTCAACAACTCTTCAATGGATTTCTGCTCTTTTTCCACAATTCCATGCAATTTCTGTGGATATCCTTCAAGGCTGATATGCTCCGGATCATCCAGAGCAGACTCGATAAAAGCAATCTCGTAGATCAGGTCGCTTCGAATCTCCTTGATGGTCTTTTGTACAGAACCTTTCAGCTGACTCATGGAGCTTTTCAACGCATATTCATTCTTCGCCTGGATCACATCCATAACTGCCTCTGCCTGGGAAAGATCCAGTCTGCCGTTCAGGAAAGCTCTCTTGGTAAACTCTCCGGGTCCGGCAATCTTGGCGCCGTTTTTCAAAACCGTTTCCAGAACCCGGTTCATGGCATAGACACCGCCGTGACAGTCAATCTCCACGGTATCTTCTCCTGTGAATGTTTTGGGTGCGCGCATGACCATGACCAGAACTTCATCCACGATTTCTTCCCCGTCATAAATATAACCATAATGAATGGTGTGGGTGGGCACTTCTTTAATTTTCTTTTTCCCGCCCTTAGAACGGTAAATGCGGGATATAACGTCCATGGCTTCCGGGCCGCTGATTCGGATGATTCCGATTCCCGAAGCACTCACAGCAGTAGATATCGCTGCAATTGTTGTATTCATGTGTTTTCCTCCATGTAAATTACAATTCAAATTATAAACTTAACACATCTTTTGACACTCATATCATTTTATTATACAAAAAAAGTTACCCCAGGGAAAGATATTAAAACAAAAGCATAACGCTTCAGTTCTTCCATCTTTCACCTGGAATAACCTCTTATTCATTCTGCAAATCTTTTATAACACATTCAGATGTTTTATGCAAGATTTACCATCTTTTTAATTTTACAACCACATGACGATACGGCTCTTCGCCCTCGCTGACAGTCTCCACATACTTGTTACCCTGAAGTGCTGAGTGAATGATTCTTCTCTCATATGGGTTCATCGGCTCAAGTACAACTGGCTTTCTGGTTTTCTTAACCTTGTAGGCAATTCCTCTTGCAAGATTCTCCAGAGTCTCTTTACGACGTCTGCGGTAATCTTCTGTATCGAGCTTTACTCTGATATAGTTTGCTTTTCCCTTGTTTACAACAAGGCTTGTAAGATACTGAAGGGAATCAAGGGTCTGTCCTCTCTTACCGATGAGAATTCCCATATCCTCTCCTTCAAAAGCAACTTCCAGACAACCGTCATTTGTGTTGTATTTGGAAGTGATCTCCACTTCACCAAGATTCATAGATGCAAATACGTCGCGAAGGAAAACAATTGCTCTCTCTTCCACTTCTTTGATCTCTGCCGGATCTGTGATGATCTCAACAGGTTTGGACTGTTTCGGCTTCTCTTCTCTTGGCTCTTTCGGCATTTTTTCTTTTGCCGGTTTTTCTTTTACAGGACGCTCCTTAAAAGGTTTCTCCTTCGGCTGGCGCGGCTGTTTTTCTTTTGGCTCTTTAAAAGGCTTTGGCTCTTTCGCCTCTTTTACAGGTGCTTTTTCTTTCACCGGCTCACTCTTTGGTGCCGGTTTCTCAGCTTTTACAAAAGGTTTGGCAGGCTTTCTATTCTGCTCTTCCTTAATCGCATCCACTTTAACAGTATCAACGATTTCCTGTATCTCATCCTCTTCAGAAACTGTATTGATCTTGCGTGCTTTAATGATTGCCGGTTTGCTTCCGATGCCAAAAAATCCGGAACTACCTTCAGAAACCACTTCAATTTCCAGCTGATCACTGGAAACACCTAATTCGATGCACGCCTTGGTGATTGCTTCATTTTTCGTTTTTGCTGAAAACTGGATAAACTCCTCCATCTATGAAACCCTCCGTTCCCGACAACAATTACTTCTTCTTGTTTCTCTCGTCAAAATCCCTGACCATATTTGCTTTTGCTGTAATACTTCCAGGTTTTGCATTTCTTGCATTCTGGTAGGATTCCTCTACTTTTCTGGTTCTCTCTTCTGCGTTTGTGTTACTGGAACCTTTATCAATCTTGGTATTGATATTCTTAGTAGACTGGTTTGCCTGATTGGTGATCTTCTGCGGCGGAAGTCCTTCCTTCGTACGCTGTTTCTCCATCTTCTTCATGTTCTCGTTTACCAGATCATTGATATCCATCTTATCAAGATGACGATTGATAAACCACTGCTGAGCACTTCTTACAACCGCACTTGCGATCCAGTAAATACCAAGACCTACCGGAAATGTGAAACAGAATACTGCTGACATAAGCGGCATAACCGTATTCATAGTCTTCA
>OLRA01003137.1_pt1 | contig 14995 bp, 14 predicted proteins | sample 1673011 | NCBI WGS metagenome assembly OLRA01 (sample SAMEA3136746, study PRJEB25190) | human gut metagenome | reverse complement strand
AATATTCCTGCACCAGGGGCTTTTTTGTGCTGTACGCACATTCTGGCGCGGTTCAGATTCACTTCAGGGGGGCTCTTTATTTGTGAATCCCGACCGGAATCAGCCCTGAAAAATTTTTGTTGACAAATCATTTATCCGTGCATATAATATGTCATATCAAAAATTTTTGATGTGAGGTTTCAGACATGGAGAGCAGCCACGAAAAGAATGCAGAGATATTCAAGGCCCTCTGCGATCCGAAGCGGCTTGCAATACTTCAGCTGCTGCGCAGCGGGGAAAAATGTGCCTGCGTTTTGATGGAGCAGCTGGGCATGGGCCAGTCCGCAGTCTCTTACCATATGCGCATACTTTGCCGTTCCGGTATAGTTACCAGCCGCCAGGAAGGCAAGTGGACCCATTACAGTATAAGCCCCGCCGGCAGCCGCCAGGCAGCCGAGCTGCTGCTGGAACTAACGAGTCCCCTCGGACAGCAAGGAGAAAACTGTACCTGTCAAAAATAAAAGCCATCTTCGAGGATGGTTTTTATTTGGAAATATACATCAAAATTTTTTGATTTGACTGTAAATGGAGGTTTTTCAAATGGAGTTTATAAAGGCTCTGGGACAGTTCATACAGTCCCAGATTTTGGGCATGTCCTGGCTGAACGAACTTACAGCCGCACTCCTGACTGCTCTGGGGTTGGATGTTTCCAGCCGCTGGGGCGGCAGCCTGCACTTTTTTCTTTACGATGTGATAAAGATATGTCTGCTGCTGTGCACACTTATTTTTATTATTTCTTACATTCATAGTTATTTTCCGCCGGAGCGCAGCAAAAGGATACTTGGGCGTTTCCACGGTCTGGGAGCCAATACGGTCTCTGCCCTTCTGGGTACTGTTACACCTTTTTGCTCCTGCTCATCCATCCCCCTGTTCATGGGCTTTACCGGCGCCGGGCTGCCCTTGGGAGTTACCTTCTCTTTTCTCATCTCTTCCCCCATGGTGGACCTGGGCAGTTTAGTGCTGCTGATGAGTATCTTCGGGGCAAGGGTGGCAGTTATCTATGTGGTGCTGGGGCTGGTAGTGGCGGTAGCAGGCGGGACCATCATTGAGAAGCTTCACATGGACAGATATGTGGAGGACTTCATTCTCTCTGCCCCAAACGTGGATCTGCAATCCCCGGATCTCACCAGGAAGGATCGGCTTAAATACTCCTGGGAGCAAATGCTGGCGACATTCAAAAAGGTATTTCCCTATATACTCATAGGCGTGGCCGTAGGTGCCGTCATCCATAACTGGATACCTGAGAGCTGGGTGGAAAAACTGTTGGGCAGTGAAAATCCCCTGGGTGTGGTGCTGGCCACTCTGGTTGGCGTACCCATGTATGCCGATATCTTCGGCACCATCCCTGTGGCGGAAGCCCTTTTATATAAAGGCGCCCGGTTGGGCACGGTCCTCTCCTTCATGATGGCCGTCACAACCCTGAGCCTGCCCTCAATTATCATGCTGCGCAAAGCGGTGAAACCCCGGCTGCTGATTCTGTTCATCGGCATCTGCACCGCCGGAATAATACTTGTAGGATACTTTTTCAATGCAATACAGTTTATCTTAATTTGAGAATATCAGGAGGTAAAACAAATGGGTCTGTTCGGAAAGAAGAAGGAAGAGAAGTCCTGCTGCGCCTGCGCTCAGGAAACTAAGGCCGCAGAGACTGAGCCTGTCTCCGCTATAAAGGTACTGGGAGGCAGCTGTGAAAAGTGCAATGCACTGGAAGCCTCTGTGCTTGAGGCTCTGAAAGAGCTGGGTATGGATACAACAATCGAGCACGTGCGGGATTTCGCCCAGATCGCGGCCTGGGGAGTTATGAGCACCCCAGCCCTGGTAGTGGACGGGAAGGTCGTGTCCAGCGGCAAGGTTCTGAAGAAAGACGAGGTAAAGGCGCTCATTCAGGAGCTCAGGAGCTGAGGCCATGGACAGGAAACCCAAAGTAGCTTTCATCTGTGTCCACAACTCCTGCCGAAGCCAGATAGCCGAAGCCCTGGGCCGCCATCTGGCCGCCGATGTATTTGAAAGCTTTTCCGCCGGAACGGAACCCGGGGCAGGCATAAATCCTGACGCTGTAAGACTTATGAAAAAGCTCTACGGAATCGACATGGAGAAGAGCCAGCATCCCAAACTTATCAGTCAAATTTCCCCGGTGGATGTGGCAGTTACAATGGGCTGCAATGTGCGGTGTCCGGCGCTGCCCTGTTCTCTCCGGGAGGACTGGGGGCTGGCAGATCCCAGCGGCAAAGGCGACGGAGACTTCATTTTCACCATCTGCGCAATTGAAGGGAAGATACTGGAGCTCAAAGAACAGCTGCGGTCCCGTCAGGACTTGGACTGAGGGCGCTTTTTTGTGCCCTGGGAAATAAAAAGTGCCTTCTTGTAAAGTTTTTTCCCTGTGCTATACTTCAATTGTGAAATAAAATAGCAGGGAAAGGCAGATAAGAATGTACAACTTTAATTACTTTACCCCCACAAAAGTGGTTTTTGGCAGAGGCACCGAGGGCCAGGTCGGGAAACTGGTGGCCCAGGCCAGCGGCAGCCGGGTCCTCATACACTACGGCGGCCACAGTGCCGTGCGCTCAGGGCTTATCGGCAGGATAAAAGAGTCCCTTGATTCAGAGGGTATTCCCTATGTGGAGCTGGGCGGCGTAGTTCCCAACCCGCACCTGGGCAAGGTGAGAGAAGGCATAGAGCTGGGCAGAAAAGAGGGCGTCGACTTTATCCTTGCAGTTGGCGGTGGCAGCGTCATCGACTCCTCCAAAGCCATCGGCTACGGCCTGGCTGAACCTGACAAGGATGTGTGGGAACTCTATGACCACAAGCGCAAGGCTGTGGCTCATGTCCCGGTGGGCGTGGTACTTACCATCTCCGCTACCGGCAGCGAGATGAGCAACAGCAGCGTGATCACCAATGAAGAGACCGGCAAAAAGCGTTCCTACAACGACGACATCGCCCGCCCCAAGTTTGCCGTAATGAACCCGGAACTGACCATGAGCCTGCCGGACTATCAGACGGAGTCCGGCTGCTCGGACATCATGATGCACACCATGGAGCGCTACTTTACCAACGGCGGCAACATGGAGCTTACCGACGCCATAGCCGAGGGGCTGCTCAGGACCGTTATGAAAAATGCCCTGATACTCCACACCGACCCGCAGAATTACGACGCCAGAGCTGAAGTAATGTGGGCCGGCAGTCTCTCCCACAATGGGCTTACCGGCTGCGGCTGCGACGGCGGTGATTTTGCCTGCCACAATCTGGAGCATGAAATGGGTGGTATGTTTGACGTGACTCACGGCGCCGGCCTCACCGCCATCTGGGGCAGCTGGGCCAGATATGTCTACAAAGACTGCTTGCCCCGCTTTGTGAAGTTTGCAAAGAACGTCATGGGTGTGGAAGGCAGCGACGACGAGGATACCGCCCTTAAGGGGATTTGTGCATTGGAGGATTTCTTCCGCAGTATCGGTATGCCTGTCAACATGAGAGATCTGGGCATAGCTCCCAGTGAGGAGCAGATCCTGGCCATGGCCCGGAGCTGCGCCGAGGCCAACGGCGGCAAGAAGGGCTCCGCAAAGGTTCTCTATCCCGAGGACATGGCTCAGATATACCGCCTGGCAAAGTAAAAAAAGCAAATTTCAGAAATACCCGCACGGCAGCGTGCGGGTATTTTGTTTGCTTGCTCTGCCTTTTTTACAAAATTCAATGACAAACGGGGAAAAATCAGCTATAATATAGCCATACAGATGAAAGGCGGCAGGCCCCATGGACGAGAAGATATATGTTACCAGTGAGATAGAGATAACCCTGCGGGTCATCGGCGGCAAGTGGAAGCCCCTTGTTCTCCGCTATCTGAGAGACGAGGGCGAAAAGCGCTACAGCGAGATACTGAAATATCTGGGCAACGCCCCCAAAAAGACTCTCACCGCCCAGCTGAGGGAGCTGGAGGCCGACGGCATAGTGGAGCGTAGGGTCAGCCCCACAGTTCCTGTTCAGGTGTCCTATGTCATTACGGAGCACGGGAAAACTCTCTACCCCATACTCAAGGCCATGTGCGACTGGGGCAACGCCAATGTGGGCGGCCGCTATGTGATGACCCACCCCACCTGCAACTGTGAGAAGGGAAAATAGGACAAAACAAAGTGTAAGCCCGGCGGGATGACCCGACGGGCTTGGTTTTTGTCTGTGTGTTCATGCTCTGTCAAAAGCGCTGAAGTATATGGCGCTCACAGCCTGGGCAAACTGGGCCACAGTCACATCCTCTCTTTTGGCAAGCTGGCGCATCAGAGGTGTTTTGGCCAAGTCCTCGTCCGCGGCATAGAGTTTCATTTCCGGCAGCAGTTCCCTGAAGCCCTCCTCAATCAGCGCAAAGCAGGCGCTCTCCTTCACAAATCGGCCGAATATATAGCGGCTCTTTGTCCCGGTGTCCAGAAGGAATTCCATCTCTCTGGTCATCTGGGCCAGGTTCCGCCCTATGCGCCGGAATATTTCCTCCGCTGCCTCGTCACCTTTTGCCGCAGCCTTCATTAAATGCTCAAGACACGGCTTTCGCATGTCTCCAGGCTCCATACTGATGCTCAGGGTGTCTCCTGTTTTTTTCGTAAATCCCTCCAGCAGTTCCGGTTCCAGCTGCCAGGCCATACGGTAAGCTGCTGCCTGTCCCAAATAGCGGCGCAGTCCCGGCAGCCCTGAGTTCTCGTTTCTCACCGAACGCAGATCATCCGGGTTATAGGCACGCCATTTGTCGCTGCCCAGATCCACCAGCAGGTCGTATAGCTCCAGAGGTATATCCGGTATCTCGCCGCTGCCCTTTATCCATCCGCTGCCCAGATCGGTACCCAGGGAGTGGGCAACTATACCGCCGCAGCCCAGCTCAGCTTCCTTACCATAAGCCAGTTCCGCCGCCGCGCTGAAGGCGGCCATGGGCCCGTCGTTGACTATCTCCACTCTGCCCTCCGGCCGGCACAGCGCCTTGAGTTCCCGTCCCATATCGCTGAGCTTCATAAACTCTCTCTCATAATCCAGAGTTTCATTCTCACGCATGCCCCTGGTCTTTGGGGTCTCGCCGCCAAGGATACGGTTTTTTATAACTATGTCCGGAAAGCTGAGACCAATCCCGGAAAAGCCGGGAAGATCTCTGCCTGAGCAGGTTTTAACAGCCTCCTCCATCAGCCTGTGGTCGGCCTCTTTTTTCAGGGCCCTCTCCACAAGGAGCCGGACAGCACTGTACTCCGGCAGATTATCCGACCATAGCCTTGCCTGCATAAGCCTTGCCAGCAGCAGTATAGGCCCGGTTATGCCCTCGGCATCGGGGCTGTGAGCCGGGTCCCAGTCGTATTCCTTCACCGCCAGCAGCCTTCCGTCCCTGGACAAAGCCAGCTTGATGTCCGTACCTCCAACATCTATACCGCAGTATGCTCCTTCTGCGCTTCTTGCCACAGCCCTGAGGAGCTTTTCTCCCAGCTCGCCCTGTTTGCCTTCAACCGCAGAAACCGGGAACAGGCAGTCATCATGCCTTATAAGCCCCATCTCAAAGGCCGGCAGGCCAAGACTTCGGCAGAGGCGCCCGGCAATATTCAGCACCTTTTTCAGCCCCGGCTCCCGGTAAAAGGCGGCAATACAGTCCTCCGCCAAGGCTTTCAGCTTCCCATCCTCCGTATCCAGGCAGATGTACAACGCCCTGCCGCTGTAGCAGGAGAGGACATTGAACACTCTGGCCGTCAGATATCTCAGCAGGAAGCTCCGCTGCTCCTCAGTATCCCAGTCCGGTACAGGGCATGGATAGTCCGTCGTGCCGCCGTCCAGGCTTATCAGGCGCACCCTGAGAGGCTTTGCCCCTGTGCAGTTTGCAAAGGCCTCCCTCACATCACTTATCCAAACAGCCTCTCCCTTTTGGGAGAGGCTGATGAATTTATCCGTCACAGGCATTCCTCCTTAAGGCTCTACGTTCACGCCCTGCTCTCTCAGTTCACGGCGGAAGCGCTTCACGTCCCCATAAAAGACGCTGCCTCCCATGCCGGTACAGCGGGCGCACTCCACATTTGTAGGGCTGTCATCAACGAACCAGCACTCTTCCGGCCTGAGGCCAAAGTTTGAATACAGGGTCTCATATATCTCATGCATGGGCTTTAAGAGTTTTACATCCGCCGAGACCACCTTTCCCATAAAGCACTCGGAGCCGGGGATACGGTGGAAATACTTATGCAGTTCGGAAGAGGCATTGGAGAGGAGATATATCCCATAGCCCTTTTCTTTCAGCTCCCGCACCAGCTCCGCCATACCGGGCATAGGCACTATCTCCCCATACCACCAGCGGCAGCACAATTCCTCGGCAGCTGCATGGAGCCGCTCCGGCAGGCGGCGGCACATGTCCACGGCCGCTTCCGCCGGGAGCTTGGTACCGTGGTCGGTGCTGACCCAGTCGGCGCTGCGGAAGACTTCCCGTTTCAAAAGGGCGGCGTCCTCCCCTGTGTAGCCCAGCCGGGCTATATAGCTGTCCGGATCAAAGTACATCAGCACCTGACCCATATCGAAAACTATGTTTTTTATCATGCTGTCTCCTTTTTCTTTTTCCCAAACACTGCGCCCATTCGTTGAAAGCGGCGGCGCCATTTTGCCCTGTGATCCAGCCGCTCTCCAAGGTCCCTGGCTCCCACGCCGTAGACCAGATAGAGTATCAGCCCGCTGACCAGCATTATAAACACCGTGGAGGCACAGCGGCGGCCTGAAGCGTTCACGTTATAGCCGTAAAGTCCCTCCTCGGCGCACATGGCCTGGATGACCATGGCGTAGCTGGTACCGTAGGAGCTGGCAAAAGTGGCGGACATATCGTACTCGGTAAAGAGAGCATTGAAGTTCAGAGCAAAAACTGCCAGGACGCTGGGCAATATTATTGGCAGTTTTACCCGCATGAAGGTAGTGAAGCCCCCTGCTCCCAGGTTCCTTGCCGCATCCTCCAGCTCCTCGTCTATGGCATAGAAGGAGGCTCTTATCATTCTCAGGGAAAAGGGCAGTTTTACCACCGTGTAGGCCATGATGATAAGCAGCCGGACATTCTGGGCGTAGTAGAGATTATAGTTGCCCACGTACCATATGGTTTCGGAATTGAAATAGGTACGGTAGGAATAGCAAATGAGTATGGTGGGCAGCAGCCAGGGGAAGAGCAGGGCATACTCCAGGACAATCCCGGACTTCTTGCCCTTGTGCTTGAAGATATAGTTGCAGGCTACAACCACGATTATGCAGGCCAAAGCTGCCGCGATTATGGACAGCACGAAGCTCATCTTTATGCCGCCCAGGGTTGCCTCGTTTGCAAACAGACCGGATATGGAGCCCTCTCTCACCTTGTACTTGCCACGGCTGGTGAGATACATATAGTCTTCCTGGCCAAAGAAGTTCACCAGGGTCCAGCTGCTCAGATCCAGCTTTTTCATGCGGATGGCACTGTAGGTCTGGAAGGAGAAAATTATTATCATCACCACGGGTATCATGTAGATGACAAAGAGCACATAGGCGTAGATATGGGCCAGAACATTGGCAACGGGGTTCGTTATCTTCTGCTTTTCCAGCTTGGTCTTGGTCTTGGATACGGAGAGATAATGGCCCTTGCGTTCATAAGCGGAGAGCACCGTCAGCAATATGATGGTGAACATGGCCAGGATGATGGACAGCAGCGCCGCCCTGGCCTGGGGGAAGGCCTCGTCCGCAGTGGAGGAGCCGGCCAGGCGCACTATCTCCGGGTTTATGGAGTCGTAGCCCAGCAGCGTGGGGGCGGACATGGCACAAAGGCCGGTGATAAAGGTCATTACCGTCAGAGAGAACATGGTGGGGATGAGGGTGGGAAAGACCACCTTCCACAGCACCTTGAAGGGTTTTGCTCCCATGTTCCGGGCTGCCTCCACCGTGTTGTAGTCAATGCCCCGGATGGCGTTTCTCAGAAACAGGGCATGGTTGCTGGTACAGGCGAAGGTCATGGTAAAGAGCACGGCGTTGAAGCCGGTAAACCAGTTCTCATTAAAGCCGGGGAAGGCATTGGCCAGAGCTGTGGTGAGTATTCCGTCGGGAGCGTAGAGAAAGAGGTAACCCGTCACCAGGGCCACGCCGCTGTAAATAAGGGTGGTCATGTAGCCTAGGCGCAGTATCTTTGCCCCCTTGATGTCAAAATACTCGGTGAGCAGCACTATGGATACGCCCACAATATTCACCGTCACCACCAGGCAGAGGGCCAGCTTCAGAGAGTTCCACACATATTTGCCCATGTTCCCGGCAAAGAAGAAGCGTATAACCGCCAGCGGGTCTCTCTCCCCCTGGGCATTGGTAGTGGTGAAAATGCTGGTCAGGGTGTTGAGGCAGGGCAGAAGCATGAAGCCGAAGAACAGGTATATGAATATACCCAGCCCTATGATTCTGAACAGGAATTCCGCCCGCAGGCGTCCATCCAGGCTTTTGCTCACTTCTCCTCCACCTCCTCCCCGGAGGGCTCATAGGCCATGATATGGGCGGGGTTTATAAGCACCTCCACCTGCTGATTCGGGGAGTAGATATTCACTCCATCGTTTTTCTCGATCACTTTCAGTGTCTGGCCGCCGGCGGTAATGTAATACTTTATGTACAGCCCATAGTATTCCAGACTGTCAACCACACCCTGGAGCACCAGCTCACCGGGCCGCGGCGGTACGTTGACGTGAATGCGCTCAAGGCGCATATAGTTGTGCTTTTTGGGGTCCACATCGGCCCCTATATTCACAAGCCCATCGACGATTTCCGGTCCGAGGCGGTTGATATCGCCGATGAAGTTACATACAAACTCAGTTTCGCTGTGGTTATATACCTGGTTTGGAGTGCCCACCTGCTCTATAACGCCTTTGTTGAAAACGGCGATACGATCGGACAGAGTCAGGGCCTCCTCCTGGTCGTGGGTGACGTATATGGTGGTGATCCCGAACTCCTTCTGCATTTTTTTCAGCTCGTTCCTCAGCTGTACCCGGAGCTTTGCGTCCAGGTTTGAGAGGGGCTCATCCATGCAGATTATGGCTGGCCCGGTCACCAAAGCTCTGGCAATGGCCACACGCTGCTGCTGACCGCCGGAGAGCTGGGACACGGCCTTCATGAGCTGCTCGTCGCTGAGATCCACCTTCCTGGCTATCTCCCGCACCCGTTTGTCTATCTCCGGCTTTTTCAGCTTCTTTATTTTAAGTCCGAAGGCGATGTTGTCGTATACGGTCATAGTGGGAAACAGGGCGTAGCTCTGAAATACTATGCCGATATTTCTGTCCTCGATAGGGACCTTGGTGATGTCCTTGCCCTTGACGACAACGCTGCCCTCCACCGGCTCAATGAAGCCTGTGAGAGTGCGCAGCGTGGTGGTCTTGCCGCAGCCGGAAGGGCCCAGAAAAGTGAAGAATTCCCCTTCCTTCACGTGGACGTTGATGCCGTGCAGGGCCGTAAAATCCCCAAACTTCACCACGATATCATTGAGCCTTATCATAATCATTTCTCCTTAAAGTTCTCTCTTTTAAAAATCTCTCTTTTGAGCTATGGCGAGCCCTGAGGCTCGCCATAGCGTTTAGGATATTTACTTCCTGAATCAGCCGGCGGCCTGGGTCAGGGTAGCCCAGTCCAGATTCTCCCAATCGGGCTCGGCAACTGCGGCGCTCTGGTCGGCCCAGTAGAAGCCCAGGTTGGTCATGATGTTGGTCCACTCGCTGGAGTGAGCGGCAACATACTCGGCATAGTTCATATCGGTGCCCTCAACAGGGGTAAGGGCAAAGTTCTTGATGGTGTAGATTGCGGGGATGCCGTCGGGGTAGAGGATGGCGGCAGCAGCGGTGTTGCAGGGATAGGAGTCAAACTCCTCGCCCCAGGCTGCCTGCACGTCGGCAGAGCCGAACCACTCGGCAAAGGCCATGACAGCCTCGGTCTCCTCGGCGCTGCGGCCGGCCTTATCCAGGATGCCCAGATACTCGGCAATGTAATAGGTGCCGTCGTCTATATCCACCAGGGCCCAGTTCTCAGGCTCCAGGGCGCCGATAAGGGGATGCTCGGAGCTGTCGGCAGCGGCGTCAATGTTGCCGTAGAGGGAGGATGAGTAGTAGGTGGAGACCTGAACGTCGCCCTTATTCAGGGGCTGGAAACCGTACTTGTAGTCGTCATCGGAGGAGTACACGCCGTCAGCGCAGTACTTCCACAGAGTCTTCCAGCCATCGATGCTGATGCCGCCGGCGGGGGACTCAGGGTCAACGAAGGCATAGAGCATGGCAGAGTTTATGTTGGAATTGGTAGTGCCGCCCACCTTGTTCTGGCGGTACCAGCTGTAGCCGCAGTCAACCACGTCTGCCCAGTGCTCAAAGTGGAGGCTCTCCCCGTTGGTGCCCAGCTCGTCGGTACGGTAGAGCATCAGCACGTTCTGGATGACCAGGCCGTAGGCTGCGCCGGGATAGACGTACTCGCCCACTTCATCGGCCCAGCTGGGGGTCCACTCCGTCAGCTTCAGGTTCTCGTAGGTGCCGCCCACCACCTGGCTCCAGCGGGTCTCGTTGAGGCCGAAGAGGATGTCGCCGTCCTTGTTCTCGTTGGCGGCCTGGATGGCTGCATCGTCGCCGGAGATGACGCTGTTGTCGTCAATGGAGATGGTGAAGCCGGCGTCCTTGGCCTCGTTTATGAGCCAGGTAGTACGCTCGGTGGAGTTGGAGTTGGAGTAGATACGGATGGTGTAGCCGGAGTAGTCCTTCTCTGCGTCGGCACTCTCCTCAGCGGGGGCGGCCTCCTCAGCGGGGGCAGCCTCTTCCTGAGCCGGGGTCTTGGCGCAGGCGCCCAGGGTAAACAGCATTGCCAGTGCGAGTAAAAGCGCAAGTAACTTCTTCATGTCAGCATTCTCCTTTACAAATTTATTGGCTGTATAATGCTGTAATAATTATACGTTCTAAATGGCTGAAAATGGAACTGGACAATTCTGCGATTATCCTGTTGATTCTGACAGGCCAGGCTGATTAAATGCAGAAATTTAAGGCCGGATTTTGTGAGTTTTTCACAAACCCGGCCTTGAGCTCAACGGCAGCGGTCCTGATATTCCGAGGGTGAAAGACCTGTGAGCTTTTTGAAGGTGCTGCCGAAATAAGCCACATCCTTGTATCCCACCATATCCGCCACCTCGTATACCTTATAGCGGCAATCCCGCAGCAGCTTCATGGCCATATGTATCCTGTAGCGGGTGAGATAGCCCACCACAGTGTAGTTTGTTTCCTTCTTAAAAACATGGCTCAAATGGCCCTCGCTGACCCCCAGGTGCTGGGCTATCCCGGTTATGTTTATGCCGCTCTCTCCAAAGTGCTCTGCTATATACTCCAGGGCCTGGAGCACATAGCGGCTCTTGTCTCCCTTGGACAGGAGCAGTTCGTCGCTGAGGCTCAGCTCACTGCGCTCCTGCTCCTTCTGGTGTACCCGCTCCACCGCCGCCACCAGCTCCCTGTCTTCAAAGGGCTTGAGCAGATAGTCGTCGGCCCCCAGCTGAAGGGCGGAACGGACATATTCAAAATCGCTGTAGGCTGTCAGCAGTATCACATGGGCCCGGCATCCCCGGCGGCGCAGCTCCTGGAACATGGTTATGCCGTCCATTTTAGGCATGCGCACATCGGTTATTATAAGGTTTGGGCTGTATCGCTCCGCGGCCAGCAGTCCCTCCTCGCCGTTGGCGGCTTCTCCCACTACTACACATCCCATGGAGGCCCAGTCCACCCCCAGGACTATGCCCCGGCGCACCACCGTCTCATCATCTATCACAAGAACCTTCAGCATAATTTTCCTCCTTTTTCCTCATGGGCAGCCGCAGTTCCACCCGGCTTCCCATGCCCGGTGCGGAGACGGCGGATATACCGTACTCCTTTCCGTAATACAGCCGAACTATTCTGTCCACGTTTCTCAGCCCCAGGTGTCCTGCCGGCATCTCCCGCTCAGGGCTTTGGAGCCTGCGGAGGATTTCCGGGGGAATACCCTGGCCGTTGTCTTCCACAGCCAGCACCAGAGTCCCCCCTTCCGCTGCGGCAGAGAGCTTTATATATCCGTCGTCCATATTGGCCACGCCATGGATTATGGCGTTTTCCACCAATGGCTGGAGAATAAGCTTGGGCACCATACAGTGCTGGAATTTTTCGTCTATATCCAGTTCCCAGGTAAAGCGATCCTCAAAGCGCACCGCCTGTATATCAAGATACTTTTCCAGCAGCTCCAGCTCCTGCTCCAGTGTAATGAGCTTGTCCCCGGATATGCCCGCCCTGAGCAGCGCTGCCAGGCCCGTGGCCATAGCCGCCACCTGGGGCACGTTGTTCGTGACTCCCAGCCACTTCATGCTGTCCAGGGTATTATACAGGAAGTGAGGATTCAGCTGGGCCTGGAGCATGGACAGCTCCGTCTCGTTCAGCTCCCGCTCATGCTGCACCGAGCGCTCCAGATTCTGCCTGTATTCCCGGGTCATGCGGTTAAAACTGGAGGTGAGCCTGCCCATTTCATCGCTTCTGTCACTTAAAAGCTCAACCTCATAGTCGCCCTTTTCCACCCGGCCCATGGCCTCATCCAGCTGGTTCACCGGCTTTGACAGATAATGGCTGAGAAGCCAGGCACACACCAGGCTCAGCACCAGACACAAAAGGCCCATCATAAGGCAGGCATAATACACCGAGGTCATCACCGCCGGAGTATATATCCTGGGCTGCTGAAGGATGAGGGTAAACCCGCTGTCCCCAAGTTTTCTCATATAAACGCTGTAATAACCGTCTCCCAGTTCCGCTCCGGAGAGCAGCGATTCTCTCAAAGTCTCTATCTTATCCTGGGTATGTATGCTGTCGGAGCAATATACCTGCCTCCATGTACCGTCCAGAAGGAACACATCGTTGGCAGAACTGAAGCTGTCTCCCAGCAAGGTATCAAACCCGGTCTCCATCACCCGGATCAGAATATAGCCGAGTATATTTCCGCCGGAGCTGCGTACCGCCCTTGACATGACGAGCCCGGGCTCCTCATCGGCCTGTATGCTCAGGCCTTCCGTCTCACCCGCCGAGCGCAGCGCGCCCCAGCCGGTGGGAAGCTGTACATCCGTCTGGCTGCTGTCGCTGCTGTAGCAGCGCCGCCCATCTCTGTCGTATACCTCCGCCACGGCATGGTCCCTGAGTCCGGCACTCTGCTGATACATAACCTGATAAAGCAGTTTTGAGTCGCTGCCGTCCCGGCGCAGAGCGCTGCGCACCACTGTGCTGCCGGCAAGCTCAGATGTGATTTCATCCGCCTGCTCAATCATGGCATTCAGTTTCTGTTCCAGCTGCTCAAGCTCCTCCATGGCCTGCTGACGGAGCATGTCCTCGCTGCTGCTTATGGCTATCTGCATGACGAACACATCGCAAAGAAGCATAGGCAGCAATGTCACCAGCAACACCGTCACGAAAATGCGGTTTCTGAAGGAACTCTTTATCCATTCTCTCATTCTTCCGCTCCTTCAAAAAGCTCTCCCCATATCTCCAGCAGCTCCTGCTGTTTCTCGCTTGCCCACTGCAGGTCATAGTCTATCAGCTTGATATCCTCAAGCCCATCGTCGGAGCCGCAGACGCTGTGGCGGGAGAAGTCATCTGCCAGAAGCTGCTGCACATCCGGGCACAGCATGAAGTCTATAAAGCTCCTGGCGTTTTCCGGATGTCTGCATCCGGCCACTATTGCCGCCCCGTCAGCCACGGCGCTGGTTCCCTCCTGGGGATAAATAATGTCTATGTCATAGCCCTCGTCAATTCCCTTCAGAGCAGTCTCCTCCAAAGTGACGCCGATGTAGCAGCTGCCCTCGGCCACGGCTCCGATAACTTCCCCGGAGGAAGAAAGCAGCCTGCCGTCGAGGTTTGCGGCAAAGCTTTTCAGATTTTCTTCCCGGTCTCCCGGCAGGGCCTGGAGCAGGGTGCAAAGCCCGGTATAGCTGGAGCCGGACACCGCCGGGTCGGCAAAGGCTATCTTGCCCCGCCATGCCGGGTCCAACAGGCTGGCAAAACCCGTAGGCGGGTTCATGCGCACCAGCTTTGTATTGTATATCAGCACCACGGGCAGGGCGGAGAAGGGGCTGTAGCTGCCGTCGGTACTGCGATACCGGGGCTCAATGCTTTCGTTATATATGCTGTAATAGGGGCTGAAGCAGCGGGCATAGGCGCTGAGGCTGTCCGCCCCGCCCCCCAGCATCAGGTCACAGTCCGTATTCCCCTGGGATATTTTCTCCAAAAGCTGAGTAGTGCCGCCGGTCTCCAGTTCCACCCAAATGCCGGTGCGCTGCTCAAACTCCCTGATGAGAGGCCCGTACACTTCCTCCTTGTGGGAGGTATATATCACCAGCCGCCTGTCCTCCGGCGGCGCAAAGGCGCTGCCGTCCTCGTCCCCGGCCCGGCCGCAGGCCGCCGTAAGCACGGCCGCCAGCGCAAGAATACCTGCCATTATTCTCTTCACTTCTGCGTCCACCTCCCTGCACTTGTCTTTTTATAATTTTATCACGGATCGGCCCCTTTTTACAATGAGGGCAATAAAAAACCTGCTGCTGATGCAGCAGGTTTTTTCAGGTTTGCTTACAGGATATGTACGGCGTCGGGGGCGAATTTCAGAGTACAGCTCTCCCCCACCTTGTATATCTTCTTGTTTTTGGGGTTGCTCTCTGTGAGCTTTACCAGGGTATTGCCTACCATCACCTGATAGTTCTGATATGAGCCCATGAAACAGCTGAGAGTGACCTTGCAGGGCAGCCCGCCCTCGTCGGCCAGGTATGCGGATTCGGGGCGAAGCACCAGAGTATATTCCTTGCCGGTCTCCAGGCCCGCCTGGCTCTCCACCTCAAGGCGGTTGCCCTCAATATTGAATTCCGCCCGGTTGCCGCTGATGCTTTCCAGCCGTCCCTTGAGGAAATTGGCCTCGCCGATGAAGTCGGCCACAAACTCGCTGTTGGGGTGGTAGTAGATTTCCT
>OLRA01003133.1_pt1 | contig 15006 bp, 9 predicted proteins | sample 1673011 | NCBI WGS metagenome assembly OLRA01 (sample SAMEA3136746, study PRJEB25190) | human gut metagenome | reverse complement strand
CTTCGAATACCGTTCGAAGAAAACTATACCACATTGACTATTATTTAACAATCCCTATTTTACCTCAGTCATTTTGATATACTCATACTGCGGCTTGAAATTCTCTCTGTCACAGAGCTCATAGTAATGCATAAAGATTCTCTCCATGACATTTGGAATCTGATTTTCCTGTGGCTCAAATAGTATGATAAGATACTGCATTGAGCTGTAGCGCGTGCAGACATCCACCTTTCTGATCTTACTGCGGATAGACTGTTCCATGCAGTCAAGTGCCTTCTCAATTTCCTCGATATCTGCAAGCTGCTCCGGCAGAGTGTTCATAGTCACCATGACCAGATAGCAGTTGTGGTTGTGCCTATCTCCTACATTGTTCACGAACTCATAGATTCTTGCAAACTCTCTGTAGTTTAAATCCAGCGCACCTGTATAGCTGCCACTCTCCTTTAAAAGCTTTGCCACGTTTCGTAAATCCGCACTCAGATTTGTATTCTCCTTATTGTCAGCTAAGAGCTGCTCATAGAAGAAATATGAACCCTTACAGTTCTGCTTCACATAGTAAAGTGCCTTATCTGCCTTTGTGTAGTCACTTTCAAACATGGCTCCTTTTGTCGTCATGCACAGTCCTGCTGAAAGAGCTGCCTCCTTTATCTCACAGTCTGCTTCCCTGGCGCTCTCGAAGCCCTCAAATATGCGCTTTATAACACTCTCCACGCTTGCCCTGTCAGAATATGGCATAAAGATGAGGAACTCATCACCTCCAATCCTGCAGGCTGCAAAGGTCTCATTCTCAGTCTCTTTAGCAAGGAGATTACCTATAAGCTTAAGTGCCCTGTCACCCGCCTTGTGACCATGCACATCATTGACTTTTTTAAGATTATCCATATCTATGAAGGCAAGACAGCCATCATTATCCTGCATCAGGGCTGCTATTACCTGCTGTCCACGACTTCGCATGTAAAGTCCTGTCAGATAATCAACACTATCGGCTTTTTCCTGACTGCTCATGGTCTTCATGACCTCAGATATGAATTTGTCTGCCACTGACTCGATAGCCGCATTATCACGGTAGCCCTGAGCCGCAGGATTATCCTCATCAATCACAACCATGCCATTGTCAAGCATATCAACAAACATACGCGATATCTGCGGGTCAAACTGCGTGCCGCAGTTATCCAAAAGCTCCCTTCGGATTTCTTCATCGGGCAGTGCATTCCTGTAAATCCTGCGCGATTTCATGGCATCATAGCTGTCTGCCACACACACTATACGGGCAGAAAGCGGTATTTCCTCTCCCACCAGTCCGTCAGGATAGCCCTTTCCATCGTAGCGCTCATGATGATTCCTTGCAATATCCACCAGATGGTCTAACAGTGTGATATCCTTTAAGATATCTGCGCCCATCACAGTATGGCTCTTTATGGCTGCAAACTCTTCATCGGTCAGCCTGGTCGGCTTATTTAATATTGTATCAGGCACGCCAATCTTTCCGATATCATGCAGATATGCAGCATTTCTAAGATTCTCCACCTCATGCTCACTCCAGCCAAGCTGCTTTGCAATGAGAGCAGAGTACTCTGCCACCCTGTATGAGTGCCCTCTCATATAATCATCCTTTGCTTCTATTGTAGCAGCGAGTGTCTTCATCATCTGAAGGGAAACTCTCTCTGTCTGATTTCTAAGCCTGTCACTTTCTTCCTTCTGGCGCTTGTATTCTATCTCGCTGATTCTTTTTATTGTGACTATTATATTGACAAACAAAATCACAATAAGGCCTGTTCCGATAAAGAAGCCTGACATAGTGACAACAAAGTACACAGAAGCAGCCTCTATAAGCACCAGAACAAGTGCTATAATCATGGCAACCATCTCAGGTCTGTAGCCCAATGTCCTATGCTTAATTATATCAATGATAAACGTTGTGATAACGACCGCGCAGCAGACAGCAAGCATTCCCTGTCCTGCCGGCAGAGTCTCTATATAATCGCACACACCAAAAAGCTGCAAAGCTGTGCAGACAATGAAATTCACAGCCGCAAGTGCCTCTATGCATGTATACACTCTTGTATAACGCCCACCCTGTATGCTGTCAATATAAATCGAAACAGCAATAGGACTAATCAGAATAACCACAAAGCACATAGCCGCCAAAACAGATGCATTCGGCACCAGCATCTGACGCAGCTTCGATTCACCAAGCATCCATATTGCCCCAAGAAGCATACACCAGCCTACATACTCCATGTCAAAATGTGTCTTGTATACAATACTGAGTGCTATACTGAACATAACAGACACTACAGCAGCAAAAAAAATGAAAAATGCTATAATCGTCTCTCTTGAGCTATTATGAAATATATTTGTCCATATATCGCTCTTTTCTCCACAGTATACTGTATTTACAACGCCTGAATAGTTGGATGCATGGCTTGTCAGCTCAATGCGCAGCTCTTTGCCGGCATCATCCTCCGACATATTGCAAAATACATATCTGCTCGCGGAATCCTTGCCGAAGGGTCTCGTGTCCTTTGTATCATACTCTGCTCTCAGACTGCCATCCACGTAAAATCTGACTGTCTGAAGTGATGCTCTGATTGCCATGACACTTGCATTGAAATCATCAGGCAGAACAGTAGTTATGACCATCGTATCCCCCGGCTTAACATCGTACCTGCCGGGTACTTCAATAGCCTCCCTTTCACCATCGGACTTCTCCCATGTAAAGCTGCCCTCGTAGGTGATATTATTATCACTTACAGACTGGCTTCTCTCACTCGGTAATATGCACTCGGCAATTATAAATCCAACAATCAAAAAGGCCATCATTAAATAAAACAATGACCTCTTTGTCCTACTCACGCTGTATCTATCCATCACTTATCCTATTCCGCAAACATAAGGTCTGCTTTATAATAGTCAGGTTTTCTAATGTCGCAGATGGGAATTCAGACACACTATGCAGTCTGCTGTTCAACCATGGTGTTGATTTCCTTGCTGATTTTATTTACATACATCATGATTACTACACCTGCAGCAAAAATCACTACCGTGACAATAATTCCAACTGCTGAAAAGCACAGCTGACTTAAGTATCCTATAAACGGAGTCTTTGCGATAACCTGCCCTTTAACTACCTTATATGATACACCATTTCCATCACGAAGTGCAATCTCTTTTGCAGAAGAATCATTAGAATCTACATAATAAGAATCAACCCTTCTGGCTGATGAATCAGCTGATTCGATGGCTACTATATTGCCATCCTTATAAGTGGCCTCGTCAATAGTCTTTAAATATACCACACTGCCATACTTTGAGATATTTCCTGTGTGATCTGTGCCCGAAAGATATGTATGATAGCCAAATATCGGTGGAAGCACAACCGGAAGCACTGTAAGAAGTGCCACGATCACAAGCACATAGCCCAGTATTGTAAGCCCTGTCCTTTTACCCTTTTTCTCGTCTACTGTCTGATTGTTGTTAGTGTTTTTACTCATATTAAGCTCCTTTCTGTTCATAAACCCTGTATTACTACAAATGGAGTATTTCCATGTAGTCTGTTGCATCAGCCGCTACAGCAGCCTTTTTCTGCATGGCAAGCGCCTCATCAATGAGATGCGGCATAGCCAGTGTCAGGTTGAGTGCCTCCGCCATATCAGCGTACTCGCTCTCCTTAAATGTATTCGTGTCTGCGGTGTAATATGCGTTGTGCATGGTCTCCTCATAGCCCACTATAAGCATGTTGTTTAAGAAAGCTCTGTGAACCGCATCCACTATCTCACCCTCGTGATTGATATCGAGGTAGAAATCACACTTCTCAAAAAGACTATCCAGCACGGACATCTTCACATTAGGGTAGAGTGACACATTGTCATACTGCCCTGCCGACATAAGCTTTGACGACATCTCTGTGATGGCTGCCACATGAAAATGCATCTGCGGCATGAGTGACGCAAGCTCTGTCAGATGACCTACATTCTCTGAATTGGTACATACAAGTATGTGCGGCCTGTGCTTATTTTCCCTGACGAAGCTGTAGATATATCCAAGCTGCTTCACCTTATCAGAAGGAGCGCCAAGTGCTATAAGCCTGTCGTAGGACTCCCTGCGCGACACAAATACGCGCTTTGCCCTCGTTCCCTGATCATGCAGTATAATCTGCATATTGCCGGGTATCTCATCACCCACCGGCTCGTGCCAGAAGAGTGCGTCGCGAAAGCCGTTTGGCGCAAGCGCCTGTGATGCAAAAAACGGATATGACAGCGAGTTGAAATAAACCGCTGTATCCTCCAGCCCTGCGCACCTGATGAAAAACGCTATAAAGTCTGTCTTACTTCTGAAAATCCAGTCCTTATCCTGCCATCTGACGAGTATATCACCGGTGACAAAGTTTTCCACTATCATCTCCCTGCCCGTCACATCAAAAAACTTCCTGAGTGCCTTCTGCCCCTTTTTATTAAAAACCGTGTGACAGAAAATCGCGCCATACCTGTTATAATGCTCTGAAAGCCTGACCTGACCGGCATCATCGAGCCAGTCAACAATCTTAACCTGCCGCCTGTGCGTAGGCTCCGTGAAAAATATCCTCGCTCGCTCCCTGGTGCGGTCCATGACCTTCGCAGATGAATTATCGCCCTCTATGCGCCAGTAATCAGGAATCTGTATCTGATTGAAATACAACGGCTTCCCCGGTAAGCTGTCAGCTTTCCTGTAATCGCCTAAGAAAAATCCATACACGCTCATCACATCATCCGGCAGGAAACCGTCATCCTCAATGACTGCTGCATGAAAGGCAGCACCGGCATTCTTAAATGACTCAAGGAGATTCTTGCTCTCGCCTGAAAATGTATCAAAGAGCAGTGTGATACCATCTGCCGTGTGTGTTACTTCAACAGCTCTATCCATCTGTGAACCACCTCCTTAGTCAGATATTCTTTGGCCTTCTCATATGAATGTCCTGAAAATGCATCCATGTCATCCTCTGTAAACATCCTCACTATACGCTCAGAAAGAAGCTTTATCTTCTCCTTCTGATCCATCTCATCGGTGATTGGAATTTTGTAGCCGTTTTGCCCATCATCGATAAAGGTCTGGTTGCCATACCTCACATCAAAGCCCACTATAGGAAGCCCTGAGCCTATGGCCTCCATGAGTGTGAGCCCGAAGCCCTCACTCTGTGAAGCTGCCACATACGCATCATAGTGCTTGTATACATCATCTAATTTCTGCTGTCCCATCAAATGCACATAATCGGCACAGCCCAGCCTGCCGATAAGCCTCTTAAGCTTCGCCTCATCGCCACCCTTTCCATATATGTCAAGTGAAATGTCAGGCACGCTTTCTTTTGCCTTTACAACGGCCTCCACCAGCCAGTCACAGTGCTTCTCAGTCGCAAGACGCGACGCAGTGATGAGCGAGTGCCTCTTTCTCGGCTCATCCGGGTACTTAAGCTCATCCAGACTGCCCACCGGAATAGTCACCACATGAGGCTCTTTTCCACAATACTTCTTAAACTGCTGCCTCATAAGCTCATTCTGCGCATCTGTCGCTGTGATGTAGAAATCTATGTGCTCAGTCTGCGAAAACGAATACTCATAGTAGTTGTTCCACAGTATGTAATCATCATCAGTGCCGCCCTCGCTGAAATGGTCCGCATGCACCACTATTCCTACGCGCGCCGGTCCACAGTTTTCGAGGATTGCCTGACCTATGCCTGTCGTCCTGTCGATGATCACCACATCATCAGCCGTAAGGTTAAGCCTCTTTACCATATAGCCGACCAGGTCAGCCTTGGTATAAAGCACCTGCGCTCCGATCCTGTAAAAGGTGCTGTCATCCTCTATGACCTCCTCGTAGCACACCGAGCCATCCTCATTGAAAAAGGTCCTGCCGTACAGATGAGCCTTGCCGTCAAGCGGAGCATAGTACTCGCTGAAGGTCCTGCAATAGGTGTAAAAATCCTTCCTGATCAGGCATCCGTTTGAAACAATCTCGACTCTGTGCACTAGATCACTTGTATCATCGACCATGTAGCAGGTGTAGAACCTGCCGCTCTCCTTAAACTGATACCTGCACGTCTTCCCATCTCTGGAAAAGGTATAATCCTCCTCTGCCATCGAAGCCTCAAGCTCCTTTAGAGTGAATGTAACAGGAGATGTCCTCACATCTGTAAAAAATGTGTACAGCCATATCACTTCCTCATCCAAAAAGCCGATATTTCTCGTCATGTGCTCTATATTTTCAGTTGGAAACATATCTGTGAAAACAAACCTTGCCGGAATGTGCGCCCTGCGGAGCAGATTAGCCCTGTAGCTCTGTGCGTACTCCACGCCGCTTGAAGCCCAGCCTATTCCGAGATTGAAGTTATATACCATATGATTCTCCTCGTATCTGTCAAACTATTTATATTATAATAACCTTTAAGGGTAGATGACCTGCAGCCTGCCATCCTTGCCGATTTTCACATCACTAAGCAAAATATTCCTTATGATATTACATTTTACCGCTTTTTCTGTATCCAAAAACGACTCGAAAGCCTCATTTTGGTATTCAAACATAACATTTCTCTGTGCGGATGCTCTTCCCGCTACCGCATACTTGAGCTGCTCAAGGTAGTCAATCAGCTCAACCCAGCCATCATCCACCGCCTTTAGAGTTGCCTCACGGACAAACTGCTCGTAAGCCTCCTCATCGCCTATGCGCTCACGCTGTCTTGAAAGCCCCTGATACACGCGAAGCATCAGGTAATCGCTAACAGTGGCGGCGCTTTGCATGTCAGACTTTGACAGGCCAGCGTCCAGCTTGTAGGAGATGTTGTCAAGAATGTATCTGTTAAGCATGGATGTGTATTGCTGTGTATTGGTATTTTTATCGCTATCTTTCTTTCTGCCACGGCGCCTGCCATGCTTCTTATTACTCTGTATGCAGTCAAAATGATTAACGAAGTCTGAGATATTCTCCTTCGCAATCCCTACTATCTTCTCCTGCTCGACGCTTGCGCCGTCGAGCAGGTTTTTTCTGGTTGCGTAGATTAGGTCTCGCTGGCGCTGGAGGACCTGGTCATACTGCAGTGATTTCTTGCGGTTCATCTCCTCAGACTCCACACTAAGCTTCTGACACTGGTTGACAATACGCTTTATTTTGCGCTTTCCGATACGCTTTTTGCCATCAATATAGCGCTGCAGCTTGTCATCATCCTCAGCTCCCACTATGTCATCCTCCAGGCTCACATAGTACTGGCTGAAGCCCGGATCACCCTGTCTACCGGCGCGACCCCTCGCCTGCCTCTCGGATCTTGAATTGTTCATCCTGCCTATACCTATGACAGCTAAGCCTCCAAGCTCCTTCACTCCGTCTCCGAGCTTTATATCTGTTCCTCTTCCTGCCATCGTTGTAGCAACCGTGACCGCATTCATTTGGCCTGCGCCTGCGATAATCTGTGCTTCCCAGAAAGCATTGCTTGCGTTTAGTACATTGTGCGGAATATTTTTCTCTATTAAAAGCCTTGAAAAAAGATCTGTATCCGTAACGGAATTAAGCACCACAAGCACAGGCTGGCCTGTCTCGTGAAGCCTTATCACATCATCCACTGCTGTCCAGAACTGGTCATGACCGTTTTTAAAGTATCTGTCCTTCCTGTCAACTCTTTTAAGAGGCCTGTTTGTAGGTATTCTCACCACATGCTTGCCGTAGGTCTCAAAAAGCTCATCCTTTGCATCCATGAGTGTGCCGCTCATGCCTGCCATCTTGTCAAACATCATAAACAGATTCTGGAAGGTAACGGATGCCACAGTTCTGTATTCCTGCGATATCTCCACCTTTTCCTTCGCTTCTATAGCCTGATGCTGACCGCCGCGCAGCTTGACACCGTGCATGAGACGGCCTGTCGCTCCATCAAACAGCTCTACCTCCTTCTTGTCAGTGACAACATAATCCTTTTTGTTCTTCAAAAGCTTGTGCGCCCGAAGAGAAAGCGTGACATGCCTGTTTATCTCAAAATTTTCTTTACCGTAAAAATTTGATATGCCAAAGAAGCTCTCGGCAAACTTCACACCCTTTGGAGTAAGCCAGACGGCCTTATCCTCCTCTATGTAGTCTATATCCTCCACAAGTGTCGTGACGAAAAAATCACATACATCGTACAGATTCGACTGCACTCTCGGCACTCCCGATATGACGAGCGGCATAATTGCAGAGTCTAGCAGCACCGAATCAGCCTCGTCAATTATGACATAGTGGAAATCACAGAGAAATCTGTCCTCCTTTTTCTTTACCAGATTGTCAAAAAGGAAATCAAAGCCAAGTGCGCCATTTGTAGTGTATATGATATCAGCCGAATAAAACTGTCTTTTCTCGTCATCATCCTGCTTTTTTGTATCATCTGCATCCGGATATGAGCAGGTGAGTCCCATGAAATTGTAGACCTCTCCCATCTCTGCACCATCTCGCGATGCCAGATACTCGTTTGTGGTCACGAGCATACAGCTCTTGCCGGTCAGCGCATTCAGATAAAGCGGCATCGTGGCAGATAGAGTCTTTCCCTCACCTGTATTCATCTCGGCGAGATATCCACCGTGAAGAGCTGCTGCCGCTAAGATTTGCACATCATACGGTCTCTTTCCAAGCACCCTGTAATCAGCCTCGCAGATAGCTGCAAAGGCCTCCGGCATAAGCGATTCAAGCGATTCCCCATCGCTATACCTGCTCTTAAACTGCTCTGTCAGTGCAGAAAGCTCTTCATCACTTAGATTTTTTATTTTTTCTTCGCTTTTTCTTACTTTCGTTAGAGTCCTCTTTAAGTCTCTCAATTCTTTCCTGCTCTGCATCAAACTCTTCCTCTGAAACCTCTTTAATCACCAGTGATTTGAATGTAAAATCAGCATTTCCACCATTTATCAGCTCTATCCTGTAGCTGTATGTCCTGATGGACGGCTTGAAAACAGCCCTTTTATCGCGGACAATAATACTCTGCGCCTGTGCATCATACCTGTCAAAAAATATGATACGAAGCATCAGCGCCTCACTCTCACTGTTGTGATAGTCAATATTCACCGCAATGGAATATGCCCGCTCTCCATCGATGAGTGGAAGCGACGGTTCTATCCTATTCCCCTGGAAATTCGTCATAGAATACCATGTGTGAATCACCGTGCCCGGCGGCATGAGGCGGTTTTTATAAGAGACTGAACCATCCTCATTAAATTCAATTTTTGATCCATATACATACGAGTCCGATAGAAATTCCTTCCAGCGGACCTGCCATGTGTCACCATACATAATACTTACCTGTCTTACTATTGTTCACTTAATATTTGTTTTCCTGTTACTGTTCACACCTAACTGTGTGACCTGCAACGTTTATTTGCTTATCTTGAAAAATCATCATGCAGCAGATTATTGTACTGGCTCTTGAACCATGCCATGACATTTGATGAATTGTCAGTATGTCTGCCGTGTGAGCCCTTGCCATACACCTCAACACCGCTCGACTTAAGATGCGACAAAATGCTCGGATAACCATCCGGGTCGTAATCATCCTCATACAGATATGAGATGATGAACTTTGTATGTGACCAGTCGGCACTGTCGAATCTGTCCCACATCCTGTTGTTGAGCTGCTCTATCGCCTCGTCAGAGAGATTGTCATAATTTTTCATCAGAATATCAAGCGAGGTAGCGAAACCTCCGGCTCTAAGAATTCGCTCGTTTCGTGCTACATTTCCCATGTTGGCAAGTGGCTTTGCAAGAAGCAGTGCATGTGGTGAAAGCTTTGAGCCATAGTAGAGCGAACCGAAGGTTCCCATCGAAGCTCCTGAGAGCACGAGCTCATCCTTTGTAAGGCCAAGCTCATCGAGCTTATCAGTCACATAATCCGTAATCATCTGCTCAAACTCACTGTCTCCCAGATAAAAGGCTCCCCCCTCACTTCTTGGGTCTGTCACAAGAATAAACGGACATCCGAAGCCTCGCATCATATAGTAGCCCTCAAAGCCCTCCTGAGTCCTGTAGCCTGAGAAATAGACAGCAAGCGGTGGCTTCATATCACCCTTCTCAAAGTACACAAAAACTTCCTCTCCCTTAGAAGAGACAAGCCTCTCACCTCCGGGCAGGAAAAATCCGTGTCCACGGCGGGAATGTCTGTCGTGCAATGATATGATATTCAGGCTGCCAGTGCCCCTTGCAAGGATAGAAACAAAAACAGGACCCTGATCTGATTCATTATCTATTCTGAAAACATCCTGAAGCTGTTCCTCGTCAAACTCCCAGACCTGCTTAATATCACCAATCGAGCCATAGTAGAACTGAAATAATCTAAGCTTAATCTCTACATCCCCAGTTTTCTCATATTCAAGATACATATCAATACACTGTCCCTCAAAAACCGGGATATTATATCTCCAGTATGCAATCTGCGAAAAATCCTCCCCAAACTCTCCATCTAGAACCAAGTTATAGTTTCCATCACATGCTACCCTTCCTGTAAAGGAATCACTGACAGCAAGCTTGGCAGGATTAAACTTCTCACCATAAGGATTTGGATAGTAATTTCTCACCTCATGAGCCAGAAAATACTGCACATCGCCGGTATACAGATACTGTCCCATTCGTGCCTTGAAATATCTGCTCGTCGCGCTGTTTAGCATCTGCACATTTTCCGTTGCAAAAAGACAGTAGCCCCTTGTAAACTTCGTAAAAGCCTTTTCCTCTGAGAGTGTTATATCCCTGTCAAGAATAACTAAATCCATGAGCTTTCTCGCAGGTCTGTTTGTCGAGGGTTCACTCTCATCAGACTCGTATACTTCAAACTCTATATTGTCCGGAATGCTGTATTTAGTTGTCCAATCGTCATCGCCAACATATAAAACATGAATCTTACTCACTAAAATTTAGCACCTTTCTCCACTTCTTAAGCAGCACCGATGTGGTATATTTCTGACCAAGCTCATAGCACTCCACCAATGCCTGATTCCAGTTTTCAAAGCTGTCCAGATAATAGGTCAGACTCCTTCCGATATCAGAAAAATCATCTATGACCATTCCGTTTTTTCCTGAAACAAGAAACTGGTCTGCACTCAGGCTGATTCTCGGCACGCCCTTGCTGATAGCTGTAACATAAACAAAAACATCCATCGTGCCTCTCATATCGAGGATGACTCTCTGCTCGTTGATACACTTGCTGATATCACGCTCATCCACACATACATCCACGAAAAATCTCTGCTCCACCGTTTTTTCTATATCCCCCAGCTCATTCTCGGCAAATACATCAGCCCCGCTGCCTCCAAAGCCGAGAGCTGCCTCACCATCGCCTGTTACCAAACGGGAATCATAGCCCATACTATCAAGAAGCTTTACCGTATCATTCTTTATAGCATCCTCATGACCCCATGAGGCATCTCTTGTAAAGAAATGAACTCTCGCAAGGTCATTAATGGTCAGATAATCCGCAAGCCCCTTTATAATCTGAGCAAATGCATCCTTAGTCAGTCCATCAACCGGCACGAGGATGTTCTGCACCCGAAGCTGCGAGCTGATACCGAAATCCATCCTGGTATCATATGGTGGAATATCTGTGATATGTAATCTGAACGGCTTGTTATTTACTGCACCCAGATTTGCCATAATAATCTTCGTCGTATAATCAGAATCCGTAATGATATTTTCCGCATGCTCTAAAAAATCCGCTGCCAGTGATGTCTGCGTGAAATCAAATCTGTTTTCAAAAAATGTAGCAATAACCCTTTTCCCCTTAAGCACATGCTCTGCAACCCTGATATGAAGCGGATGCATCGCCACGAAAAAGCTGTCACCCTGCCTTGTGAGATTTACATAGCTTGCAAATACCTCTTCAATAACCGCCTCAAGGCTGTCATATTCAGCCTTTGTAAAGCGTATCTCAACCGGCTCACCTGCTTTGCCGCTCTTAGCATCAGGCACCACATCATAGTCAGGGCACGTTGGATTGACAACCACATGACCATCATTTTTATACTCACGTATCTTCCAGATGCCGTTTTCCATCAAAAAATCCTGATACTGCTCTATGCCGTTTTCATATATAACAGTACTGGAAACAAAGCCTCTGTCATCATAATAGTTGCGCCTGCAGATTTTGCCATCCTCAAACATATCTATGGATATCGGATTGCCATCCTCACCAAACTCTACCTGTGCATACTTCACATCGCCCTGCAAAGCGATTATAGAAAAAGGCGAATACACAAACTCCAGCCCCTTCGGCCACTTGATATCGTGATATGACAGCACAGCGACCTTCTTTCTCCTGACCTGTGCTATCGCATCAAAGCATGACCAGTACTTTGAGCGGTACATGCCCTGCCTGTGTAGGAAATGTCTGAAATTTGGCGAGTATCCGAGCACAAGAATCCTGTAAGGTCTGTCCACATTTCTATGAAAAAGAGTAATCTGCTTTATAGTCTCGTCAAACTCTGACTTGAGCCTGCGCATATACCACTGCTGCTCGTTTTCGCACCACATATTCTGTTTATACCATGCCGGTATAAAATATAGCATTATGATTCCTCCTAATTCTTAATTCAAAGCGCCGGGAGCTATATGAATGTATGATATCTGTCCATATTCCGGTACACCTCTGCCTCGCGGTACAGCGAAATCCAAAGACCTGTCGTCATCATGATAGAGCACGGCAGCATAGCAAGTGATGCGTCCACATATCCTCCAAACTGTAAAAACAGCGGTCCACCCTGACATATACAGATAATGATTGAGCTTATAACGGAAAAGCTGAGCACTGTGCCAATCAGATATCTCTTCGTAGGCTTTCCGGCATATATATCCTGTATTGAATCACCCGACTTAAGCAGATCATCTGCTGTCCTGCCCGGAGACAGCATAACCATAGAAAAGATAATTGTAAGCAGACATATAATCACCATGTATACTACAATTCCAAGCGGTGATGTGAGCCTCATATTGTCCATCCACCACTGAATATCAGCATTGTCCGGAAACAGATAATGAAGTCCATTGCACATAAACTGTGGAAGCAAAAAAGCGGCTGACGCAAACATAAGCGGTGTAGCACCGACAGGATTGAGCTTGTAAGCGATATAGTTCTTATCCGCATAAATATTGTTTATGGAAACTCTCTGTACTGCTATTCGCTTCTCAGTGGTCTCAAGTACTATCATGACAGCAATCTCTGCCACTCCTATGGCTACAGGCAGTGCCAGCTTCTCAAGCGGCTTTCCCGTAAACATGGTCATCATACCACTGACTATATTGACCATGAACACACTCACCTTGCCACCGATACCATACTTGGTAGCTCTGTCGCACATATACACCACTATCAGCATGCCCGCGATAAGCTGTATGAAAACTATTATCTTATTCCATATAAGTTCATCTCCACTAACTCTATACATAAGTGTCTGTGTTTTGTGATATGCCTGAACTGCTGCGATAATCATCATGATGGTAACTGTCCATATGTTTATCTTCTTCGGTGACAGCTTTCTTGTATTGTCAAGCGACATGATTGCAACTATCAGTATGGCAAGCATGGATGCCAGCATGTACGGCCACAAGCCTATGATGAAAATGGAACAGTTCTTCATATCACCTGAAATAGCCTGTAAAAGTATGGACTGCGCATCTACATTTACATTGCTATATGCATCTATATCTATCCCGTAGAGTGGTATATTTCTGCCTACCATGTACACGAGCATGGTCATGAACGAATATAAAAGCTTATATAATAATACGTGTTCCTTCTGTTGTTTTTGTTTTTTCTTCTTTATACTATCCTTCTGCTTCAAGGAATTCACCTTTCCTCACAAAGTAATTTCGTCTTACTACAAAACAGCTTAACAAATTAGTGACCATCCGCTACAGATGGTCACTAATATTATAAAACAATATTGTTAGTATTGCTATTAATTATTTATTTCTCATCAGAATTATCTTCTGAATCGTCGCTCTTTGCAGGTTTTCTTCTGCGGTTGTCATAAACACCCTTTCCTGTGATAGCTGCAACTGCTGCTGCAATCCACCACCACCATGTTTTGATACCGTCCTTGGCTGTTCCGCCTGCTGCAAGAGGTGTATCCTCATCCTCGATGTTCTGAAGATTATCTTCATCCTCATTTACTCCAAGTGGAACCTGTGCATCCTGAATTGGTGTATTCGGTACTGCCGGTGCCGCAGGAGCTGCTGGTGCTGGTGCTGCCGGAGGTGTAGCTGCTGCAAGAGGTGTAGCAACCGGTGTGATAGTTGTTGCAGGTGCAGGAGCATTGTCTACTGCCGGTGCTGGTGCAGGAACCGGTGTCGGTACCACATTTGCAGCTGACTGACTCTGACTCGTACTTGTGCTTGTGCTGATGCTCTCGCTTGTGCTGAGTGACTCACTTGCACTGGTTGATTCACTCTCACTTGCTGATGTGCTCTCTGACTCACTTGCGCTGGTTGAGGCACTCTCGCTTGCTGATGTGCTTGCACTTGTCGATGCGCTAGTACTTGCCGATGTACTTGCACTTGTTGATGCACTTGTGCTTGCTGATGTACTTGCACTTGTCGATGCGCTGGTGCTTGCCGATGTACTTGCACTCGTTGATGCACTCGTACTAGCTGATGTACTTGCACTTGTTGATGCGCTGGTACTTGCCGATGTACTTGCACTTGTTGATGCACTTGTGCTTGCCGATGTACTTGCACTTGTCGATGCACTGGTGCTTGCTGAGGTACTTGCGCTGGTCGAAGCACTGATACTAGCTGATGTACTTGCACTTGTGCTTGCTGAGGTGCTTGCGCTGGTTGAGGCGCTCGTACTTGCTGATGTACTTGCACTTGTCGATGCACTAGTACTAGCCGATGTGCTTGCACTTGTTGAGGCACTTGTACTTGCCGATGTACTTGCACTTATTGAGGCACTGGTGCTCGCTGATGTACTTGCACTTGTTGAGGCGCTGGTACTTGCCGATGTACTTGCACTTATTGAGGCACTGGTGCTCGCTGATGTACTTG
>OLRA01003124.1_pt1 | contig 15039 bp, 11 predicted proteins | sample 1673011 | NCBI WGS metagenome assembly OLRA01 (sample SAMEA3136746, study PRJEB25190) | human gut metagenome | reverse complement strand
AGGATTTTGGGTTCCGCGACGGCGTCGTAGCAGATTTCCAGCGCCTCGGCCATGTTGGCCGTGACGGGGCCGGAGACCACCACGCCGTCGGCATGGCGCGGCGAGGCCGTGAAGCCGATGCCGAAGCGGCCGAGGTCGAAATTGACGTTGCCCGTGGCCCCCAGCTCCATTTCGACCGACGCGTCGCCCCCGGCCGAGACTTCGCGCAGCTGCAATGCGCGGGAGAAGCAGCGGCGGATTTCGGGACGCACCTTTCCGGCGTCGAACGCTATGCGGGTGTCGCCCGGACGGACGACAAGTCCTTCGCGCGTGGGCGAGCCGATGCGGTAGTCGTTGGTGAAACGGACGTTGCGGGGCGCGATGCGCGCGCATTCGCCGCAGAAGAGGCAGCGGCCCAGGTCGAGCGCAAGGGGCGCGGCCGTGAAGGCTCCCGTGGGGCAGACGGCCGCGGCGCGCTCGGCGTCGTCGGCGTCCCGGGTCTCGGTCAGGCAGGGACGGCCCCGGAATTCGGGGGTCAGCTCCACGGCGTCGAGGTCGGGGATCGCCTGCCGTCCGTGGCTGTGCAGTACGCGTATTTTTGGGAGGATCATTTTTGAATAAATAATTGAACAAAATTAACGAAAAGCCTCGTGACGGCCAATTCTTTTCCGGGCATTAAGTCCCCGCCGGGGCGGGGTGGAGTTGGGTCCGGTTTGTAAACGCGGCGGTACACAGCGAACGGAGTGTATGAGGGTTGCCAAACGGTGCGATTACAGATCATGGCCGCAGTACGAGAGGTTGAAACTCTTGTTGCAGATCGGGAAGTCGGAGATGCCTTCGCCGCGCACGGCGAGCGCCAGCGCCAGCCAGTTGTGGAGGCTCGGGTCCTTGATGCGGACGGCGGCGGTGCGGCCCTCGGCGTCGGTCAGGAGAACGTGGCAGGTCTCGCCGCGCCATCCCTCGACCAGTCCGAACGCGAGCGACGAGGGGGCCAGCGGCGCCGCATAGTCCGGGCGCGGGTGTCCGGCGTTCCCGCATTCCTGTCCGTGGAGGTCGAGCAGGCGGTCGATGTATCCGGCCGATTGCAGCACCTCGCGGCAGCGCACCATCAGCCGGGCCATCACGTCGCCATGCGTTTTGACGATGCTTTCGTGGCGCAACGCCCCGGCGAAGACGCCCCAGGGGTGCGACGTGCGGATGTCGCGGGCCAGACCGCTCGCGCGGGCCGCCTGACCCACGCCGCCGATGCGCTGCATCTCGTCGCGCGGGACGATGCCGCACTGTTCGAAGCGGGCCAGCAGCGAGGGCGACGACTTGATGTCGCGGCGCACCTGGTCGTAGCGGCGGGCGATTTCGCGCACGTTCGCACGGATCATCGCCGCCTTTTCGGCCGTCAGCGGGTGGTCGGTGCCGAGGGGCCGGATCAGCCCCTTGCCGAAGCGGTTGCCGCACCACGCCTGCGTGGTGTTGATGGTCATGGTGCGCAGGGCCTCCGAAGCCACCTGCCCCAACTGGTAGCCCACGTCCATGCAGAGGGCGCCCGTGTCGGCGATCTGCATGGCCATGCGTTCGAGTTCGAGGGCCGCGGCGCGTTCGCACTCCAGCGCGGCCGGGATTTCTCGACGGCCCGGGCGAAGGCCGTGGCGTGCGCCACGGCGCTGTCTCCGGCGACGGACTCCGCAAGGCACATCTGCCGCAGGCGGTTCGCGGTCGTTTCGAAGGCCGTCTCGACGTCCCGGTGCTGGTAGCCCAGCGCGATTTCGAGGTGCAGGACCTGCTCGCCGTTGCAGATGAAGCGGAAGGCCCCCGGTTCGATGACGCCTGCGTGGATCGGCCCGACGTTGACCTCGTGCAGCGAGCGTCCCTCCATCGTGTAGAAGGGGTAGTTCTCGATCGAACTGCGGCGGTCGTAACGCCCGGCGGGGAACCGCAGCGGCTTGGGCCACGGCATGCCGTCGAAACGGATGCCGTAGCGTTCCGAGATGTCGCGCTCGAAGGGGTGCATCTGCGGGTGCAGGGCTGTGAGCGAGGGGAGCGCCGTCTCGTCGTAGTAGTCCGTGGCGTGCGAAGTGATCAGCACGCGGCGCTCGGCGTCGTCGAGCAGCAGCAGGAAGAAACGCATGCGGTCGCCCGACGGGAGGGCGAAATAGTGGGCCGCATGGTAGCCTGCGTCGGAGAGTTTTACGCGAAGGTCCTCGTAGAAGGCGGCGTAGGAGACTTCGGGGATGTCGTTCAGCGCGACGGAGGCGCCGGTATTGTCGGTTACGTAGTAATTCATAGCGATGCGATTCGGTCGATCAGTTCCCGGAAAAATGCGGGCTGCCAAAGCCCCAGCCCGATGGCGGCGGCGAGCAGCGACAGCGCCGACCACGACAGTGCGCGGTCGGTCGCCGAGGGGTGCAGTTCGTCCTGCCGGGGCTGGTAGCAGAGGCGCAGCAGGCGCGAGCAGAAGAAGTAGATGACCAGGCACAGCAGCAACATGATGCCCGTGACGAGCCACCAGCGGCCGTCGGCGATGGTTTGCTTGAGGATCATCAGCTCGGAGAGGAACAGCGGCGAGGGCGGGAAGGCCACCAGCACAACCATCCCCGTGAGCAGTCCCACGGCCCCCACGCGGTTGATGTGGATGTAGTCGCCGATGCGGTTGATGCGGTAGTTGCCGTAGACCTGCCGCACGACGGCGATCTGGAGGAACAGGCTGCTCTTGATGAGCGTATGGCAGACGACGTGGAACACGGCGGCCCAGACCCCGATGCCCCCGATGCCCAGCCCGATGGCCGCGATGCCCATGTTCTCGACCGTGGAGTAGGAGAGGAAGCGTTTGTAGTTGTTGGTGCGGCGCAGGAACAGCGCGCCGACCACCAGCGACAGTACGCCGACGAGCAGCAGCACGGATTTCACCCATGGGAAGACTTCGGTCTCGGCGAGCAGTTTGTAGACCCGCAGCAACGCCAGGAACCCGGCGTTGACCAGTCCCGTGGAGATCAGCGCCGAGGCCGGGGCCGGGGCGGCGAAGTTGGCGTCGACGCCCACGGTGTAGAGCGGGAACAGCTCGGCCTTGCAGCTGTAACCGCAGAGGATCAGCAGAAAGGCCGTCTTCAGGTAGAGGGCGCTGCCGCCCGGGGCCGCGGCGGCGACGGTGGCGTAGTCGAGCGACTCGCAGTCGGTGGCGGCGGCCAGCAGCAGGATGCCCAGGTAGGCCATGGCGATGCCCGTCGAGCAGACGAAGACGTATTTCCACGCCGCTTCCAGCGCCTGCGCCGTGCGGCGGTGGTAGACGATGCCCGCCGAGCAGAGCGTGGTGGCTTCGAGGAAGATCCACGTCACGGCGAGGTTCGAGGCGAAATAGGCTCCCGCGATGGCTGTGGTCAGGAGCATCAGCAGGCCCGCGTAGGTGCGGGTCTGGCGCAGGTCGCAGTCGTGGAGGCTGGCCTTCGAGTGGAAAAAGGCGAAGGCGGAGACGATGCAGAGCAGGCAGTAGAAGAGCGTGCCCGCGGCGTCGAAGGCGAACCACACGGCCGAGGTCTCGCCGTAAAGCCCTCCGGCGACGATCCGAACGGCGAAGGCCGCCTGCACGGCGTAGAAGGCCGCGCCCGTGAGGCGCAGCAGGCTCCGGCGGCGGACCGTGAAGGCCGCTGCCGCGATGAGGACGCTGAAAATGAGGTAGCAGATCATGGCGTCAGTCCTTTACGTTGGTGAGTGAATCGGCGTCGTCGGCATGGAGCTTGCCGTCGATTTTGGTGAAGAAGATGCCCAGCATCAGCACCGAGATGAGGATGTCGAGCAGGATGGCGAAGTTGATCAGCAGCGGCATCTCGACGCCGATAGCCGTCGAAAAGAGGAACACGCCGTTTTCGATGACCAGAAAGCCGACCATGTGGGAGAAGATCCGGCGGCGCATGACGATCAGGATCAGTCCGCTCAACAGCGAGTAGAAGGCCACGCCGAAGAACACCAGGTCGATGGTCGTGTCGGCGATGTAATAGGTGACCGAGGCGCTCACGGCCAGCGCCACGAGCGACAGCAGCAGCGAGCCGGACTGCGTGGAGCCGGAGCGCGAGACGCGGTTGATCTTCGTGCGGCGGATGACGGCGAAAAGCAGTCCCGGGACGAGGATGCCCTTGAAAAGCAGGGTTTCGAGGCAGATGAAGGCCAGTTCGGCGGGGTTGATGGCGTGCAGCCGCACCAGGGCGACGGCGAACAGCAGCCACCCCTGAAGGCCGATCAGCGAGGCGAAATTGCGGAAACGCTCGGTGATCGCCAGATAGACGAGCGTCACGACGTAGAGGATGATCAGCGGAAGTATCATTGCAGACCGATGTTAAGTTGCAGCAGGTAGCCCGTGAAGAACACGAGGACGGCCAGCGCCGCGACGGTGAGGATGAAGGTGGTGTTGCGGGCGAGTTTGTTGCGGGCCTGGGTCGATTCGACGATGCCCACCGAAAGCCCCGTGACGAGCACCGCGAGCGGGGCCGCCGCCCACCAGCGGGGGCAGCAGGTCGCGGCGACGGCGTCGGCGGCGAGCACCGACAGCGCGGCGGTCTTGAGCCATCCGGCCATCTTGATATAGGCCAGGTCGACGCCGCAGTAGTCGAGGCACATCACTTCGTGGATCATCGTCAGTTCGAGGTGCGTGCGGGGGTCGTCGACCGGGACGCGCCCGGCCTCGGTGAAGACGATCTTCACGAGCACGTAGGCCGCCAGCAGCAGCACCACGACCAGCTGCATGCCGTTCACGGCGTCGCCCGAGAAGATCGCGTCGAAAGAGGTGTAGCCCGACAGCAGGGCCAGCGTGCCGAAGACGAGCATCAGCGCCGGTTCGACCAGCGCGCCGTACAGGGCTTCGCGGCTGGCGCCCATGCCCTCGAACGAGCTTCCGGTGTCCATCGCCGCGAGGATGAGGGCCACGCGGCCCAGAGCCAGGAGGTAGGCGAAGGCGATCAGGTCGCCTTCGAACGACAGCGCGGACGGCAGGTCGCCCACGGGGACGAACAGCGCGGCGACGAGGGCCGTGCCGAGCGTGACGGACGGGGCCGCGCGGAACACGGCGGTCGTCGTGGGGGAGTAGACGGCGCCTTTGCGCAGCAGCAGGCGCACGTCGTAAAGGTGCTGGGCGAAGCGGATGCCCTTGCGGCCCGCGAGCAGCGCGCGGGTGCGGTTGATCAGTCCCGGAATCGCCAGGGCCGCCAACAGAAGAAGGAGTGTGTTGAGTGCTGCCATCTTAAATCGCGTTAAATACCGACAACAGGAACACCAGCCCCAGGAAAGCCAGTGCGAAAAGGATGTAATGGTTGATCTTGCCCGTGCGCAGGCGCATCACGCGCTGGTTGATCACGCGCAGCAGTTCGACCCACCAGGCGGCGAACAGCCGGCCGATGCGGTCGCGGTGGCCGATGTCGAACGAGTGGGCCGCGGGGAAGATTTCGCCTTTGCCCACGGGGGAGCCCTGGCCGCTGTTCTGGGTCAGCGACGTGGCGATGGATTGAAGCCCTTCGGAGAAGGATTCGCCCGTGTACTGCATCCGGACGTTCGGCGCCGTGAAGCCGCAGCCCCATGTGGGACCCTTGGCGACGGTGCGCGTGCGCAGCGTCCGGCGGCGGAGCCACAGCAGCAGGTACACCACGGCGATCAGAATCCAAGCCGTGCGTCCCGCGGCGGCGAGCGGCGGCGAGAGCAGCCAGTCGGCGGCGTCGGCCGGGGTGCGGAGGAAGAAGCCCGCGGCTCGGGTCGCGGCCGAGACGGCCGCCCGGGGGAACAGCCCCACGAAAAGGATGCCTGCGAGCGGCAGGGCCATCGCCGCGATGCGGAAGGCGTCGGCTTCGGACGACTCGGCGACCTCGTGGGTGCGGGGCGAGCCGAGGAAGACCGTGCCGTAGAGTTTGGTGAAGGCCAGGACGACGAGTCCGCCGATCAGCGCCAGCGCGGCCAGTCCGGCGGCGGACGCCAGCACGTTGCTGCCCGAAGCGATGCCGTCGAGCATCCCGAGGTAGATCAGCAGTTCGGAGACGAAGCCGTTGAGGGGCGGCAGGGCGCAGATGGCCGCCGTGCCCGTGAGGAAGAGGATCGCCGTGAGCGGCATGTGCTTCGCAAGCCCGCCCAGCGCGTCGAGCGACGTGGTATGGGTCTGCGAGAGGATGTTGCCCGCGCCGAAAAAGAGCAGGCTCTTGAACAGCGAGTGGTTGAGCGTGTGCAGCAGGGCGCCCGTGACGCCGCACAGCGCGACGAGCTGGTTGCCCGAGGATTTGCCCAGCGCGGCGACGCCGAGTCCGATGAGGATGACGCCGACGTTCTCGATCGAGGAGTAGGCCAGCAGGCGTTTCACGTCGTTCTGCATGGCTGCGAGGATCACGCCCCACAGGCCCGTGACGATGCCTGCTCCCAGCAGGATGACGCCTGCCGTGGCGAGCGTTTCGCCGGCGGGAAGGTACATCGCCGTGCGCAGTACGCCGTAGACGCCCGTCTTGATCATCACGCCCGACATCAGGGCCGAGACGTGCGACGGGGCTGCGGGGTGCGCCTCCGGAAGCCAGACGTGCATCGGGAAAAGTCCCGCCTTCATGCCGAAGCCCGCCAGGAACACCAGCAGCAGCGGCAGTCCCGGCTGCGTGCGGAAGTAGTCGCCCAGCGCGCCGAACGTGGCGGCGCCGCAGGCCGCGTCGAGCCGTACGAAGCCGATGACGAGCAGCACGAAGCCGATGTGCATCATAATCAGGTAGGAGAGCGCCGCGCGCCGGACTTCGCGCCGCTGGGCGTCGAAGAGGATCAGCAGGAACGACGCCACGGTCATCAGTTCCCAGAAAAAGAGGAACGAGAAGCCGCCGTCCGAAAGGACCACGCCCAGCATGGCGTAGAACATTGCCACCAGCGCCGTGTAGTGCAGCGAGATGTGGGCCGGGGATTTCTCGGCAAGGCAGTGGGCCAGATAGCCCCGCGAGTAGAGCACGGCGGCGACGGCGCCGACCGAGATGATCACGACGAACAGCGCCGAAAGCCCGTCCATCGAGCCGGTGTCGCCGCCGAAAAGCGTGCCGGGGACCGACCACACGGGGCCGCTGTCCGCTCCGGCCAGCACGCCGACGGCGCGCGCCGAGCACCACAGGGCGCCGGCGGCCGTGAGGGCCAGCGCAGTCCAGACCTTGCGCCGCAGCGGCGTGGCGAAAATGGCCGCCGCCACCGCCGTCAGGGCGATTAGCAGGTAGAGAAAAAGCATATTTCAGAAATTTATCGTATTCTTAACCGTTGACCACCGATGCCATGACCACCGCCGCGAGGGCCGCGGTCTCGGTGCGCAGACGCTGTCGTCCGAGGGTGATCTCTTCGAAACCGTTGGCCAGCGCGAAGGCGATTTCGCCGGGCGAGAAGTCGCCTTCGGGACCGATGAAGACCGTGGCCGTCTCGCCCGGACGGAGCGCGCGGGCCAGGTAGGCCTTCCCGGCGGGCGACTGCGCCGGGGCGCAGTGGGCGATGAACTTCCGCCCCTCGGGGGCCGACAGCACCGCTTCGCGGAAGGGGGTGAGCGGATGCAGCACGGGGCGGTAGGCCTTGAGCGACTGTTTCAGCGCCGCGGTGACGACCTTCTCGCCCCGCTCGGGCTTGAAGACCCGGCGTTCGCTGTGTTCCGTTTCCAGCGGCACGACGGCCGTGACGCCCACCTCGGTGGCTTTTTCCAAAAACCACTCGAAACGCTCCGAATTCTTGGTCGGCGCGACGGCCATCGTCAGCGCGTAAGGCAGTTTTTCGAATCCGGTTTCGGCGCTGACGACCCGCACGGTGCAGCGCCGGGGATTGTCGTCGGTGATTTCGCAACAAAATAAATTGCCCCGTCCGTCAGTTATATGGATGCGCCCGCCGCACTGGAGCCGCAGTACGCGGATGCAGTGTTTCGACTCCTCCTCGTTCAGCGTATGAAGCGGGGGGACGATGTCCGGCGCGTAGAAAAGTTGCATGATTGGAGACCTATTATTTATTCTATTACAGATTTTTCCCTAACTTTGTCGAATAATGCGCGACAAAGTTACTAAAATAACACGATCGATGAAACGTATCACCGCTTTATTAACACTTTTTCTGGCTATGACATTCATATCCTGCAAGTCCGGGAAAACCGTGGGCGAAAATCCTTTTTTCGCCGAATGGGAGACCCCATACGGCGTGCCGCCCTTCGACAAGATCGAACCGGAGCACTTCCTGCCTGCGATCGAACGCGGCATGTCGCTGCACGAGGCCGAGATCGACGCCATCACGTCGAACAACGACGCACCGACGTTCGAGAACGTCATCCTCGCCTACGACGCTTCGGGAAAGATGCTTTCGCAGGTCGAGCTGATCTTCGGGATGCTCTGCGCCGCGGAGAACACCTCCGAAATGCAGGCGCTGGAGGAGCAGATTATGCCCCGGATGGCGGCGCACGCCGACAAGATCCGTCTCAACGGGAAACTTTTCGAACGGATCAAAGCCGTCTACGACCGTCGCGCCGCGCTGGGACTCGACGCCGAGCAGAGCCGTCTGCTGGAGAAGACCTACCGCAGTTTCGTGCGCGCCGGAGCGCTGCTCGACGCCGAGCGGAAGGCGCGTCTGAAGGCGATCAACGAGGAGCTGTCGCTCACGGCCGTGAAGTTCGGGCAGAACCTCCTCGCCGAGAACAACAACTATGCGCTGGAACTCGCCTCGTCCGATCTGGACGGCATTCCGGCCACGGCCCGCGATCTGGCCCGCGAAAAGGCCGAGGCGATGGGCCGGAAGGGCAAATACGTCTTTACGCTGCACAAGCCCAGCCTGATCCCGTTTCTGACCTACTCGTCGAAACGCGAACTGCGCGAGCAGATCTACAAGGCCTACCTCAACCGCTGCAACAACGGCGACGAGTATGACAACAAACAGTTGATCAACGATTTCATCCGCCTGCGCACGGAGAAGGCACACCTGCTGGGCTATCCTTCGTATGCCGCCTACGTCGTGGACGACGAGATGGCCGGAACGACCGACGCCGTGTACGGCCTGCTGGAGGAGATCTGGACCCCGGCGCTCGAAAGCGCCAAGGGCGAGCTGGCCGAGATGGACACGCTTTTGCAGAAGGACATCCCCGGTGCCACCTTCGAATCGTGGGACTGGTGGTATTACGCCGAGAAATTGCGCAAGCAGAACTATGCCCTCGACGAGGAGATGCTGCGTCCCTACTTCTCGCTCGAGAACGTGCAGGGCGGCATCTTCTACCTGGCCAACCGCCTCTACGGCATCACCTTCCAGCCGATCGTCGTGCCGCTCTACCATCCCGATGCGGTCGCCTACGAGGTGCTCGATGCCGACGGCTCGCACCTGGGCGTGCTCTATTTCGACTATTTCCCCCGCGACGGCAAGAGCCAGGGCGCCTGGTGCGGCAACTATGTCGAGCAGACCTATAAGGACGGCAAGCGCGTGGCGCCCGTGGTGAGTGTCGTCTGCAACTTCACGCGCCCGGTGCGCAATACGCCCGCACTGCTGACGCTCGACGAGACGGAAACGCTCTTCCACGAATTCGGCCATGCGCTCCACTTCCTGTTTCACGACGTGAAATACCGCGGCCTCTCGGAGGTCGAGGGCGATTTCGTCGAGCTGCCTTCGCAGGTCATGGAGAACTGGGCATTCGAACCCGAGATGCTGAAGCACTATGCCGTGCATTACCGCACGGGCGAAGTGATCCCGAAATACCTCGTGGACAAACTCCGCAAGAGCGAACTCTTCAACCAGGGTTTCGCCACCACGGAACTGATCGCCGCGTCGCTTTCCGACATGGATATCCACTCGGTCACCGAATACGAACCGTTCGACCCGATGGCATTCGAGCGGCAGGCGCTCAACGAGAAGCGAGGCCTGATCCCGCAGATCGAGCCCCGCTACCGTTACCCCTATTTCAGCCATATCTTCGACGGCGGCTATTCGGCAGGTTACTATTTCTATACCTGGGCCGAGGTGCTCGACAAGGATACGTTCGAGGCCTTCCGCGAGAGCGGCGACCTGTTCAACAAGAAGATCGCCGCAGATTTCCGCGCCAAGCTGCTTTCGCGCGGCGGTTCGGAGGACGGCATGTCGCTCTACCGGGCATTCCGCGGTGCCGATCCCGACAAGCGGGCGATGTTGCGCAGCCGCGGCCTGTGGACCCCCGAACCGCCGTCCTTGGATTCACTGGAGGTTGCGCTCCTCAATACGATACCGATAGTCAGATAACCCATATAGTATAATCAGATAACTCATCGAGAAGAAACCGCATAACTGATATAAAATGAAAAAAGCACTGGTAATTATGGCATTTTCCGCTATGGCGGCAGGCTGCGCCGACAATTCGATCCCCAAAGCGCAGCTGCCCGAACTCGATCTGTCGAATCCCTTGCTGGCCGCATGGGATACGCCCCATGAGACCCCGCCGTTCTCCGAGATAAAACTCGCGGACTACGAACCGGCGTTCGATGCCGCGATCGCCTGCTCGCGCGCCGAGATCGACGCGATCGTGAACAACCCCAGGAAACCCACCTTCGGCAATACGATCGTGGCGCTGGAGCGTCAGGGCGAGCTGCTCAACCGCATCGCGGGGCTTTTCTTCAACCTGCTCGAAGCCGACACGTCGGACGAAATGCAGCAGATCGCACAGCGCGTGCAGCCCAAGCTGACCGAACTGTCGAACGACATCTCGCTCAATCCCGAGCTGTTCGCCCGGGTGAAACAGGTTTACGAGCATCCGGGACGTCTTCGCAAAGAGGACAGGAAACTGCTCGAGGACACCTATCAGAGTTTCGCTCGCAGCGGCGCGGCCCTTTCCGACGCCGACAAGGAGCTTTACCGCAAGTACACCTCCGAACTCTCGGGGCTGACGCTCCGGTTCGGGCAGAACGCGCTGGCCGCGACCAACGCATTCACGCTCAACATCACCGATCCGAAGGTGGTGGCCGAGCTGCCCGCATTCGTCCGCGAAGGCATGGCCGCCGAGGCCAAGGCCCGCGGCGAGAAGGGCTGGACCGTGACGCTGCAACATCCCAGCTACCTGCCGTTTATGACCTATTCCTCGAACCGCGAACTGAAGGAGAAACTCTGGAAAGCCAGCAATTCGAGGGCGCTGGGCGGCGAGTTCGACAACACGGAGATCGTGAAGAAAATCGCCAATACGCGTCTGAAGATCGCCAACCTGCTGGGCTACAAGTGCTATGCCGATTACGTGCTCGAACGCCGCATGGCCGAGAATACGAAAACGGTCAACGACTTCCTCGCGGAACTGCTGGCCGCGACCAAGTCCTATGCCGACGCCGACTACCGCACGGTGAGCGACTACGCCGCTACGCTCGGTTTCAAGGGACAGCTGATGCCTTGGGACTGGTCCTATTACACCGAGAAATACAAGGATGAGAAATATGCCCTGAACGACGAGCTGGTGAAACCCTACCTGAAACTCGAAAACGTGAAGAAGGGCGTCTTCATGCTGGCCAACAAGCTCTACGGGCTGAATTTCACGCCCGACGACAAGATCGAGGTGTACCATCCCGACGTGACGGCCTACGACGTGACGGACGCCGACGGACGCTTCATGGCAGTCCTCTACCTCGACTTCTTCCCCCGCGAGTCGAAGCGTTCGGGGGCGTGGATGACCGAGTTCCGCGGCACGAAGATTGAGGACGGCAAGGAGACCCGTCCGCTGGTGTCGCTGGTGATGAACTTCACCAAGCCCACCGAAACGACCCCTTCGCTGCTGACTTTCGACGAAGTGGAAACTTTCCTCCATGAGTTCGGCCACTCGCTCCACGGCATGCTGGGCGAGGGCAAGTACGAGTCGCAGACCGGCACGAACGTCTACCGCGACTTCGTGGAACTGCCCTCGCAGCTGATGGAGAACTGGGCGACCGAGAAGGAGTTCCTCGACCTGTGGGCCGTGCACTACGAGACCGGCGAGCCGATGCCCGCCGAGATCGTCGACCGCATCGTCGCCGCGCAGAACTATCTGGCGGCTTACGCCAACGTGCGCCAGCTGTCGTTCGGCATGACCGACATGGCATGGCATACGCTCACCGAGCCGTTCGAGGGCGACGTGGAGCAGTTCGAAGCCGTCTCGATGGCCCCGACGCAGGTGCTGCCCGTCGTTTCCGGAACGGCGATGGCTCCGGCCTTCGGCCACATCTTCTCGGGCGGTTACGCCGCCGGATACTACGGTTACAAGTGGGCCGAGGTGCTCGAGGCCGACGCTTTCTCGCTCTTCAAGGAGAAGGGCATCTTCAACCGCGAGGCGGCTTCGTCGTTCCGCGAGAACGTCCTCTCGAAGGGCGGCACGGAGCACCCGATGGAACTCTACGTGCGTTTCCGCGGCCACAAGCCCGAAACCCGCGCCCTCATCGAAAAGATGGGTCTGGGAAAATAAGCGATCCGTTCACCGATTCCGGAGGAGGGCCTGTACAGGCCCTCCTCTTTTCGTATCCCGGGGACCGGAACCGCAGGCTGCGATTCCGGGTCGGGCTTTCGGATCTTCGGCGCTGCGGGCGACGACGCGTCTCCCCCCCCCGGACCGGGTGCGATTCAGTTTTGCAACCGTCCGGTTTTTTCGTATCTTTGTGACTTGGGAAGAGAATTTTTTGTTGACTATATTTATGCTTGAAAAATCGAATGCCGCATTGATCGAGGCGATCCATGCGCATACGCCGCAGCATTCGAATCCGGCTTCGCTGCTGATGGACATGCTGAACATAGGCCGCGAGGCCGCTTACAGGAGGCTGCGCGGCGAGGTGCCGTTCACCTTCGGCGAAGCCAGCGCGCTGTGCGCGCGGATGCACTTCTCGCTCGACCGGGTGGTGGGGCTGGCGGCTACGGACAAGTTGTCGTTCCAGCTCAAGTTCAAGGAGTTCACGGCGCCGCTCGAAACCTATAACGAGATTCTGGAACGCGATATCGCCTTTATGCGCGAGGTGGCGTCAGACCCCACGACCGAATTTGCCACGGCGACCAATTCGCTGCCGGCGGAGTTCTACGGCAAATACGACAACCTGAACCGGTTCAAGCTCTTCAAATGGCTTTACCAGCACGAAGTGGGCAACCCCGCCGTGAGGACCTTCGAGGAGCTGAAGCTCCCCGCGGAATTGCAGCGCAACTGCCGGGAGTATGTCCGGTGGGTGCAGTCGGTCGCGACGACCTACCTGATCTTCGACGACAGCAATTTCAAGCACTGGCTCAACGCCCTGCGCGCCTACCGGGAGATGCACCTGATTTCGCAGGAGAGCGTTCGCGTGCTCCGGGACGAACTCTTCGCCATGCTCGACGAGATGGAGACGGTGGCGGTCAAGGGGGAGTTCGAGAACGGCAACAAGATCTTCCTCTATCTTTCGGACATCGACCTCGAGTCGTCGTACAGCTATGTCACGACCAGCAGACACCAGGCCGTGAACATCGGAATGTTCTCGCTGAACGGACTGCGGACGCCCGATCCGCTGATGTACGAATACGTGAAGAAATGGATCAAGACCCAGAGCCGGTTTTCGACGCTCATATCCGGCAGCGGAGAGCTGCGGCGCATCCACTATTTCAAGCGTCAGCGCGAGATCGTCGCCCAGCTGGGCTGACGCCCCGTTCCCGATGCGGAGTCTCTCCGGCGGGCACGAAAGGAAAGGGGAGGGTTTCACAACCCTCCCCTCGAAGCCTCCGGATGTGCGGAACATAGTTGCGTCACTGTCAAGCAATTCTTCCAACTTCTGTGGGCGTCACTACATGCAAACTGAATTCTTCATAGCCCCTTTCGGAACTGGGACAAACGTACGCCATTTCAGCGGGCGAACCAAGACGAAAATCGAAACAATCCGAAATGCGATGTTCTAATTTCGTGTATCGAACGGATTATCGCCGTTCCGGTTTCGATAATCGGTTATTCCGGGAGGCGGCGTTTCGATTATCGAAACGAAAGGTCTCCGGCGTCTGGAATCCGAAACGCCGCTTCCGCATGGCCCGCAATGCCGTATACGACCGTTTCGACAGCCGCACGGTGCGGACCAACTTCGCCCGGCAGACCAATCTGCTGCCCGAATACGAACTTCCGGACGTGGACAACCGCGACCTGCTGCTGCTGATTCAGCTGGCGGTGGAGAAGATGCCCGGGCAGCGGCAGCGCATCTTCCGCATGAGCCGTGAGGAGGGCATCGCCAACGACGAAATCGCCCGGCGTCTTGGCATCTCCACGCGCACCGTCGAAAATCAGATTTCGAGGGCCTTGTCCGAACTGCGCAAACTCGTCACGCTGATCCTGTTTTTCTTCTAAAAACTTTTTTCACCTTTCGGGCGTGCGTAACGGCCGCGTGAACCGTCTTATTGGTGAAACGGGAAAGATCGTTATGTCTGTAAATCGAATAAAAACCATTATCGAAACCTTCCTCGGCAGCGACATGCCCGGGGAGGTGCAGCAGCGCTTCGCGGAGTGGCTGCGCGACCCCGCCTCGCGCGATGAAAAGGAGCGGGCGCTGGAAAACTACTGGAACGGACTCCGGGCCGAAGAGCCGGGAGGCCGTGAACGCAAACTCGAACGGCTCCACGAGGCGATGCGCCGCGGCGAGCGGTTCCGCGTCCGCCGCATCTGGCGCAACGTCGCAGCCGCGGCCGCCGTCGTGCTGCTGGCCGCCGGAACGAACTACGTCGTGGTGAAGGATTACCTGCGCACGAAGATCGAAACCAACATCGTCACCTCGGCCCACGACAAGGGCGAGTACGTACTGCCCGACGGTACGCATATCTGGCTCAACGCCGGAAGCGTGCTGCGGGACTACGGCGACCTGACGGGGCGCCGCAGGGTGGTGGAACTCGACGGCGAAGGCTTCTTCAAGGTCCGGCACGATGCCGACCGTCCGTTCATCCTGCAGATGGAGGATATGAACATCGAGGTGCTCGGCACGGAGTTCGACGTGATCAACTACGCCGAGTTCGCGACCACGGAGGCCATTCTCTGCAACGGCAGCATCCGCGCCTACGGCGGCCGTCTGCCGGCGCCCGTGACGCTGAAACCCGGCGACAGGCTGGTGTTCGACAGGAAGGAGGGGCGCGCCTCGCGCTCGCGGGTCTCGACGCGCA
>OLRA01003115.1_pt1 | contig 15097 bp, 10 predicted proteins | sample 1673011 | NCBI WGS metagenome assembly OLRA01 (sample SAMEA3136746, study PRJEB25190) | human gut metagenome | reverse complement strand
TGTTCTTGGCGAGGATGGTGATGCCCTTCTCGCGTTCCAGATCGTTGGAATCCATTACACGATCCGGCACTTCCTCACGCTCGGAAAACACGTGCGACTGCTGAAGCATGGCATTGACCAGGGTGGTCTTGCCGTGATCGACGTGAGCCACAATCGCCACATTACGGATATCTCCACGAACCGCCATCGAAACCTCTCTTAATACTGATTCTTTTGCGTAATCGTTCGGTACTTGCGTTCTCGAGTACTTAAGTACTTACTCTGAGGTGTTTATTCATACCTACACACAAACCGTCACGATGGTACTCGCACACCTTGACTATGTCGGAACATAGAAAAGCACCTCACAACGGCAGAACTCCCGCGTCTCGACGAACCCCTCGCGGGATTTCTGCCGTTTTTACGGCCTTCAAACGGCAGAACCCCCGCGTCCCTTTCGCCGGGACGCGGGGTTCTGCCGGTAATCAGGCAAATATCTGTTCTCCCGTCATCGACTTCCGTCAGTCTTCGAGATCGAGGCCTTTGCGTTCGGGCAGGCAGAGGGCGGCGACGCAGGCGATGATGAAGGCGGCGGCGAAGATGATGAAGGCCACGGCCTTGTTGCCGCCGGACAGGGTCAGGAACCACGGCATGAGGAGCGGCGCGATGATGGCGGCGATGCGGCCCACCGCTGCGGCGGCACCGGCGGCCGCGCCACGCAGGCGGGTCGGGTAGATTTCCGGGGTCACGGCGTACAGCACGCCCCACGCACCGAGGTTGGAGGCGGACAGCAGCATGCCGAACACGAGCACGAGGGCCACAGATCCGGCCTGCGAGAACGCGAAGGCGGCCACGGCGGAGACGGCCAGGAAGATGCTCAGCGTCTTGCGGCGGCCCCAGACCTCCACCAGCCAGGCGGCTAGGAAGTAACCGGGCAGCTGGGCGATGGAGATGGCGAGCGTGTAGCCGAATGACTTGGTCAGGGAGCCGAACTGGTCGGCGAGCAGCGACGGCATCCATGTGAACGCGCCGTAGTAGGAGAAGTTCACGAAGAACCACGTGGCCCAGATGGCGATGGTGCGGGCCAGGTACTTGGAGCCGAACAGTTCGCGCGTCTTGATCTTCGGCAGCGGCTTGCCCTTGGGAGAGGTTACCGGGGCTACTCCCCCGGCTTCCTCGAAGTAGCGCACGGCCTTTTCGGCTTCGTCTTCGCGACCCTTGGCTTCGAGGAATCGCACGGATTCTGGGATGTGCACGCGGGTGACGATTGCGTAGAGCAGTGGCAGCGCGCCGATGGCCAGCGCCCAGCGCCAGCCCCAGTCGCCGGTGTTCGGGATCACGAAGTAGCCGATCATGGCGGCGACGATCCAGCCGACGGCCCAGAACGATTCCAGCAGCACAGTCATGCGGCCGCGCTGTTTGGTCGGCGAAAACTCGGAGACCAGCGTGGAGGCGACCGGCAGTTCCGCGCCCAAGCCCAGTCCGATGATCAGTCGGGCGCCGAGCAGCATGCCGAGTGACCAAGATAGGGCCATGGCACCGTTGGCGATGCCGAAGATAATCAGTGTGGCGGTGAACACGGTTTTGCGGCCCACGCGGTCGGCGATGAAGCCGCCCACTGCCGCGCCGATGGCCATGCCGACGAAGCCGATGGACAGCACCCATGACTTTTCGGTCGGGGTGAGGTTGAAGTGCGGGTCGGCGGCGATGGCGGCGACTACGAAGGAGACGAGGCCGACGTCCATGGCGTCGAATGCCCAGCCGATGCCGGAGGCGACGAGGAGTTTGCGGTGCGCCTTGTTGAAGGGCAGCCGGTCGAGGCGCTCGTTGCGGGTGAGCTGCGCGGGTTGCGCTGAAGTGGTGGTGCTCACGTCGTTTCCTTTCTGGTAAGTGGCGTCAGATTTAATGGCGGGTCAGGTCGGTGTAGGACTCTTCGATGGCCAAGCTGATGCGTTCGACTTGTTCGCGGGTCAGCGGCTTGCGGAAGGTCATGCGTAATGCCGATTTGGCGATGGACGGTTCGAGGCCCATCGCCAGCAACGTGGCAGGAATCTCGTGGCGCCCGATGGCGCAGGCCGAGCCGGATGAGGCAGCGATGCCGCGCGCGTCCAGGTCGACGAGCAGCGCTTCCCCGGTGACGCCGGGGAAGATGAAGGAGGCGTGACCGGGCAGACGGCGTTCGGGGTCGCCGGTCAGGTCGGCGCGAGGCGCGACCCGGCGAACCGCGTCGATGAGCATGTCTCGGGACGCGACCAACTCACGGTACTGCGCCTGCATGCGCGCATTCGATTCGTTGAGTCCGATGGCGAGCGCCACGGCACCGGCCACGTTCTGCGTGCCAGAGCGCAGGCCGCGTTCCTGCCCGCCGCCGGACAGCACCGGTTCGATGGGTGTGCGGCCGCGTACCAGCAGCGCTCCCAGACCTTTGGGGGTGCCGAATTTGTGTCCGGATACGGACAGGGCGTCCACATCCCAGTCACGAAAACGAATCGGAATCTGCCCGGCGGCCTGTACGGCGTCTACATGGATGGGCACGCCGTGCGCGTGGGCGATGCGGACCAGTTCCTCCACGGGTTCCACGGTGCCGACCTCGTTGTTGGCCAGCATGGTGGAGACCATCGTGGTACGTTCACTGGCCTCGCCGTCGAGCTCGCGTTCAAGTGCGTCGAGATCGAGATGTGCTTGCGCATCCACGGGAATGCGCACGACTTCGAAACCGAACCATTCGTGCAGCCATGCCGCCGATTGGGCCACGGCCGGGTGCTCGATAGCGGAAATGATAATGCGCGGGCGACAATTTGCCGGCTGTTTGCCATCGGCTTCGGCGAATCCGTAGACCGGCCGCAAGCCCAGTTTGCGCATGCGCGCCATGGCGATGCCTTTGATGGCCAGATTGTCCGATTCGGTGCCGCCTGAGGTGAAGATCACGTCATCCGGCCGGGCGCCCAATGCCGCGGCAAATGATGCGCGAGCCGCGTCCAGCGCGCGGGCCGCGGTTTTGCCGGGCTGGTGCACACTGGCCGGATTGGCGTAGGCCTCAGTCAGGAACGGGGTCATGGCCTCGATGACTGCCGGGCTCACTGGTTCGGTGGCGGCGGCGTCCAGGTACAGTTCGCCGGGTTCACCGGATGCGTTGGGGGTATCGGCCATGACTAGTTCCAATCCAATCCAAGGTCGATGCTGCGCACCGAGTGGGTGAGCGCGCCCACGGAGATCACGTCCACGCCGGTGGCGGCCACGGCTGGCACTCGCTCCAGGCTCATGTTGCCGCTGGCTTCCACGATGGCCTTACCGTCGATGAGCTCCACGCCGCGACGGGTGTCGTCGAGCGAGAAATTGTCCAGCATGATGGTGTCCGCTCCGCCGGCGAGCACGGCGGGAATCTGGTCAAGGCGGTCGACTTCCACTTCGATATGCGTGGTGTGGCCCACCTGTTCGCGCACGTGGCGGATCGCGCCGGCCAGGTCGATGCCGCGCGCGGCGAGCGCCGCCAGATGGTTGTCCTTCATCATGACCGCGTCGGACAGTCCGTAACGATGGTTGTGGCCGCCGCCGCAGACCACGGCGTATTTCTCGAACGGGCGCAGGCCGGGCGTGGTTTTGCGCGTATCGACGATGCGGGTGCGCTCGTAGCGGCGCGGCCGGGTGACGGGTCCGTCATAATCATCGCCGTAGATGGCGTTCACCGCGTCCACGAAAGCGGCGGTCATGGTGGCGATGCCGCTCATGCGCTGAGTGAAGTTGAGGGCGATGCGCTCGGCGGTGAGCAGGTCGCGTACCGGGCCTTTCACGGTGGCGAGTATCTGGCCGCGCTGGAATCGCTCGCCGTCCTTGATGGCGGCGGTGACGGTGACGGCCGGGTTCTGTGCGGCGAAGGCTGCGGCGAACACGTCGATGCCGCTCATCACGCCGTTTTCGCGCGCGGTGAGGTGGGCCGAGCCGGTTTCGTCCGCGGGGATGGTGGTCTCGCAGGTGATGTCGCCGTAGGGCGCGTCTTCGGCGAGCGCCGCTTCGACGGCGACGCGGATGATGTGTGATGTGAGCATGGGTCAGTCCTTGATGTAGGCGACGGAGTGGGCCCAGTTGTCGACTGGCTCGCTGTAGTCGGTGCGGGCGTGGGCGCCTCTCGACTCGGTGCGGGCGAGCGCGGCGGTGGCGGCCACATAGCCTACGGTGAGCATGTTGCGGTTCTCCAAAGCCTCAACGCTGCTTGCAGCACCATCGGCGTTTACATCAGCCTGGGCGTTTGCGGCGGCGAGGCCTTGGCCGAGTTCGGCGATGGCGGTTTTCAGTCCGGCCTCGTCGCGCAGCACGCCGACGCCATGCCACATGGTGTTCTGGATGCGGGTACGATTCCACACCTTGTCGGCGGCGGTATCGTCAGCAGCAGCCGTAGCGGCAGGGGCGGCCAGCGCGATCGGCGCATGGTCGAACACGGCACCGGTGGCGGAGTTCAGGAACGGTTCGGGTGCCCAGACCGCGTCGTCACCGTCCGCGACGGCGGCCAGACCGGCGCGGCGTCCGTAGACGAGCCCCTCGAGCAGCGAGTTGGAGGCAAGACGGTTGGAGCCCATGACACCGGTACGAGCGCATTCGCCGGCCGCATACAGGCCGGGAATGGAGGTCCGGGCGTTCAGATCGGTGCGAATGCCTCCCATGTAGTAGTGCGCGGCGGGCGCCACCGGAATCGGCTCCTTGCTCCAGTCGAAGCCAAGCGAACGCGTATAGGCGTCGATGGTCGGGAATCGGTGGGCCAAGAAGCTGGCCAGGTCGGGGTTCTCGCGGGCCATCGGCGAGACGTCGAGCATCACGGGCTTGCCGCCTTGCGCCTGCATCACGCGGAAGTTCTCGCGGGCCACGACGTCACGCGGCGCGAGTTCGGCGCGCGGATCGATGTCCTTCATATACCTGTGGCCATGCTCATCCAGCAGCACCGCACCTTCGCCGCGCACGGCTTCGGAGACGAGGAAGTGCTCGCCCACGGCCATGGCGGTGGGATGGAACTGGTAGAACTCCAGATCGGCGACCTGGGCACCGGCACGCCATGCGACGGCGAGGCCGTCCGCGGTGGCGACCGGCGGATTGGTGGTGTACGGGTACATACGGCCTGCTCCACCGGCGGCCAAGATCACCCGGTCGGCGGCCAGATCCTTGTCCTGCCCGTCGATCAGCAGGTGGACGCCGGCGATGTGGCCGTCCCGCACGATGAGATCTTTGAGGAAGGCGTTCTCGATGATGTGGATGCGCGGGTTCTTGCGCACCATGGCGGAGACGTCCAGTTCAAACACTTTGCCGGTGGCGTCTCCCCCGGCATGCACCACGCGGGCGCGCGAATGAGCCGCTTCCAGGCCGCGCAGCATGTGTCCATGCGCGTCGCGGTCGAAGTGGACGCCGGCCGCGGCGAACTCGCGGACGCGCTCCGCACCCTCACGGGTGAGGATGTCCACGGCCTTCGGGTCGCACAGGCCGTGGCCCGCGGCCATGGTGTCGGCGGCATGCAGCTTCGGGTCGTCGTCGGAGAAGATGGCTGCAGCGATGCCGCCCTGCGCATGATAGGTGTTTGATTCCACCAGTTCGGCCTTGGTTACCAAGGTCACGTCGTGTCCGGTGCCGGCCACGGCCAGTGCCGCGGACAGTCCGGCGACGCCTGCGCCCACGACGACGATTTCAGTGTTGCTCATTGTGTTGCTTTCCTCTGTTTTTGCGTCATCTGCTCCCCTCAGTCCGCTACGCGGACAGCTCCCCTCATGTACGAGGGGCGTCAGGGATGGATCACGGGTGAACGCGCAGCATGCGCTCCAGTGCCACCTTGGCTTCGCGGGCGGTGTCTTCGTCCACGGTGATGCGATTGACCACGTTGCCGGCTTCGAGGTTCTCCAAAGCCCAAGCCAGGTAGGCCGGGTGGATGCGGTACATCGTGGAGCAGGGGCAGACCACGGGGTCCAAGCAGAACACGGTCTTGTCCGGGTACTGCGCGGCCAGACGGTTCACCAAATTGATTTCGGTGCCCACCGCAATGGCGGATCCGGCGGGCGCGTTGGCGATCTCCTTGACGATGTACGCGGTGGAGCCAGTACCGTCGGCGGCATCGACCACCTGCATCGAGCACTCGGGGTGCACGATCACCTTGACGCCCGGGTATGCCTTGCGGGCACGTTCGACCTGTTCGACGGTGAAACGCTGGTGCACGGAGCAGAAGCCCTTCCACAGAATCATCTTGGCGCGGGCGTAATCGGCCGGATCGGCGGCGCCGCCCTGTGCCTTGAACGGATCCCACAGCGGCATCTCGCTCAGCGGAATGCCCATGGCGCGGGCGGTATTGCGGCCCAGGTGCTGGTCCGGGAAGAACAGCACGCGCTTGCCGCGGGCGAACGCCCATTCCAGCACGGCGTGCGCATTGGAAGAGGTGCATACGATGCCGCCGTTGCGTCCGCAGAACGCCTTCAGTGCGGCGGATGAGTTCATGTAGGTGACCGGGATGATCTGCTGCGAGCCATCGGAGTCCGGCTGGGTGCCGCAGATCTCGCCGAGCTGGTCCCAGCATTCCTGGACCTGGTCGATGTTGGCCATATCGGCCATCGAGCAGCCGGCGGACAGGTTGGGCAGGGTCACGCTCTGTTCGGGCGTGGAGAGGATGTCGGCGGTTTCGGCCATGAAGTGCACGCCGCAGAACACGATGTGGTCGGCGTCCGGGCGTTCGGTGGCGTTCTTGGCCAGCTGGAAGGAGTCGCCCACGAAATCGGCGTGCTTGATGATCTCGTCACGCTGGTAGAAGTGGCCCAGAATCAACAGTTTGGAGCCGAGACGCTGCTTGGCGTCGGAGATGCGCTGCTGCAGTTCCTCGTCGGAGGCCTTGCGGTATTCGTCCGGCAACACCTGCTGGCGCGGCGCGTTGGCGGGCAGACGGTCGAGCATCGAGGCACCGGGACCGTAGCTGGGTGTGGTGGTGTCGAAGTGCCATGGGTCCTGGGTCAGTCCTGCATCGCAGGTGCTTTGCGCGCCCAGCTTGGCGATGATCTCGTCAACGGACGGCGCAGTGAATAGTGCGGTCATAGTGGTTCCTTTCCTATATACGTCTGTGATACCGGCCCGAAGCGGGTCGGCGGGAAAAATCAGATGCGCGCGGATGGGATCAGCGCGTCGAGAGCGTCTTCACGCTCGCCTTGTCTGGACAGTTCCATGATGTCGTCGCCATCGGATTCGTGGGGCGTACCGTTCTCGACAGGTCGTTTGGGGATGTAGCGGTAGACGGTGGCCGGTCGTTGGCGGCCTTCGCGCATCTTCTCCCCGGTGTCTTCAAGGTCGCCCGAGGCAAGCATTTTGCGGCGGAAGTTCGCCAAGTCGAGGGGTTCGCCGCCAATCGCCTCATAGACGCCGTGCAGTTGGCGCAGGGTGAACGTGGGGCCGAGCAGTCGGGTGGCCACGTCGGAGTATTCGATTTTGGAGCGCAGGCGGAGCAGCGCGTAGTCGATGATCTGGCGATGGTCGAACGCCAGCTCGGGCAGTTCGTCTTCGGGGAACCATCGTACGTTGTCACCGTCCTCGAAGCCCGCGGCCTCGGTCTGGCCGACGAGCGCCCAGTACACGACGGACACCATGGGCAATCCGCCATGGGATCGGGTCGGGCCTCCAAAGGTGTACAGCTGTTCGAGGTATCGCGGGTGCAGGTCTGTGGTCGATTCGAGGGCCGCGTAGGCAGACTGTTCCAACGACCGGTCGGAGCGCAGGTCACCGCCGGGCAACGCCCAGCAGCCCAGGAACGGCTGACGGACGCGCTTGACCAGGGGCAACCAGAGACGGGAATGGGCCGAGTTCGCGGCATTGCCGGAATCGGCGGCACTGTTGCCGGTATCGCCTTCCGGGCCGAGTGCCAGAATCACCACTGACACGCCGACCTGTGGCGGTGCGCTGCGGCGCTCGGACACATTGCCGAATCCCATGCCATGCCTCTTTCCATACCGGTTGTTCTCCCTGCATTGAGAGCATAGCACTACTTATAGTCACAATGACCATAAATCACATATTGGATGGTCCAGCGCACGAATATTGGCCAGGTAGCGGGCCCCAATCGCTACGAAATCACGTCCGTATCTTCCGATTTCGACTGTGTCATTTCGGCGACGGACGGGAGGAATGGCGCTAGGGAGGGTAGTTCGTCGAGACTCTTCAGACCCATTTGGTCGAGGAAGAATTCGGAGGTGACCAAGAGGGCCGCGCGGGATTCGGGGTCCACGCCGTCTTCCTTGATAAGGCCGCGTACCGTGAGCGAGCGAATCACGCCATCGGAGTTGACACCGCGGATCGCGGCCACTTGGGCTCGGGTGACGGGTTGGCGATAGGCCACGATGGCAAGCGCCTCCAGTGCGGCCTGACTGAGTCTCGCAGTCTGGCCGTCGGTGACGAATGATGAGACGACCGGCTCGAACGCGGCGCGACTGGCGAACTGCCAGCCACGAGCGGTGCGGCGCAGTTCGAAGCCGCGCGGGCGGATGTCACGGGATTCATCGCCCTCATAGTCATCGTGCAGGGCTCGCAATGCCTCTTCGACTGTGTTGCGGTCCAATGCCAAAATACGGGCCAGCTCGGTGGCGGTCTGCGGCTGGTCGGCGACCATCAGAATCGCTTCCAGACAGGCGGGCAGCCCGCCGGGAAAATCGTCTACCGTGAAATCCACGTATTCGGGGTGCGTCTCCTCCACTCCCCTCACCGCGGCCTTTGCGGATTCAGCCGTCGATTCGGCATCCGCCATGTGTTCGGTTGTATTCGTTGCGTCAATCTGTTCAGTCACCAATCGCCGTCCTTACGCAAAATCGCCTTCGGAAATGTTCACGTCGCTCATCGTTTCGTCTACGCCGGGTACCCACCTCAGGTGCAGTTCGGCAAACGGACCATCTTGCTGATACTGCAGCACACCTTGTTTGAAGAACACGAGCACGGCCATGAACCGAGCCACCACCTCAATACGAGAAGTGCAGTCCCGGGTCAATTCGCTGAACGACATCGACTGGTCGCCCTTGGATTCCAATGCCGCGATCAGCCGGTCGCGCACCACCAGCGATTGGGCCCGCAGATCGACCAACGGCACGTGCAGCTGATGGATCGACACTTCGGAGGCGGGCGCGTTGGCGATGACCTGGGCGGCCAGTTGGGCGAGTTCGAGCGGAGTCAGCGTCCATACCAGCTCAGGCAGCATGGCGGCAACGCCCTCATCCATGGCCGCCGGGTGCGGGAATCGGCCGGAGTTGGCGGCGATACGCGCCCGGAAGTCACCTGCGGCCTGCTTGTAGGCGCGGTATTGGAGGAGTCGGGCGAACAGCAAATCGCGTTCGCGCAGCGCTTCAAGGCTTTGCTCGTCGTGCTGGCTGTCTTCGCCGCCGGGCAGAATCGCCACGCTTTTGGCCTCGACCAGAATAGAGGCGATATCGAGAAAGGCGCTGGCCTCATCCATGTTTTTCGTGAAGTCGAGCCCGCGCACGTATGTCAGGAATTCCTCGGTGATCGAGGAGAGGGAAACTTCGGTCAGCTCGAGTTTGTTGTTGGCGATCATGCCGAGCAAGGCATCGAACGGACCGGAATAGACCTCGAGGTTGACCCGGAAGCCGGAAGTGGCGGATTCCTCCGTGCTGATTTCGGCTTCCGCGGAGCTCCCCTCAGCCTCGCTACGCGAGCCAGCTTCCCTCAGAGAGGGGAGCCGAGAAAGGGAAGTCTCATTCATCGTTTATCGAAACAATCGTTACGCCACGATGCCGCGAGCAATGAGCTCACGTGCCACCTCACGGTATTCCTTTGATGTCTTGTGCTCAGGTGCATAGACCACCACGGGCGCGGCGGCAACCGTGGAATCGGGCAGTTTGATGGAGCGGGAGATGAACGTGTGGAACACCTTTTCGCTGAACGCCTCGTAAACGCGCTGGCAGACCTCTTCGCAGTGCAGTGTCTTGGTGTACATGGTGATGAGCACGCCGTCCACTTCCAATGCGGGATTGATGCGGGACTGCACTTTTTCGATGGACTGCATAAGTAGGGCCACACCGCGCAAGGCGAAGAATTCGGCGGCCACGGGAATGATCACGCCATCAGCTGCGGCAAGCGCGTTCACGGTGAGCAGGCCGAGCGATGGCTGGCAGTCGACGATGATGAGATCGTATTCCGACTTGAGCTTGCGCAGCACGCTGTTCAGGATCTGCTCTCGGCCCACTTCGGTGACCAGCTGGACCTCGGCGGCGGACAAATCGATGTTCGCCGGAATCACATCGATGTTCTCGAATGCGGTGTGCTGCACCACATCATGTGGATCCACGGAAATATCGAACAGCGCGGTGTAAATCGTGTTCTCCACGGTATTCGCGTTGACGCCCAGTCCCACAGTGGCGGCGCCCTGCGGATCGAAATCGACGATAAGCACGCGGCGGCCATACTGGGCCAACGCACCGGCGATATTGATGGAGCTGGTGGTCTTACCTACGCCGCCCTTCTGGTTGCACATGGCAATGACGCGCGCCGGACCGTGCTGTTGCAGCGGTTCGGGTGCGGGGAAGGTTTCGTATTCACGTCCAAGCAAATCGGTAGGCATACTGTCTACCTTATCAACATCCGGGTTCGCTGGGGGTGCAACGACATACGTTCCTGTCATAGGCAGCGTTCCTTGACGGAATGCGCTGTCTTTATCGCGGGTATCTCGCCAGTCGTCCATCGTTGCCCTCGCCCCCTTTGTCGGGAATACCTGCTCGCCCATCCTAATGTACTCGCCGGGCTCGCCTCGGAACACCGTTTTGCCGCTGGTATTCCAGTGTTCCGAGGTTTATGGATCTCGTCTCGTACTATGTCGATGCGCTTACTCGGTGCGCAGTGCGGTGGCCGGGTCTTGCTTGGCTGCCTTACGCGAGGGAATCAGGCCGCCGATCAGCGTGAGCACCACGCTTAGGATCACCAGCACCACGCCACCGGTCACCGGCAGGGCGGCATTGACGTCCGCATTGCCGATGAAGTGGTGTAGCACGGCGTTGATCGGAATATTGAGCAGCACGGTCAAGCCCACGCCCAACAGGCCGGAGCATAGGCCGATGATGCCGGTCTCCGCATTGAACACCTGGGATACGTTGTGCTTCGAGGCACCCATTGCGCGTAGGATGCCGATTTCCTTGGTGCGCTCCAGCACCGAAATGTAGGTGATGATGCCGATCATGATCGAGGAGACGATCAGCGAGACGGACACGAACGCGATAAGCACGTAGGAAATCACGTTGACGATGGTGGTCACCGAACTCATCATGAGCCCAACGTAATCCGTGTAGGTGATCTTGTCTTTCTTCGAGACGGTGTTGTTGTAGTCGGTGATCGCGTCGGCGATGTGGTCCTTGTCTTCGAAGCTGTCGGCGTAGATGTTGATCGAGCTGGGCGCGTCACGACTCACCACACCGAATGCGGCGAGGTTGTCGTCGTAGGTGCCGGTCGACACGTACTGGTCGTAGATCGCGACAAGCACGTCGTTCGAAGCCGTGGCGATATACGCGTCGAAACTGTCGGCGAGCTGCTGTTCGCTCATCGCGGCCATGGCGGCGGCCTGATCGCCAGTACCCGCCGCGCCAGCGGCACCCGCAGCACCAGCACCAGCGGCGTCCGATGCGCCCGTGCCGGACTGCTGCCCGGCGCTCATCATCGACTTGGCCATGTTCGCCTTCTGCGTCACGCCCAGCGAAGCCACGTAGGTGCGCGCGTCGGCCACCTTGGTGGCATCGTCCGAGGGCGAGAACGTCATGCCGTTGAGCACGTTCGTGTTCGGGTTGGCCTTCTGATCGGTAACGATGGCGCTGGAGGCCGCACGGTCGATCAAATCATTGGTCAGAGCGCGCGCGTACCCCACACCAGCGGCCAACGGCGTGGCCGAAGCATCCTTCTTCGCCTTGACGACGCCCACCACCTTGAGTTTGGTGGCCGTTTCGAGGCGCTGTTCGATTTCGTCCTTGTCGTTGCCGATGAAACGGTAGTGGCCGTCATCGCCCTTGACGTACTGGTCGGATGCCGGAATCATGTACAGCGTCTGATCGAGGGCCTTAGCATAGTCGATCTTGTCTTGTGGAGTGCTGACCTTGTCGCCGGCGTTGAGCTTGGACATCATCTCGTGGTAATCGGAGGCGGGCAGCAGGCCGAGCTCGTACAGCGTGGTCAGCGGCACGCTGTTGTTGTCGTCAAGCACCAGCACCACTTCATCCTTGGACTTCGGCCATGAACCGTTGACCACCTGGTAGTTGTCGGTGATAACCTTGCCTACGAGCTTGCTGTCGTCCGCTCCCGGCATGATCTCGTTGAACGAGTCGGGCGCGGCGTTCTCATCGGTTTTGCCGGTCAGCATCGACATCTGCTGCGAGGTGATCGACGAGGTGCCGGACATGCCGGACGAGCTTGTGGACGCCATCTGCGAGGCCATCGAGGCAGAGTCGCTGGATCCGATCGTCACGCCGTCCGCATTGACCAGCGTGCCGTCGGGGTCGTGGTCGAACACGGAGAATTTCACGTCATATGTGTACTGGATGCCGGTGGAACCCACATACTGGTGAATCTCGCTCTTGGAATTATCCAGGTATTTCTTGAAGCGGGTCAGGTTGTTTTCGGTAATCGAACTGGTCAGGCTGGACGCCTGCTTGACGCTGCGGTCGTCCGGGTAGATGCCGTCGGTTTTGTGCGTCTTGCCGCCGTATCCGTCATCGCCGCCCATCTGTCCGCCCATCATGCTGCTCAGGTCGAAGGTCTGGGAGTCGACGGTGATCGGGTAGGCGGTCATCGTGTCACGCTGGATGTCACTGATGTATGTGTTCACGCCAGTCGACACCGATAGAATCAGCGCGATGCCGATGATGCCGATCGAGCCGGCGAACGAGGTCAGCAGGGTGCGCGCCTTCTTGGTTTTCAGATTGTTGAAGCTCAACGCCAGCGACGTGGCGAACGACATCGACGCGCGGCCCATCGTCTTGTACACGGCCGGCTGTTCGGCCGTCTCGTCCACGACGAACGGGTCGGAGTCGGAGCGGATCACGCCGTCGCGCAGGTTGACGATGCGCGTGGCATATTGTTCCGCAAGTTCGGGGTTGTGGGTGACCATGACCACGAGGCGGTCCTTGGCCACGTCCTTGAGCAGGTTCATGATCTGCACGGACGTGTCCGAATCGAGCGCGCCGGTCGGCTCGTCGGCCAGGACGATGTCCGGGTCGTTGACCAGTGCGCGGGCGATCGCCACGCGCTGCATCTGGCCGCCGGACAGCTGGTTTGGCTTCTTGTTGATGTGTTCGCCGAGTCCGACCTTCTCCAGCGCCTTGCGCGCACGTTCGCGACGGTCGGCCTTGCCGATGCCGGAAATCGTCAGCGCGAGTTCGACATTCGACAGAATCGTCTGGTGAGGGATCAGATTGTAGCTCTGGAACACGAAGCCGATGGTGTGGTTGCGGTACGAATCCCAATCGCGATCCTTGTATTGGCGCGTCGAGATGCCGTTGATCACCAAATCGCCGTCGTCATACCGGTCGAGGCCGCCGATGATGTTGAGCAAGGTGGTCTTGCCGGAACCCGAGGGACCCAGAATCGCGACGAATTCGCTGTCGCGTAGGTTCAGGCTGACTTTGTCAAGCGCCTGCTGAACGAAATCACCGGTTTTATAGCGCTTCGAGATCGATTTGATCTGCAGCATGAATACCTCTTCCTGGCTGACGGTTCGCTGTTATGTACTGTATTGTCACGCCTTGAATTTCCGGCCGACTTTGGTGCTCCCCCGCCGCGATTCCGCTATGGGCGGACGCGTCGCAGAATGGTGTGTCTCACCGCGCTCTGGAGGTCAGATACGTTTCGATCAGGGTTTCAGGGCTTACGTGCGTGTAGATCTGCGTGGTGGTCACGCTGGCGTGCCCGAGCAGTTCCTGCACGGTGCGCACGTCCGCGCCGCCTTGGATCAGGTGCGTGGCAAAGGAATGGCGCAAGGTGTGCGGATGGAGTGGTTTGGTGATGCCGGCCCGCTCCCCGGTTGCTTTGACGATTTCCCATACCGATTGCCGCGAGATGCGCTTGCCGCGTTTGTTGAGAAACAGTGCGCGCCTCTCGGGAATCTTGGCGCTGGAGCGCTGTTCCAACTCGCCACGCCCCGCATTGAGGTATGCGGTGATGGCCCGGCATGCGTAACTGCCCAATGGCACAAGCCGCTGCTTGGAGCCCTTGCCCATGAGTCGCGCGATGTGCTCGTCCAGGTCGATGTCGTCCAGATTCGCACCGGTGGCTTCCGAGACGCGGCAGCCGGTGGCGTACATGAATTCGAGCAGGGCCTTGTCCCGTAATACCACCGGATCGGTTGAGCCGCCGACTGCCGCCGCGTCGAGCAGACGGGTTACCTCGTCCACGGTGAGTACGTCGGGCAGGGTGCTGGCGCCTTTGGGCGCCTTGACTGCGGCCGAAACATCCGCCGTCACCGCGTGCTGACCGAGCGCGAAACGGTGGAATTCGTGGATCGAGGCCAGTCTTCGGGCTTTGGAGCGGGCGGACTCCCCCGCCTGGTCAAGGGCGGCGATGTAGTCTTCGACGTCTTGTTTGGTTATGGCGTCCGGTTCGTGGATGCCGCGGGTTTCGAGCCAATCAATGTATTTGGCGATGTCGGATTCGTAGGCGGTGACGGTGGCCGTGGCGAGCCCTCGCTCCACGCCGATGTGGACGAGGAACTGCTCGGTGAGTCTGGTGAATCCGTTGGTCATAGTGCCCATGGTACAAAGAAACCCCGCTCGGAAGCGGGGTTTCTAGTGTGAAGTCACGACTTCAAGCAATCAGGCCTCAACCGGAGCGTTGACGTCCTCAGGCAGGGCGGCCTTGGCGGCGTCCACGATGGTCTTGAAGGTGTCCGGGTCGGAGACGGCGATCTCAGCCAGAGCGCGACGATCCAGCTCGATGCCGGCGAGACGCAGGCCCTGGATGAAGCGGTTGTAGGTGATGCCCTCAGCGCGGACGGCAGCATTGATGCGCTGGATCCACAGCTTGCGGAAGTCGCCCTTGCGAGCCTTGCGGTCACGGAAGTTGTAGTTAAAGGAGTGCAGCAGCTGTTCCTTGGCCTTGCGGTACAGGCGGGAGCGCTGGCCACGGTAGCCGG
>OLRA01003099.1_pt1 | contig 15182 bp, 11 predicted proteins | sample 1673011 | NCBI WGS metagenome assembly OLRA01 (sample SAMEA3136746, study PRJEB25190) | human gut metagenome | reverse complement strand
CGATCCCGGCTTACGGAAGCGAATCCGTAATTTCGACGCTCAACGAATCGACCGTCCCCGCAGCCGGAGCGTCCTTGGCCGGGACGCCTTCGGCCGGAACGTCGAGTTCGGCGGGCGAGATCAGGTGCGGAGGTTCCGCGGCCGGCTCGACGCCGTTCAACAATTCATCGCGCCGCACCATCGACTGGAAGTTGTCGCGCCGGATGGCCGCAACGACGATAATGACGACTACCGCCACGGCCACGATAATACCGATCAGTTTTTTAATCATTTTCATTCTCCTCCTTTAAGATCCCGATGGCGCGTACGACGACGTTGTCCACGGGATAGATGTTTGCGTAAAAACCATTGTCCTCCAACGCCGTATTGCGGCCGATATAGGCCCGGAGCTGGGCCTCGATCAGCCTCCGCGAACGGGCGATGTCGCCGTAGCGCGGCGCAACGCCCTTCCGGGCGGCATAGCGGACGAAATCATCCACAAGGGTCTTGTCGCTGTCGAGCAGCGTCTGCAACTCATCAATGGTCTTCACCGCATTGAGCGCCTCACGGTGACGGTCGGCATACTCGATCGTATAGCGGTAGAGGATGTTGCGGCCCGCCACCTCGACGAAATACTTCGTCACGTCGGTCGTATCGGCCGGAATGAACACGTCCGGCATGATGCCGCCGCCTCCGTAGACCACCTTTCCGCCCGGCGTCACCCGCTTGAGCGAGTCGGCGAAATGGATGCTGTCGGCCGAGAAAAACTCGTTGTTCCGGTAACGGTTCCAAAGATCCTCCTCGTAGTCCGCGTCGTCCCCGATCGTGTAGGGCTTCTGGATCGAGCGGCCCGTGGGCGTATAGTAGCGCGCCGTGGTCAGCCGCAGGGCCGATCCGTCGCTGTACGGTATCTGACGCTGTACGAGACCCTTGCCGAACGAACGACGACCAATAATCGTACCACGGTCGTTGTCCTGCAACGCTCCGGCGAGAATTTCGCTCGACGAGGCGCTTCCCTCGTCGATCAGCACCACGACCTCCATGTCCTGCGCCGAGCCTTTGCCGTCGGCGTATTCGCGCAGCTGTTCGTGACGGCGGTCCTCGGTGTAGACGATCAGCTGGCCCTCGTGCAGAAACTCGTTGGCCACGGCGATCGCCTGATCGAGGAACCCGCCGGAATTGCCCCGCAGGTCGAAAATCAGTTTCGTCACCCCTTCGGCGCGCAGCGACGCCAGCGCCTTGCGGAATTCGTCGAAAGAGGTCCGCGCGAACTGCCCCAGCTTGACGTACCCCACGCCGTCGGCGATGCGGAAGGCCGATTCGATGCTCCTGATGGGAATGACGCCGCGCACGACCTCGACCTCGACCAGGTCGGAGATGCCCTGCCGTTCGAGACCGAGACGGACCGTCGTGCCGCGCGGTCCGCGCAGCATTTTGACGACGTTGTTCTGGGGAATCTTACGCCCGGCGACAAGCGAATCGCCGATCTCGACAATGCGGTCCCCGGCCTTGACGCCGGCCTTGTCGCTCGGGCCTTGCGGAATGACGTTCAGCACGATGACCGTGTCGGTCGCCATGTTGAAGACCACGCCGATGCCGTCGAACTCCCCTTCGAGAGGTTCGTTCAGAGCCTGCATTTCCGCGGCGGGGATATAGACCGAATGGGGGTCCAGCTCCTTGACCAGCATCGGGATGACGTGCTCGGCGAGCGAGTCCATCGACACCGAGTCGACATACTGGTTCTCGATCAGCGAGAGCGTATAGGAGAGTTTGTTGTCGGGCAGCGCCATGCGGCTGAGCATGCCCTTGAGCTGCGACGTGGTGGTGTTGCGGCCCAGATACTGGCCCAGAACGAGGCCCAGAACGACTCCCGCGGCCAGCAGCAGCGGGAAGAGGACGGTGTGTTTCGAGTTTTTGTACATCGTATGATGGCGCCAAAGACGCCGGTTCGGTATTTAAAACTTATCAGGGTTTCGGCTTGTTTTTGAAAGTATAGGTGAGACCCACCTGCAACAGCGTACGGGTCTGCACGTCGACGTTCTGCGCCCGGTTGTAGTAGAGCTGGAAACTAACCTTCGTGGAGAGGTATTTCGTCGCCTTGATTTCGAGCGTGTTTTCCCAACGCACCGTGGGATGGATCGGCAGGCGGGGCTTGTCCTTGATGTCATGCCCGACGCTGGTGTCTTCCTTGTCGGCCCACTTGTCGTAGGCCTCCAGGTACTTGGTGTAGTCGCTGATCTTGTTCTTCTGGCCGATGTCGGTAATCCAGCCGTAGAAGGAGAAGATCGTCGTGATGTAACGCAGGTAGCCCGTCTTGCCGAACGTGCGGTCGAAACCGATCTCGACCGACGAACCGCCCTCGTATTTCGAGGTCTTCTCGGGGTCCTCGATACCATAGGGATAGGCCGGCTTGATCTCCTTGCCGTCATCGCCCACCTGCCGCATGCGGATCCAGTCGCTTTCGGCAAAGGTGGCGTTCAAGGCGAGCGGAGACATGTTGACCGTGATGGGGAATTTCTTTTGAGGGCTTTTGTAGGTGATACCCAGCGAAATGTCGAGGTAACCCGGGGTCATGAACTTGCTCTTGAGGTGCTTCTTCTCCTGCTCGGAGCGCGATTTGTAACCGTTGACGAACTGGCTGCGGAATTGCAGAATTGAACCATAAGTCCAGTTCTTCGCCATTTCGAACGCCGGGTTCACCCAGATGACGAACTCGTCCTGATTCTTGAACCATACGCCTTCGCTGTCCATGATCTTGTTGCCGCTCTCGTCGACCATCGGCTTGCCGTCCGGCCCCACGCGCTGCGTCTCGACCTTCATGCGGTTGTAACCCAGCTTGGCATTGAACTTGGTTTCGATGGAAAAGAGGTTCTTCTTGAAGATATGCCGCAGGTTGAAGGTCGCCACCAGCGCAATGGAGTTGTCACCGCCCGACACCGAGATCCAGGGGTCGTTGTACGAAGTCAGCGTTCCCTGCAGGCCGCCGCCGAATTCGAGGTAGTTGCGCTCCTTGCGGATTGCGGCGCGCTCGGCCTTGTAGCGGGCGAGGCTGAAATAATCGGCATCGACGGACGTGGACTTCAGCCGGTCGCGGAACGTCACGTTCCGCCGTTCGGCATTGACTTCGTCGATTGAAATCTGGGCCGAGACCGGAACGGAGGCCCCGACGAGTGACGCCAGCGTGAGAATCAGGTAAAAATGTTTCATAACGAAGCGATTGTATTTGATTTTCAATCTACAAATTTATGAATTTATTTATAAAAACTTTAACTTTGTCTGAAAGTTAAACGGAAAGGACCAACTATGAAATATTTCGGAGCGCACGTAAGCGCTGCGGGCGGCGTGGAGAACGCTCCGGCCAACGCACACGCTATCGGAGCCGAGGGCTTCGCCCTTTTCACCAAGAACCAGCGGCAGTGGGTCGCCAAACCGCTCGCCGCGGGCGAGATCGACGCCTTCCGCGAGGCGTGCGAACGCTACGGCTACACGCCCGCACAGATTCTGCCCCACGACTCGTACCTGATCAACCTCGGACATCCCGAGAAGGAACCGCTCGAAAAATCGCGCGCGGCATTCCTCGACGAGATGCAGCGGTGCGAACTGCTGGGCCTCGACCGGCTGAACTTCCATCCCGGCAGCCACCTGCAGAAGATCACCGAGCAGGAGTCGCTCGACCGGATCGCCGAGTCGATCAACATGGCGCTCGACCGCACGCACGGCGTGACGGCGGTGATCGAGAACACCGCGGGGCAGGGTTCGAACCTCGGATTCCGCTTCGAGCACCTCGCCTATCTGATCGAGCGCGTGGAGGACAAATCGCGGGTGGGCGTCTGCATCGACACCTGCCACGCCTTCGCGGCGGGGTACGACCTCCGGACGCGCGAGGCGTGCGACGCCACGTTCGCCGAACTGGAACGCGTCGTCGGATTCGGATACCTGAAAGGCATGCACCTGAACGATGCGATGAAGATTCTGGGCAGCCGCGTCGACCGCCACACGCCGCTGGGCGAGGGCATGATCGGCATGGAATGCTTCCGCTATATCGCTTCCGACAAGCGTTTCGACGGCATTCCGCTGATCCTCGAAACCCCCGACGAAGCGCGCTGGAGCGAGGAGATCGCCAAACTGAAGGCGTTTGCCGAAGAGGCATAGAAAAGGGAGGCTTCGAAGCCTCCCTTTTGTTTTTACAACCGGTCCAGACAACTGCGGATCAGCGCGGCGCTTTCGCGCACTTCGTCCTCCGAGATCGTGAGGGGCGGCGAAATGCGGAACGCCGTGTCGCAGAACAGGAACCAGTCGCTCAGGATGCCCGCCTCCCGGAACAGTTCCATGATGCGGTAAAGTTTCGCCGATTCGCCCAGCTCGACGGCCAGCAGCAGGCCGCTGCGGCGGATTTCCCGCACGGCGGGATGATCCTTCAGCAGCATTTCATACAACGCGCCCTTCGTTTCGACCCTTTCGACCACCTTGTTGTCCACCAGGTAATTCAGCGCCGCGAGTCCCGCCGCACAGCAGACCGGATGGCCGCCGAAAGTGGTGATATGCCCCAGCACGGGATTTTCCTGCAAGGTGTCCATCACCTCGTGACGCGCGACGAACGCCCCGAGGGGCATGCCCCCGCCGAAGGCCTTGGCCAGACAGACGATGTCGGGCGTGACGCCGTATTTCTGCATGGCGAACAGGCGGCCCGTGCGGCCCATGCCGGTCTGTATCTCGTCGAAAATCAGCAGCGCGCCGACTTCGTCGCAGCGTCTGCGCAGAGCTTCCAGATAACCCGGACGGGGTGGACGGACGCCGGCCTCGCCCTGCACCGGCTCGGCCAGCACACAGGCCGTGCGGCGCGTAATGCGCTCCAGTTCGGAGAAATCGTTGAACTCCACGGCCTGCACGTCGGGCAGCAGGGGCCGGAACGCCCCCTTCCACTCCTCGCCCTCGGGCGCACCCATCATGCTCATCGCGCCGTGCGTCGACCCGTGGTAGGCGCGGCGCATGGAGACGATCTCCGTACGCCGGGTAAAACGTTTCGCCAGTTTCAAAGCCCCCTCGACCGCCTCGGCGCCCGAGTTGACGAAATAGACGCTTTCGAGCGGCGCGGGCAGCAGCGACGCGATCCTGGCGGCATACTCCACCTGCGGCGTCTCGACCAGCTCGCCGTAGACCATCACATGCATGTAGCGCGCAGCCTGCTCCTGCACGGCGCGCACCACGGCCGGATTGCCGTGACCGACATTGCTGACCGAAACCCCGGCCACGAGGTCGAAATAACGCTTGCCTTCGGGCGTATAGAAAAACGAGCCTTCGGCGCGCGCGACCTCCACCAGCATCGGCGACGGGGAGGTCTGGGCGACATGCGCCAGAAATTGTTTGCGGAGAATCATACTATTTTATCCATTTGCGCGGATTCGGGCCAGGAGCGCCGAAGCCGCCTATAAATCCGGGACCATACCCCGGCGTTGCAAAATCGCTTCGGAATCCTTCACGCTGCGCCGCATCCAGCGGCAGAGCGTTTCGGCCTGTTCGGCGTCGGACATCCGCCAGTTGCCGACCGTGAGGCGCATGCGCTCGGAGAGCGTGTAGATCAGGATCGCCGCCGAGGCCGAGACGTTCAGGCTCTCGACCATGCCGCACATCGGGATGCGCAGGAATTCGTCGGCCGAAGCGATCACCTCGTCGGAAATCCCGGCGTGTTCCGTCCCGAAGACCAGCGCGAAAGGTCCCCGCCCGACATCGAACGTCTCGGGCGTCGCGTCCTCGCGGTGGGGCGTGGTGGCCACGATCCGGTAGCCCGCCCCCTTGAGGGCGGCGACGGCCTCGCCCGTCGAGGCGTGGCGGCGCACGTCGACCCACTGGTGCGTGCCGCGCGCAATGTCGGGATTGGGTTCGAACGGGCAGAGCGTCTCCACGGTGTGCATCTCCTGCACGCCGAACGCCTCGCAATGGCGGATCAGCGCCGCGGCATTCTGCCCGTGGTACATGTTCTCGGCCAGCACCGTCATGTAGCGCGTGCGCATGGAGACCGTCTTCCGCAAAACGGCATACCGTTCCGACGTCATAAACCCGGCGAGGCAGGCGATGCGCTCAGCGGCGTGTGCGGCATCGGGGCCGAAATCGAAGTCCGGTCCCGGGGAGTCGTTATTTGCGGTATTTTTCATCTTCATCGCGGATTTTCAGGTAGCTTTCGTAACGCGGCCAGGCGATTTCGCCCGCCTTCACGGCTTCGGTCACCGCACAGCCCGGCTCGTGGGTGTGGGTGCAGTTGTAGAAGCGGCAGGCGGGCGCAACGCGCATCATCTCGGGAAAATAGTGCCACAGCTCGGCCTCGTCGATGTCGATCAGTCCGAACCCCTTGATGCCCGGCGTGTCGATCACCGCGCCGCCTCCGGCCAGGGGGTACATCGTCGAAAATGTCGTCGTATGGCGGCCCTTGTGGTGACTTTCGGAGATTTCGCCCGTGCGGATGTCCAGCGAGGGGTCGATGGCCTGGATCAGCGTCGACTTCCCGACACCGGAATTTCCCGAAACGAGGGTCGTGCGCCCCGCAAGCAGTTCGCGCACCTCTTCCACTCCCCGGCCCTCCCGGACCGACACCTCCAGCACCCGGTAGCCGGCCCCCTCGTAGACCGCGCGGAACTCCGCGACGGCCTCCGCGTCCTGCAGGTCGAGCTTCGACAGGAGGATCGTCACCGGGACCTTGTAGGCCTCGCAGGTCACCAGAAACCGGTCCACGAACTCCGTGGGCGTCTCGGGCGAACGCAGCGACGCCATCAGCAGCGCCTGGTCGACGTTGGCGGCGATGATATGCGACTCTTTCGAAAGGTTCGAAGCCCGGCGGATCACGTAGTTGCGCCGCGGCAGGATGTCGGCGATCACATAGTCGCCCCCCTCGTCGGCCTCGCACGCCACTTCGTCGCCCACCACCACGGGATTGGTCGAACGCACCCCTTTCAGGCGCAGTCTGCCCCGGATGCGGCAGCGCACCGTCTCACCGTCGTGCAGCACGTCGTACCAACTGCCCGTCGCCCGGACCACTGTGGCTGTAAACTTTCTATCCATCGGTCTCCGTTTTTTCCTCCTGCCGGGGAACCCGCTCGCCGACCCACTCCAGAAAAGGGAAAATGGATTCGGAAAGCCACCGGACAGGCTTGTAGCTTTTCGACCGCTCGATCGTCCGCGGCCCCACGAGGCAATAATCCTCATTCAGCGCATCGAAGGCCGAGAAGAGCACGCTCAACACGAGCAGGTACTTCAAAACCGATACGGCAATGCCCAGCAGCGTGTCGGCAACGCCCAGTCCCGCAAAGCGAAAGACCTTGCGCACCACCCTGCCGGCGATCGCCACGACGAGGATCACGACGACGAGCGCCGTGACGAAACCGCCCGCGGCGGCCACTTCGTCATCGAGCCGCAGCCATCCGCCGACCTGCGCGCCGAAACGCGCCGCGATCCAAATGCCCGCCACAATCCCTGCAAGGGAGCATATCTGCACAACGAAGCCTTGGCGCCATCCGTTCCAGACGGCCAGCGCCAGCACGAGGCAGACGATTAAATCAAGCGTGTTCAATAAGCCGTTAAATTATCACTGTAAAGATACGAATTTTAAAGAAACGGCCCAAAAAAAGCATACAACGAACGATTAGGCGCAATATATATAAATATAGGTATATCGTCCTAACGTATTACATCGCGCATATTAACACTCAACGCATTACAGATGCTGCAAATGGTTTTTACGGTAAGATTAGTCCGCCCCGCCTCGATGCGGCTCAAGTTGGATCTTTCCATGTCACACCGGTAAGCCAGCTCCTGTACAGTCAGCTTGCGTTCCTTCCTCAACTCCTTGATCCTCGTAGAGATATAAAGGATTTCATCTTGATAGTTCATTCCCATTTCAAAAATTTGGACAAAAATTTTGCTGTGCAAATTTTTATATATATATTTGCACCACGCGTATCATATATGATACCAACAGAAAAGAGGGTCGTCCGAATAACAAATTGAAAACTAAATACAAACACATCTTTATTTCAACCATTTTTACTATGAAAAACAACAACTTGTTTAGAAAATTCCTGGCATTGTTCTTAACCGGAACCATGCTGGCCGGTGTCGGGTGTAAGGACTACGACGACGACATCGACGACATCAACAAAAAGATCGACGATCTAAATGCGAAAGTCGAACTGAAGGCCGATGCTTCCGCCCTTCAGACAATTTCAGACAAACTGAAGGATGTCGATTTCTCGAAATTCGTCACCGATGCCGAATTGAGCCAGGAGCTGGCAGCCTACGTCAAGGACGCCGACCTCGAAAAGAAAGTCGGAGACCTCGGGTTCCAGACCGTGACACAGGTGCAGGATCTGATCAAAGGCCTGCAAAACGAAGCGCAGGTGAAGACCCTGATCGAGAATCAGCTCAAAGCCGCTGACCTCTGGTCCAAAATCGGCGGCGAGGTCAAAAAAGGCATCCTCGAAGAGCTGGCCAAAAACAGCGAGCTGACCACTGCCGTGAAGAATCAGGCTGTCGCAGCCGTCCTGGCCGCCATCACCAACGACCCGGCCGTGAAGGACATCAAGACCGCCATCAGCAAAATCGCCGGCGAGGAGGCCTCCGAATTCGTCAAGGAATACATGGACGTCAACAACAAAGCCTGGATCGAGAACGTGAACTCGGCAGCCGCCGAAGCGGTAAAGAACGCCGAATCCGCATTGAGCAGGCAGATCATCACCCTCATTTCGGAACAGGGCTTCCTGAAGAAGAGCAACCTGACTACGGAACTCGGCGCCTTCAAGCAGGCCATCGCCCAACTTCAGGCCGATGTCGCTGCGCTGATCAACCGCATCCAGTCGCTGGTAAACGTTCCCGGAACCATGTATGTTGGCAGTGGCGGATCCTATACGATGATGGATTTCTACAAGGTCGGAGCCACCCCCATCGGCAACGGAATGGTCACGCTGACCTACCGCGTCACGCCTGCCTCGCTGGCCAAAGACCTCGTAGATGCCTATGCTAACGGAAAAGCGACGTTCGCTATTGTCTCCGAGCAGATAAAAACCCGTGCCGCAACGGCAACTCCCGCAGCCACCATCACCGACGTTCGGTTTATCGAAGAGGGTAAGTTCACCGTAACCGCCACCATGTCGGCGGAAGAGCTTGGTGAGCTTTATGAGAAAGAGGATAAATGGATCACGCTGGCCCTTTCGATCGAGAACACCGTGAATCCCGGAACCGGCGCCGAGGACGAAACCGCCTCGGAGGTAACGAACAACGTGCTGTCGAACTTCGCCAGCATCATGCCCAACGAGGCTCAAGAGATCGAACTCGGCGTTTACACCAAGGACGAGGAGCCGGTCGCCTACGACTACGCCACCATCGAAATGCCGTTCAACAAGCAGGCTGTCAGCAAGAAGACGCTGCTGGAGAATACGCAGCTGCTGGCTTCGCTCGACGGAGGCAAGACCCTGATGACGCTGGACAACGTCAACAAACTGCTTGGCTCGAAAATCACCATCGGCGCTTACACCGTAACGCCCAAATACTACGCCGACGCCAGCCAGTCGGCCGAGATTACGGACAAAACCGAGATCGGCAAATTCATCCTGCGCGTCGACAACTCGAAACTCGTTTACGACACGAAACTCGCTACGGTGGACTTCCGTGCAGCAGGCGTTTCCGGCGACGTAGGCAAGAACGTCGTATGCGCACACAAAATCGTGATCAACGTCGACGGGAAAGCCACGACGGCAACGATCGAGGCGCCGCAGACCTACATCATCACCAACCAGGCCGGCGCGACCTTCACCTTCAAGGAGACTCCCAAACCGCTGGCATGGAGCTATGCGTTCGTCAAGAACGGCATCGCCGGACAGACCGCCACTCCGGAAATCTCCGATAACATCTTCGGCGAAATCGCTTTGGTGAACGACATCGACCTGCCGAAGGAGGTCACCATCGAGGATATTATCACGCTGGGCAACCTCGACACGGACCGTTCGACGGTCAAGGTCGCCGGCAAGGAGGTCGACAACGATCTCGGCATCCGATTCACCGCATTCGCCAGCCAGATCGCCATGGGCGTGAAAGCCTCCGTTCAGGCAGATGCATACGAGTGGGGCAAGGCCTATGACATCGAGTATGTCTATGTATACCAGAACGTCGACTACAAACTGAAGGGCCAGATCGCCTTCGGAGCCGCCCCGGCGCCCGTCAACTACATCGTCGACAACGCCATCGGCTACGAGACGAAGAGCGTCAGCAAGACGTGGAAGGACGTTTACACAGCCAACAAGGCCGGATTCGCCAGCGAAGCGGAGTTCGCCGAGGCTATCTTCGCAGCTACGACCGATCCCGCAACGCCCGCAGGCGTAACGAAACTCTTCAACAAAGCAAATGAGAAGGGCACGGTGATCGAGAACACCAACGGCACGGCAATGACCGTCACCGCATCGACCCTGAAGGGCGTGCTGAATGCCAAGGACATCACCGCGACGGGCGACAAGTTCGAGCAGAAAGCCGAATGGACGACCTGGTACGGCCAGAAGATTTCCGTAACGTTCAACTACAATGTCACGATCCCCAACTTCGACTTGAGGTACAATGCCGGACACGTAACCGACATCGCAGGCGTGATGACGACCGTAGTCGAAGGTCTGGTCAACGGGACGACCAACCTCTGGGAGTGGCCCAACATCACACTGCCGACCTACTTCAACGAGGTGGACGCCGAGAAGTACGACTTTACGTTCGAAGTGACCTCCAAAGACGACAAACCGAACAAGGGCGACAAATACGCCGTCGTCGAGGGCGACAAACTCGACTGGAGCGCAGCAAACCGCAACTATGTCGACATCAAGGCCGTCGTTAAGATCAAGGACACGAACATCCAGGTCGCTTCCCTGCCGCTGCGCGTGAAGATCCAGACCCCGATCAAGACGCTGGCACAGACCAAGGCTATCGAGGTCGCTTACAAGACCAACGAGGCGACTACGGCCAATATGTTCGAGAACCTCCAGTTGATCGACGCCGACGGTAAGTCGTGGATCGAATACAACAAAGACACGAAGGCCTGGGAAGCCGTTACGGTAGGCGACGGCAAGACGGCCTACGACGTATTCCAGGCAAAACCCGAAGCAGCGAAAAATACCGCCGGTATCGTATTCAAGATGAAATCGGCCGAGTATGCCGATACCCCTGCCAGCGACAAGGATGCTTCCGCATATATCAAAATCACAGACAATACGCTGACCTACGAGAACAACAGCGCCACGCTGCTGAAGGACATCATCATCAAGGTAACGCCGAGCTTCACCTACCAGTACGGCGAGATCACGGGCGAGGAGATGACGATTACCATCAAACGCTAAAGTTCACACGCTTCGCGGTCCGGCACGGCAACCGGCTGTGCCGGCTCCGCAAAAGCGATCCTCGGCAGGGGATGACCCCCAAGGAGTTGTTTTTTAGTTAACAAGTTTCACACCCATCCCCTGCTTTTTGGCGGACCGAAGAGGCGCAGTCCGCCATTTTTTCGTACCTGCCGCCCCGATGCCCGCCGGGCGTAAAACCGGACCCCGTTCCGGCTTTGCGCCCGGCTGGCATTTCCCCTTCGGAACACAAACGGCGCAACGGCAAAGACAGATAAGTTTGATTTTCAGCCCGGCTTGTATTATCTTTGCCAAAGATAAACCCCCGCACGGATAGGCGGCGCCACGGCAAACCCCAAGCAACGCTTGGTTCTGCACCCGGCTTGCACTATCTTTGCATCATACAGCATTTAACCAGCTCTGCCATGAAAAGATACCTAACGATTCTCCTGCTGCTGAACGTCGTCGCAATGACGGCCAGCGCCCGCGAGGTCTTCCCGATCAACGAAGGGTGGCGCTTTTTCTTCAAGTCGGAGAAAACCTCCGACAACGCCCGCCACGTAACCCTGCCCCACAGCTGGAACACCGATCCGCTGGCCCAGGGCTACTGGCTCGAAACCACGGGCAGCTACCAGAACGGCATGTATATCCCCGTCGAATGGGCTTCGAAACGCCTTTTCGTGAAATTCTACGGCGTACAGTCGGTCGCCGACCTCTTCGTCAACGGCTATCACGTCGGCACGCACCGCGGCGGCGCCACGGCCTTCACGTTCGAAATCACCGACAAAATCCGTTTCGGAAGCGACAACTCGATGCTCGTGGTGGTCAGCAACAGCAGCCGCGATGACGTGCTGCCCACCTCGACCGACATGAACCTCTACGGCGGCATCTACCGCGAGGCGGAACTGATCCTCACCGAGCGCACGGCCATTTCGCCGCTCTACCTCGGGTCGGACGGCGTGCTCGTACACCCGCAGACGGTCGGTCCCGAAAAGGTCGAGGGCGAAATCGAGGTGCACATCACCTCGAAGGGCGACAACAGCTGCACGCTGAACGTCGACATCACCAGTCCGCGGGGAGAGCGGGTCTTCTCGAAACGCCAGAAGGCGCGCCTCGACGGCAAACCCGTCTCCGTGGCCTTCTCGGTGGACAATCCGACGCTGTGGAGCCTGCGCGACCCGGCGCTCTACACCGTGACGGCCTCCATCGGCGAGGACAGCATCACCGACCGCGTCGCCGTCCGCACGGGCTTCCGCTCGATCGGCGCCAGCACGGCCGAAGGGCTGACGATCAACGGGGAACGTACCCCCGTCCGCGGCGTCACGCTCTACCACGACAACGCCCTTTCGGGCGGCACGCTGACTCCGGAGGATTACGACGCCGACCTGCGGATCATCCGCACGATGGGAGCCAACGCCCTGCGCTCGGCGGTAATGCCGCACGCGCAGTACCTCTACGACCGTTGCGACGAACAGGGAATGCTCGTCTGGATCGACGCCCCGCTGCACCGCTCGTCGTTTCTGGGCGACGTCTCCTATTTCGCCACGCCCGCCTTCGAACAGAACGGACTGGACCAATTGCAGGAGATCGTAGCCCAGAACATCAACCACCCGTCGGTGGTGATGTGGGGTATCTTCTCGCGTCTCTGGATGCGCGGCGACGACGTGACGCCCTACATCCGGCGGCTGAACGAGACGGCCCGCACGATGGACCCCTCGCGCCCGACGGTCGCTTGCAGCGACCAGAACGGCGACATCAATTTCATCACCGACCTGATCGTCTGGCAGCAGGACGTCGGCTGGCGGCGCGGCTCGACCGACGATGTGATCGTATGGCGCGACCAGCTGCAAAAAAACTGGTCCCACCTGCGTTCGGGCGTCTGCTACGGCGGCAGCGGATTCCTCGGACACAAGAGCTACACGGCGCAGTCCGAGCCTCGTTCGAACTGGATGCCCGAGGAGAAGCAGACGCGTTTCCACGAGGAGTATGCCAAAAACCTGCAAAACGACTCGCTGTTCTGGGGCGCGTGGATCGACAACATGTTCGACTACGGCTCCTCGCGCCGTCCCTACGGGATCAACGGCGCAGGCCTCGTGACTCTCAACCGCCGCGAGAAAAAGGACGCCTACTATCTGTACAAGGCGATGTGGAACGGCGCAGAGCCGACGCTGCATATCGTCGACAAACGGCGGCGTCTGCGCGATTATGAGAAGCAGGCGTTCCGCGTCTACTCGTCGGCCGGGACGCCGACGCTCATCGTCGGCCGGGACACGCTGGCAATGAGCGAATACGCCCCCTTCCAATACCGGTCCGATTCGGTGGCCATACACGGGATGATTGAGGTGAAAGCGGCGGCGGGGGATCTGCGCGACAGCGTGACTATCCTTGTCGGCAACGTCCTAAAACCGAAACAGACGCAGGTCCTTCGGCGAACAGCAGGTCCGCAAACGACAAATTAGGGACGAAAGGCATCCTTTCGGAGAAGACCTGGAAATAAGGCTCGGCGATCAGCGCCGGGCCTTCTTTGCGTTTGGGGCGCAGGTCGAGGTCTCCGGGAGCCGCCTCGACATACGTCCGGGAGAGTTCGGGCATCGGCACTCCGGCCAGCGAGCACAACACCTCCAGCAGACCCAGATTGTAATCGGCGAGGAATTCCCACTCCCGGCGGTAGAAAGGCTCGAAGCGCCCGGCGTAAAAATCGAAATAGGGCGACGAAAGGTAGGAGGCCACCAGCGCGCCCCAATGCTGGTGCTGCCAGCGTTTGGAATAGTCGAGACGCACGTCGCACACGGGCTGCCGGGGACGGTTGGCGTTGCGGACATGCACGGTCAGCTCCATCACGCCGTCCGAAGCCAGTATCCGCGCACGGTTGCGTTCGGAACGCTTCACGAAGTGCTCGCCGAGGTCCACGACGCAACCGCCGCGCAGGAGGTGCGTGAAATACTCCACCGAAGGAAGGTATGCAAGAGGCAGTATAGTAGACATAAGTAAAAATTCAAAATTAAAAATCACCTGAAACGAAGCGGTCGAATCGGATGAACCCCGCCTCTCGGGCGGGCGGCAGCGCACAGGGCTTTGCTATGGAGCGACGCGCAATAGCAGACCTCCGCAGGACGGAGCTGCGTCCTGCCGACGCAAAACACCGTTTTTATGCGTGTGAGCGCAGAACAGGAGCGGAAGCAGAACGAAGTTTCCTGCCGCCTCTTAAAACCGGCGTCTTACGCCGGCGCCTTTTAGGCGGGCGTCCAGTCCCCGTTCTTTTTGATCAGCTCCACCAGCCGGTCGAGTGCCTCCTCCTGCGGAATGTTGCGCTCGACGACCGTGCGGCCCTTGTAGAGGGTGATGCGGCCCGGTCCGGCGCCCACGTAGCCGTAGTCGGCGTCGGCCATCTCGCCGGGACCGTTGACGATGCAGCCCATCACGCCGATGCGGAGGTTTTTCAGGTGCGACGTGCGGGCCTTGATGTCGGCGAGGGCCTTCTCGATGTCGTAGAGCGTGCGCCCGCACGAAGGGCAGGCGATGTATTCGGTGTGTGAAAAACGCACGCGCGCAGCTTGCAGGATCATCAGCTCGATGTCGCGGATTTCGCTTTCGGCAAATCCCGGAGCGTCGATCCAGATGCCGTCGGCCAGGCCGTCGAGCAGCAGCGGCCCCAGGTCGGCGGCGGCCTTCACGGCCTGATAGGTCTCGTTGGCGTCGCAGGGGCAGATCACGGTCATGCCGGGCAATACGCGCATCAGGGCGATGTCCTCAATGGCCTGATGGCTGCCGCCGTCCTCGCCTACGCTCAGGCCCGCATGGGTGAAGGCCAGCTTGACATTGAAATGCGGATAGCACACGCCGTTG
>OLRA01003098.1_pt1 | contig 15187 bp, 12 predicted proteins | sample 1673011 | NCBI WGS metagenome assembly OLRA01 (sample SAMEA3136746, study PRJEB25190) | human gut metagenome | reverse complement strand
ACCTCAAGGCGTAAGGGCCGGAGCGTCGGCTCCGGTCCTTGCCTTTTCAATTTCTCCCCATCTGACGGAGATACAGGGGTGTAGCCAAGTGGTAAGGCAAGGGACTTTGACTCCCTCACTCGCTGGTTCGAGTCCAGCCATCCCTGCCAATTTTATATGACCCAGTAGCTCAGTCGGCAGAGCACCTGCCTTTTAAGCAGGGTGTCCGGAGTTCGAATCTCCGCTGGGTCACCAAAATGTGTTGACAAAAGAGATACACAGCAGAAATACCGCACAAAAGTGCGGTATTTCTGCATTTTAACAGAAAATCAAGGCCAAACAAAAGAAAAAAGTAAAAAAGTCAAAAATCCGCCCCTATTTCCCCAAAATGACGTTCCGGGGAGATGCACAGAGGTCAGTTCATGCACAAAAGTGTTTCAAACTCTCTGGCTCTCCCCTATGAAGCCCCCCGTGGCTACCACCTCCCGTGGTAGCCATGGGGGGCTTTTTTGCTTTTTCATAGGGAGCGGATATTTGGTGCTTACGCTTGCTTTGTTCGCCTTTCTTTGTTGGTGTTGATAATAGCTTTCCCCAGATTTTCCAGCTATACTTGCGTTGCGATCAGCGAAAGGAGGTAAAACAAATGGCTGCGACCAAGAATCTATGTGCTCAGATTGACCTGGCTCTCCATACGAAAGTATGTGAGGAACGAGAAAGAGCAGGCCAGACCACCAGCCAGTACATCACCCAACTGCTTAGAGAATACTACGAGATGAAAGAAAACGGAGGTAAAAGCGACATGGCTAACAAGGGAAATAGAACGATGGCCTTCCAAATCCCGGAGGAACTCTTCCAGCGGATCAAACGTCACCTGGAGCGCGAGAGCGACCGCCTGGGCCGGAGAGTGACGCAGCGGGAGTTCGTCCTGGACCTGATCGAGGAAGCGCTGTCCAAGGCAGAAAGTGAGGAACCCCTGCCCCAGGAGAATGAGGACAGCGTCGAACAAGACGCGGAGATGGAATCTGAACTTCAGGAAGAAGTTGATGAAAAGGAGATTCCGCAGCCGGAATAAAAGACAAAAGCAAGAGAACCGCCCGGAGAGGCACCCTGTGAAAAGGGGGTCCCTCCGGGCGGTTTTTTGTTTTTAGAAAGGAGGTGAACTATACGGAGACACGCACAGACTATCGGTTTACGAATGCGGAAATGGAGATCGCCAGGGAGACAGATCTGCCGGACTTGCTGGAGCACCTGGGATATCAGGTCAGGCAAATCGGCAGGTATCACACTACTGAGGAGATGGACAGTCTCCGCATCAAAAACCGCCGCACGTGGCATCGCTACTCCGAGAATACAGGGGGAGATGCCATTACATTTCTCCAGCGGTTCTGCAATAAGAGCTTCTCGGAGGCTGTGGAATATCTGCTGGCCTACCATGGGCGGGCCAGGGACTCCCCTGCCAAGCCATGCCTAAAGAGTACGGCAGAACCGGAGCAAATTCTTTTCTCCCTTCCTCCCGCAAATGTGGAGCACCGTCATGTATTTGCCTACCTCAGAAAAAGAGGAGTGGCGCCGCAAGTGATCCGCGCCTTTCTCAGCTCCGGCCTGCTGTACGAGGAAGCCCAGCATCACAACTGTGTCTTTGTAGGCAGGGACGCCAGCGGAAAACCCAGGTTTGCCAGCCAGCGAGGGACCTACGACCTGAATGGATCAGGCTTCAAAAGGGACGTGGCAGGCAGCGACAAACGTATTGCCTTCCGCCTCCCCAGCAGGCCGGAGTTGGATTGGGTGCTGGTGTTCGAGGCACCCATCGACCTGATGAGCTACCTCACCCTGCACAGGAAGGTCACCAGCAACGCCATCGCCCTATGCGGGCTGTATGAGGGGGCCCTGGACACCTACCTGAGAGACAACCCCCACATCCGGCGGATCGCCCTGTGCCTGGATGCGGACGGTCCTGGGCAGACTGCGGCAGAGAGGCTCCAGGCCAAATATGAGAGAATGGGCTATACCGTTAAGATCCAGAGGCCGGCCAGTGGGAAGGACTGGAATGAGTACCTGCAGCAGTGTGGCCAGATAAAGGAGAGGAGGAATGCCTGCCAAGCACAAAACAGATAACGATATCCAGGCTAATCACAACAAAAAACATGGAGGAATCTCAATGAAACGCATCCTGACAACCCTTTGCGCTCTGGCCATCGTTGTGGCCGGGAGTGTGCCCGTCCTGGCCGTTGATACAGATGCCAATCCGGGCCAGAGCGCCAGTTATTATCCCATCTCCGTAGAGGAGTACACCTACGGCAGCTTGGATGAGCCCCGAATCGAGAAGGTCTATCAGCTGTCCCTGTCAGATGACCCATCCGGTATTCCTACGGAGGATTTTGTCCGCGGCGGGCGGCTGTATTACCTGCTGGACATGACCCGGAAAAATGAGGTGGGCGTGGATACCAAACTCCATACGGAGAGCGTCACAAAACCCAGTGATACCAACGATCTGGAGAAGATCCTGCAGCAGCTGGATGCGGAGCTGGAAGTCACCACAGAGGACGGCTACACCGGTACTCTGCAGCTGGATCACACCACCGTCAAGGTGGCCGTGGATGGCTACGACACCAAAACCCAGGCTCTCTCCGCCAGCCGAAGCTATCCGAATTTGTCCGAGGCGGACGTTTCCCTCATCCCCAAGAGCATTGAGGACAATGGCAAGACTCTGACCCTGGCAGATGTCCAATGGGCCAGCACAGAGCAGACGGACGGTGCGGGCGGGATCGTCACCCGTTATACCGCCACCGCCAGCTATACCGGTTCCAGCAGCTATCAGTATGCCACCGGCTACACAGTTACGGCAGATTATACCGGCGAGGTGGACAAGCCCAACTGTGATGTGGTGACCTACACTGCCATCTTCGGCAGCACCGAAGCCCCAGAGGAGAGCACAGCCCCTGGGACAGAGCAGGAAACGGGCTCTGAAAGCGCAAAAAGCACCATGGATCTCTCCGTGGTGAAGATCCCCCTACTGGTGGGCGGCGTGGCCATTGCTCTGGCAGCTGGGGGTGTGTTTGCCTACAAAAAAATCAAAGAGAGGAGATGATTACTCTTGAAACTGCGCGGTTTCCTGATTGCCGCCATGCTGAGTCTGCTCTGTGTTGGTCAGGCCAGCGCCCTGGAATACACCATGGAAGCCCCGGACGATTACCTATTTGCCCGTCCCACCAGTGACGATATCATCTACGAGTGGGAGAATCCCAACGTGGACCGGAGCAAAAACGTGGCCCTGATCCCACCCACCTTCGGAAGCCCTACCAGCTACCTTCCTGGCTCCGGCACTGCTCTGACCCCAAACTTAGTCCCCGGTGCCCTGGACGGCGGAGGTCTGGTCTCCCAAGTTGGGAGTGTCACCTATCCCACCGTTGGCACAGGTTCCGGATGGACCGGGACCACCTCCACCGGATGGACGGATGTGACCAGCGACCTCTATTATTCCGGCGGACATCTGGGGACCCTGAAGATCCCTGCCATTGATTTGTCCGTGAGGGTGTACCAGGGCACCGACAGCTCCACCCTGATGAGAGGTGGCGGGCACTTCAAAGATACTAGCATCTGGGACGGAAATGTGTGCATCGCCGGTCACAACCGGGGTGTTCGGGATGACTTTGGGGAGCTGCACACCCTGGAACCAGGCGATACCATTACTTGGACCACGAAACTTGGCACAAGAACTTATGAGGTGGTCAGTGTTCAGAAGGTAAAGGAAACAGATACCAGAGGCACCGCTGCCACCACGGACAACCGCCTGACCCTCTACACCTGTGTCCGGGATCAGCGGGAATACCGGTGGCAAGTACAGGCGGTGGAACAATGAGAATCAATGAACGGCGGCGCATGCTTTAGGGGCCCCAGTTCCAAAAAATTGGAACTGGGGCCCCTTTTTTCGTTTTTCCTCAAAATCGCCCAAAAGAGCAAAACATTATAAAGGAGGCACCATGAAAAAACTGCTATCTCTATTTCTGGCCTTTGTCATGCTTCTGGGCATCCTGCCTACTGGGGCATTCGCTGCAGCGACAGACGAATCCCCAATGAGAGCATTTGAGCTGGACCCGGCCGGCACCACCGCCTGGAGCGGCGGAGAGGAACCCATAACCGTCTACACCACCCAAAACGGGACAGTTCAGGCCACAGAAATTCCCGCCGGAGAGCCCGTTGCTTTGCTGGAGGATGGAAACAGCCGCCTGAAGATCGGCTATTGCGAGAGCGGCTGGACCGGTGGTATGCTGGAAAACACCGGGTGGGTAGACAAGGAGGAGATCCTGGTCAACCTGCCTGATTTGCTGCCCAGTATTGCATACATTCAAATGAATACAGAAAAACAGTTCAATTCCAGATTGACCCGGTTCGAGTACGTCATCCCCTGCCCCTACGGGGAGGCGGAGCGCCTGGCCCAGCTCCAGGCCGAGGCTATGGACGGCGGTGAGACCCTGGTGGTCCGCATGGATGGACAGACCGTGACGATCAGCCGGGCTGCAGGAGACCCCGCCAGTCTGGAGGAATACAGTCTGGACGGAGAAACTTATCAGAAATACGGAAAGTGGACAGAAAAGGACCCGGCAGAGGACAGTATGAGCAGCATCTCTGCCTATCAACTGCCCTATAACATCAAAATAGCGTACAGCGCTGACCCAAGCATTACCCTGGGCATGTTCGCACCCCAGCCTTCACAGCCCAACCGGGCCCCCTCCAAAGTCACGCCCACCGGAGATGTGGGGGCCTATAACCCCGGCAGCCCCGGCGGGAAAAAACCCAGCACTTCCAATGTGGCCTGGGCCATTGACCCAGAAAGAACATTTTTGCGCTTTACCCTGGTGGAATTTCCGGGCGGCGTGGTCACTGACCTGAACACCCAGGATTGGAACACCTGGCACGTGATTGGTACCCCTCTCAATGTGGTGTGGAGCAACGGCTGGTCGGCGGAACAGTGCCGCAGCGACATCACGTGGTACAATTCCTGCGCTCTGCAGTATAACGCCATGGGTGCCAATGCTCCCCAGCTTATGGCCGGCTCCTCGGTGGGCAACGGCGTCTACTCCTACGATGCCACCGCTGGTTACAATCAGCGATGGGTTACAACTGCGGATGAGTTCCAAGCGGAGACTGGAATCACTAACGAACAAAAGGAGCAGATGTTCCACTTGAACTCCTCCGCCTGGTCTACCGGCTGGATCAACGGGGACTATACCTCCATGTGGGGCACAGACCCCCAGTCCGTTACCCCCGGCAACCTCTATCAGGTGTATAAGGCAAACAATGCATTTCTCTACTTGTTAGGCCGCCTGACGGAGACAGACAACCATTCCGGCGGCTCCAACCCCGGCTGGAGCGCAGACGAGGCCATGGAGAAGTGGTCTGAATACGTTAAAGATAGGGACGGCAATCTGCGCACCAAGTACCGGATCATTGTGGAGACCGGTATGATCCTCCGGGACCCGGATGGCGGCCGCCGGGCCTATACGCTGCGGGACATGATGGCCTACAGCCTCTACAACAATGAGGCGTCTGAGCGGTATAACCTGATCTGGGACCAGTCCTCCACCACCGTCAACATGGCCCAGTGGATGCGCCAAGCCAAGGAGCAGTTCCTGGAGTATCCTCTGGATGAGAACGGCACCCCCACCGGAGAGGAACTGATCTCCAATAATGGTTTTGCCGAGTGCGACAGCTATGTGGACACCATCCAGTACGCCCGGCCCATCCGGGACACGATTTTTTCCGAGCGGCGGAGTTTTGGCTTGCACGTCTTCTCCCCGTTTAATTTTGAACATGATCCTCCCGGAGAACCGGACGAACCGGATACGCCTGACCCTGACGAACCGGATAACCCGGAGCCCCCGGATGAGCCCGACACCCCTGGGACGGGAATCACGATCACGAAGCTGGAGGAAGGTACCACCCAGGGCCTGGAGGGGGCCGTGTTCAAAATCACTGCCCCGGACGGCTCCACCGTAGGCAGTACCTATACCACCGGGCCGGACGGAACCGTGACCGTCCAGCTGAACCAGACTGGCCACTTCACCGTGGAGGAGCTCACCCCGCCGAAATGGTATGTGAAAGGGGAAAACAGTACCCAGCACGTCAATGTGACAGCAGGGCAGATGGCAGAACTGACCTTCACCAACAAGCCTTACGGCAATCTGCGGGTGGAGAAGTACAGCGACACCGGCGAGCCGCTGGAGGGTGTGACCATCCAAATCAAAAATCTGGAGACCGGGGAGACCCAGTCCGGTCAGACTGGGCCGGACGGTTTCATCGAGTTCACCCAGCTGGCCCCTGGCGGCTATGAAGTACGGGAGGTCGCCGGTATCCCCGGCTGGCAGGCCGATACGGAGACGGCCAAAACCGCCACGGTGGTATCCGGTGAGACCTCCACGGCCTATTTTGTCAACCAGGAGCTGCCCGGTCTGCGGATCACCAAGTATGACCGGCAGAGCCGAGAAAAATTAAGCGGCATTACGTTCAGTATCTGGAAGGACGGCGAGTACCTGGGCGATTATGAGACGGACGGTTCGGGAGAAATCCTGCTCACCGACTGTCAGCCTGGCACTTACCGGGTGGAGGAGAAGCAGAGCGACGACGCTCACATTACCATCACAACACCCCAAGAGGTGGAGCTGAAGGCTGGGGATGGCATCAAGGAGCTGGTTTTCTTCAACGACTTGAAGCCAGGAATCCACCTCACCAAGGTGGACAGCGCCGACCTCTCCAAACCAATCGCCAACGCCCGTTTCCGGTTTGAAGCGGTAGACGGCTCCTGGGGCCCCGAGGAATATACGACCTCGGAGGATGGGACCATTGACCTCAGCAAGCTTCCTGTGGGCGCTTATGTGGTGACGGAACTGGAGTGTCCGGGATATGTGATCGACGACGCCCAGCGGATCATCCACCTGGACCCCAACGAAAACGCCGAATTTGTATTCACCAACAGCAAGCTGCCCTCCCTCACCCTGACCAAGACCAGCTCGGACGGCACGCCCCTGGCGGGCGTCACCTTCCAGCTGGCCAAGGTGGAGGACGGCGGCCACTACCTGGACCGCACCACCGGGCCGGACGGGACCATCACCTGGGAGGGGCTGGAGCCCGGCGTCTATTCCCTGGTGGAAACCGCCACGGTGTCGGATCACATTTTGGACGCCCGGGAGCACCATGTTCAGCTTTTCCCCGGCAGGGACAGCACCATTGACCTGGAAAATGACCGCCGGCCCAATTTGACGGTGGTGAAACGGGACGCCGACAGCGGCGCTCCGATTGCAGATACCGTGTTCCTTGTGGAGGCGGCAGACGGTCACAGCGTGAATGAAATCCGCACTGGGCCGGATGGAACGGCCACGCTGGAGAACTTGCTGCCCGGCGTGTACCAAATTTCGGAAAAGTCGGTCCCGTCGCCTTACCTGATGGACGCGGAGCCCCAGCTGGTCACCCTTTATCCCAACCGGGACCACACCGTATATTTTGAAAATCATAAGGCACCCACCATCGAGATCATCAAGGAAAATTCCATCACCCATGAGCGGTTAAGTAATGTTTGTTTCCAAGTCTGGTATGCCAGCAATGACACGGAGACCGGCGAGTTTAACGACCTGGGCGTGTTCACGACGGACAAGAACGGCCGCATTGAACTGACCGGCCCAGACAACGGCCTGCGGGACGGCTGGTTCCGGGTCAAGGAACTGGAACCGCCCGCCGGATTCTCCATCAAGGACAGCGACACCCAGGAGGTGTTCGTGCAGGCCGGGAAAGGCCATACGTTCCTGTTTGAAAATACCCCCCTGTCGGCGTTGGTGGTGTATAAGCGGGACAGTGTTACGGGGGCCGCCCTCCCCAACTGTCGTTTCCAGCTCAGTTACCTGGGCGGCAACACCTCCGGCACCGGTGGCACGGTCATCGGCACCTATGTGACTTCGGAAAACGGTTCCTTTACTGTCACCGGCCTCAAAGCGGGCTATTACATCTGCGAGGAACTGGAGAGCGACGGGGCCCACGTCATCGACAGCGCACCTCAGTCCTTCTACATCTCCGGCGAGGACCAGGACATTGTAACCCTTTATTTTGGCAACGCGCCCAAGGGGGCCGTTTTGGTCAAGAAGGTGTCGGCCAGCGATAACAGCCCTCTGAGCGACGTAGAATTTTTTGTGACCACGGCGGACGGGGCCGTGGTGGGCGACGCCAACGGCAAGTTCGTGACGGACTCCGCCGGGACCTTCCTGGTGGAAGGCGTGGAGCCGGGAACCACGCTGGTTATCAAGGAGACCAGAGCAAAGCCCGGCTACCTGCTGGACAATACCCCCCAGACGGTTCAGGTGAAAGAGGGCCAGACCGTCACGGTGGAGTTCCGCAACCAGCCTTTGGGGAATTTGGTAATCGAGAAGTGGGGGCGGAACGGCACTTCGACCGTGCCTCTGGAGGGCGTTAAGTTCGAGATCAAATACGCCAACGGTCAGTATGTGGACGCTGCCGGCGGCACCCTCTCCTCTAACGGGATCTATTACACTGACTCCACAGGAAAAATCATCTTGTCCTCTATCACAGGGACAGTCGTAGTAACTGAATTGGAGAGTGTGCCGGGCTATACCATCGACCCGGACAGCCAGAGCCAGACCGTCACCATCAACCCCAACGACACCCAGACTCTGCGATTTTTCAACAATGCCGTGGGCGGTGTGGAGTTGACAAAGGTGAATGAAGCGGACAAGACGGAGACAATTCCGAATGTTACCTTTGAAATCCGACGGGTGTCGGACGATGCACTGATCGACACCGTAACCACCGGGAAGAACGGCAAGGTCTACGTTCCTTTGGAGGCCGGCAACTACTATGCCGTGGAAACTGACTGTCCGGATACATTCCGACTGGACCCGACCCCCATCTACTTTACCGTGGAGGAAAACAGGACTACCCCGCTCACCGTGACCAACGCGCCTCTCTCCGGAATCCTGCTCCATAAGATTTCGACTGCGGACGGCGAGGGAATCCCCGGTGTATCCTTTATCCTGTATGACAGCGGCCACAACCCCATCGACCAGCAGACCACCGATGACCGGGGCTACGCTTGGTTCGAGGGCTTGACCGAGAGCGGCCGATACTATCTGCGTGAACTGGAAAATGAGGGCTATATTCCGGACACCCAACTGCGCACGGTTTATGTCAAGGCGGGTGAGACCACAGAAGTAACTTGGGAGAATACCCCTATCACGGGGCAAATTCAGATCATCAAGAAGTCCGCGGATTATAACCCCACTACCGGGCTCCCCGCCGGAACCCTTCTGGAAGGAGCTGTGTTTGAGATTTACGACAAGGCAGGTAATCTGGTGGACACCATCAAGAGCGATAGCCGGGGCCTGGCGGTTTCCAAGCAGCTTCCCTTGTCCCGCTATACCATCCGTGAGGTCAAAGCGCCGGCCAATTATGGTATCAATGAGGAAATCCTGACCGCCTATCTGGAATACGAGGGACAGATCCTGCGCTTCGAGGTTACCAACAAGAGCCTGACCACCGGCGTGTCCATCACCAAGACGGGTCCCAAGGAGGCTATGTCCGGCCAGCCGGTCAACTATACCTTCTCTGGGATTGCGAATACGTCTAATGTTCGCTTGGATAGTTTTTACTGGCGTGATACTCTGCCCGCAGCTGTGCGGTTGGAGCAAGTAGTAACAGGCACCTACAACCTCCCCGGCACCTATAAAATCGTCTATAAAGTCAACGGGACGGGGGATTACCGCACCCTGGCGGATAACCTGAGTACCAGCCAGAATTATACCCTGGCCGCTTCTCCCGCTGCCCTGGGCCTGGCCTCTAATGAGCGCGTGAGTGAGATCATGTTTGTCTTTGGACAGGCACCGGCTGGCTTTGCCCAGGTGGAGAAGCCCGTGCTGAATTGCACCGCTGTCAATGGATTGGCCGCCGGCAGTTCCTTTGTGAATGTAGCCGACGTGGGCGGTGTGTACAACGGCCAGTGGGTACAGGCCATCAGCCGCTGGGTCACCACGGTGTACGGCAAGCCCACGCCTCTGCCCAGAACCGGATATTGATCCACACCAGGGAGGCCCCTTGCGGGCCTCCCCCTCGTATACGAAAGACTACCACAAAATCAATTTAAAAAGGAGAAAATTTATGCTGAAGATTACTGCAATCGGAAACCTGACCAACGATGTTGAGCTGAAGATGAACGAGAGCACCGGCAAGCCCTATGCCATCCTGCGGATTGCCTCGGACCGCCGCTATCGGGACCAGGCGGGCAATAGACTCACCGACTTTATCTCCATCAAGGTGCGCGGTCCCTTGGCGGAGCGGTGCGCCGCCTTTGCCTGGAAGGGCTGCAAGCTGGCCGCCGTGGGCGACTTTGAGACCATCACCTTCGAGGACGATCCCGCCCGGCAGCCCGGTTTCCTGATCAAGGCAACCGAGGTGGAGTTTCTCTCGCCTCGCAAGATGGATGAGGCGGCCCAAGCGATGGATCAGCAGAGCAACGGCGAGGCTGCCTGAGCATGCGGAACACCGGCATCCTATACAGCAGCACGGAGCGCACGCCGGTAGTGTTGCCGGAGCTGGCCGAGCTGCTCCCCCCATTGAGCGGGGAGCAGTTGGCTGCTCTGGAGGCGGATCTGCTGCAAAACGGTTGCTATTCCCCCATCATTGTCGCGGAGGACATGGCCATCGTGGATGGCCACAACCGCCAGAGGCTGTGTGAGAAACATGGCCTGCCCTACCAGATGGCGGTGTTTGCATTTGAAAGTCTCCTGGAAGCAAAGCAATGGGCCCTGGATACCCAGCGGGGCCGGCGAAACCTGGACAAGTGGGAGCTGGGCAAGATTGCCCTGAAGCTGAAACCGGAAATTGAGGCCAAGGCAAGAGAGAATATGTCAGCGGGCGGTGGCGATCAGAAAAGTGAGGAGGCAAAATCGGGGTCGGCAATATTGCCGAACCCGATTTCCGCTGTAGATACCCGCAAGGAGTTGGCAAATATCGTTGGCCTGGGTGAGCGCACCATGGGAAAGGTCATGCAGATCGACGAGCACGCCCCCGTCCCAGTGAAGGAAGCTCTGGACAAAAAAGAGCTGTCCATCAACCAGGGCTACAATCTGACCCGCCAGCTCCAGGAGGTGCCGGAGGAGCAGCGGGAGCAGGCAGCTGTCGCCGCCGTGGAGCTGGAAAAGGCCAAAAAGGAGATTCGGCAGAAGGACGCGGAGATCGACCAGCGGAGCCGGGTCGCCGGGCTGTTCTGCAGGGCGTTTGAAAAGGCTGTTCTGCTGGAGCCCACAGAGGAGAATGTACGGATCTGGGTGGAATGTACCCGGATGAACCAGGAGGAGGTGGCGGATACCGTGAAGGAGGCCCGTGAGCTGGCGGAGACCTTCTCCTCCATCGCAGATATCATGGAGCAGAAAATCCTACCCAGCCAAGGTCAGAAAGAGGAGGTGGTATAGTGGCGGAGATGACTGTGCGCCGATGGCAGGAGCGGTTCCGCGCCGGTGACTTTAACAGCCGGGACCTGTCTGTGCAGTGTGAGGCTGGCTGGTACGACTGGTTTTGCCGGGACGAAGCCCTGGCCGGCAGACTGAAGAAACTCTCCAGCGTGGTGATGGGAATCCAGGCTCCCTTCATCTTGGACAACTATTATGTGTGGTTCAAGAACAATTGCCCCGTGGCCGGGCCGCTGTATGACGATGCGCGGTTCGAGCCGCTGTCCGGTGAGCGTAACGGAAAGTATTTTATAGTTTCCCTGGACAGCCCCCATGAGCAGGCCAAGTGGGTGCTGTACACGGAGCGATATGGATACGACGCGCCGGAATTTGGCAGCGGTAATGTGCGGGATGTGGTGCGGTATATCAACAGCATGGCCGCTGAACTGGAGCATAATGCTCAGCCCGACTTTCTCCTGGAAAAGCAGGCAGTCAGCGATTACATCTTTCGCCATGAGTGGAAGCGAAACATCCCCATCTATCGAGAGGGGGAGCATAAATTCAGCTATATCTCCAGGAAAGACCGCAAACCGCGGAAGGTGACAGTTACTTGCAGTCTGGAGGATCTGCCTTCGGGCTATACAGCAGAACAGGCGGAGCAGCATGGGAAGCTGTATGTGTTTGGCATGGAGCAGCCTATCCCTAATGCGCCGCCTGTCCAAAAGAAGCCTGTTCAGCGGAAGGGACGGGAACGGTGAAAAAGAGGATCGAAACACAGCCGGGGCTGCCTCCCGGCGCGAGGGCCGAGATTTTGGAGGCATTATGCGCCAATATGGAGATCACCGGGGATGAGATCGTGGCCATCCTAAAGCGGCACCATGTGGCGGAGGACGAGGAAGTTCTGCAGAACCGTTACCGCCGGCAGCTGGGCCAGCGGCTTATGGCCAGCCTGCGAGATGACGATGGCAAGCGCGAGGTCATGTCCAACGGAAAAGGGCAGTATTTTGTAGTGGAATGCTGCCGAGACCAAAAACAACTCCAAAGCATCCAGCGTCGCATCCAAAACCAGATACGGGGCCTGGATGCCACAGCAGGCAAGGTGCGGGTGCGCATCCATGTACTGGAGCACCTGAAAGCACATCTCATGCCAGGGAAACAGAGAAAGGCGGGATGAGTACGCCGGACAATACAGAAAAACTCAAGTGGTTGTATAGGCGCCTTGCACCGCAACATGACCCAGACGGATTTCGGCTCTATTCCGCCGCCCAGGAGGTCACAGGAATCAAACGTCTGTGGGAGGAATTCCCCTATGAAGATGCCTGCGGCCGTTTCGAGTTTGCGGATGGCCGCCAGCTCCTTCGGTACCTGAAAGCCGCCTATTTTCGAGCGGTGTCCTGGGAGATCGTACCCGGCACAACCTATGAACGGGCCATTCTGCAGGAGGTGGACACCAGCACGCCGGAATACCGCGCCTTTGAGAAGCAGATTTATGAGGTGGCCCTGCGGCGCATGGGCCTAAGAAAGACAAGAGCACCTAAATCAGAGCGAGGTGAAGCACGATAGAAGCTAAGATCACGGAGATGAACAAGGATACCTTTTGGGAGCTGATTCACAAAGCCAAGGAAAAGTGTGGGCAGGATATGGACGCTATGGCAAATGCACTGAAAGACTGGCTGGTGGAAAGGGGGGCGGAGCAGGCCCAGGCCTTCCACGACATCCTGCACACATATGAAGATCTGGCCAACCGATATGGCCTTTGGGATGCGGCCAGTATCATGAAGGGGTGGTGCTCCGACGATGGCTTTATTGACTTCCGTGCTTGGCTTATCGCACAGGGCAAGGAGGTTTATCTGGCCGCACTGCGCGACCCGGATTCTCTGGCAGATATAGAGGTGTATGGGGACTGCTGCTTTGAGAGTCTGTCCTATATGGGGGACTATGCCTATGAGCAGCTTACCGGGCAGAGCGCCTATGAAAATTCAGATCCTGATTCCTATGAGAAGTGGAAAGCTGTCCTGATTGAGGATATTGTGTATCGGGATGACATCAGTTTCCCACGAGCAACACGGGCGCTACCTGCTGCTTATCCACGGCTATGTGCCAAATATGGGGGAGCAGAGCGTTTCAATATAGATGAAATCGGCTGGAACACCGACCAGCCGAAAATTCGTCTGCTGTTGGAGCTGGGGAGATTATATGACACCAAGAAGAAATTGAAACGGAGAGGTGGAGAGGCCAGATGAGCGACGTTTGCACAATTGGAGTAGACCATGGCTATGCCGCCATGAAAACTGCTCATTGCTCCTTCCCCACTGGGGTGGTGGAGTATGAGCATGAGCCGTATACCCAGAAGAATGTGCTGGAGTACGGCGGAAGGTATTATGTAGTGGGTAGCGGGCGCCAGCCCCTTCAAAAGGAAAAGGCAGCCACAGAGGACTACTATCTCCTGACCCTGGCGGCCATCGCGAAGGAGATTGAATTACGGGAGGCAGATCGAACAACGGAGGTCGTGCTGGCCGCCGGGCTTCCCCTGACCAGCTTTGGCCGGGACAAGAGACGGTTCCGAGAGTACCTGCTCCGGGACGGGAAGCCTGTTCTGTTCCGCTATGAGGGCCGGGAGTATGCCGTGACGGTCACAGACGTGTCCCTGTTCCCCCAGGGCTACGCCGCTGTACTGACCCAAGCCGAGCTGCTGGATGAGCCCTCCATCGTTGTGGCGGATATTGGCGGCTGGACCGTGAATCTGATGGAGGTGGACAATCAGGTGCCGAATGCAGCTACCTGCCGAAGTCTGGAGCTTGGTGTAATCCGGTGCCTGAATGAGATCTCCGAGCAGCTCCGTCGAACTCTCGGACTATCCCTGACCAACGCTCAGATCGAAAGTGTACTCCGGGGCGTGCCCAGCAGCTTGTCCAGAGAAGTACGGGAAATCATTCAGAAGGAAGCAGAGCGCTACATAGCACGCCTCCTTTCTGCTATTCAGGAGTGCGGCATGGACTACCGCGCCATGCCCATGGTGGTGCTGGGCGGCGGGGCTTCGATTCTTACCCGCCACGTGTCGCCCCGTGCGGGCCTGTGTGGGCTTTTCGCACTGGAGGACGATAAGCGGAACGCCCAAGGGTTTCAGCGGTTGTGTGAGCGAATGTCGGGACGCGGCGAAAGAGAAGGAGATGATCTATGACTTGAACATTCTAAATGATACAATTCCCCATCTTAAAGAAGTCGGTGATACTTCATGATCGGCATCAAGAACCAGCAATTCGGCGTAGAAATCGAATTCACTGGCATCACCCGCCGTGAAGCCGCAAATGTTCTGGCAGGCTACTTTCACACTGCGGCAGTGTATTTAGGCGGAGGCTATGACGCCTGGGGCGTTTCCGATCCCACCGGACGGCAGTGGAAGATCATGAGCGACGGCAGCATCCGTGGGGAACGGATGGTGAATGATCGGTACACCCACACAGCAGAGCGCAGCTACCAGGTGGAGTTTGTGACGCCGGTGCTCCATTACGAGGATATGGATCTATTTCAGGAAGCGATCCGAGCACTGCGGCACGCTGGCGGAAGGATCAACAGCTCCTGCGGGCTCCATGTCCATGTGGACGCTGCCAATCACAACCGTCAGAGCCTCAAAAACCTCATGTCCATTATGTACTCCAAGGAGGATATTTTGTTCAAAGCCTTGCAGGTCAACGAAAATCGTGTCCAGCAGTGGTGCCAGAAGGTGCGGGAGCCAATGCTGAAAAAGGCCCGGCGGCTCTCCT
>OLRA01003066.1_pt1 | contig 15336 bp, 16 predicted proteins | sample 1673011 | NCBI WGS metagenome assembly OLRA01 (sample SAMEA3136746, study PRJEB25190) | human gut metagenome | reverse complement strand
TGGAACGTCTCGCCACCCTTGATTTTGTGCATAAGGCACAGAACCTTTTCATTACCGGTTCTTCAGGAACGGGGAAAAGCTATCTGGCCTGCGCCCTCGGCCACGAAGCATGCAAAAGGGGATTCCGTACCTTATATGCCAATGCCCCGAAACTGCTCGGAGCGCTGAAAGTCGCCAAAGTCAAAGGTACACTTGAAACGGAACTCAAGAAGATTGAGCGATGCCAGTTACTCATCCTTGACGACCTGTTCATCGTGCCTCTCGACGCCAAGGAGCGTCCCATACTGCTTGACATCATCGAGGACAGGCATGAACGGAAATCCATCATCATCACATCGCAGTACCCCTCCTCCAACTGGTACGACATGGTAGGTGACCCGACAATAGCCGATGCAATCCTTGACCGCATCATACATACGGCTCATACCATAGAGTTATATGGTGAAAGTATGCGAAAGTTAAGGTCTAAGAAAAACGGGAAATTTTAAAAGGGTAAAATAAAATTGACCCCCAACACCAGGACTTTAAAGGGTCAATCATATTGTAGCCAAAGGTGGGCAAATCCTGTTCGGCCAAAAGGGTCAAAGTCGCGTGGCTTTTCCAGACACCATAGAATTTAACTCCATCAATTACCACACTGGAATTACATAGATAATGTACATTCTTATCCAATCCATCAATATTCGCTCTATACAAGCAGGCATCGTGATTGCCACAGATGAAAATCTTGTGCGGATAAGAGAGGTCGCAAAACCAATTTAGGAAATCAAGGGCTTCTTGCTCACTTCCACTCATGGTGAAATCTCCTGAATGTATAAGGATGTCAGCATCGGGCAGCTCTGTGAGCCGCCGATGCTGACTGTGGGTGTCGGAGAGGTGAAGGATGTTAATTCTGTTGGTCAATATGTTTTTTTGCATCCCTATAACGGTCTATGCATTGATTCATCTCATCAATCAAATTCTCTTTATCTTTTATCTCGCTGCCATTAATTGTCAAGGCGTTGTTGACTTCATAAAGCCGTTTATCCCCATCATACATATCGATCCAATTCCAATGTTGCCATTGGAATAAGTAGGTGGTCCCCTCTTTCTCATATTGGAATTTGATGTTCCACCCTAAAAACATCTTATAGGGCTTTGTGTTAAGCATTGCTCCATGCAGCAGTGCTATTTTATTTTCATCTAACAGCTTGCTTAATAAGGCATCCCGATTGCCCAAAGTGAGGATTACGCCTTCACTACTTGGATACAAGCAAAATCCATCGTATATCCACCTTATATAATATTTATCTGGTCTTCCTTGGCTTTGACTCCATTCTATGATATTCGTGTTCACCAACTTGTCAAAAGCGATATTTCGGTTGCCGTCAGGATCTTTTAGCTGTAACACTGTGTTTATGCCATCTCCCAACAACAAAAGATGAATGGCGTTGGCATATAGCAATGTATTATCTGTTGCGCCTTTACGAGTCAATATGTTGTCTTTCCAAAGTTGAGCGGAAGCCCCAAAGATATATTTGTTATGATAGGTATAAGACTCTATTTGTTCCACCCATTGGTCACAATATGACAGGAGGATTCTATTGGCCTTGGCTTCTCTTTTATATTCCAATGTCAAGCCATCGGAACAGAAAATCAATTTGCAATTCGCGAACTTAGGTGCAAAACAAGTCCAATCTACACCACTATTGGCATCCTTGAACAAGAACCGGATTGCGCCTTTGAAGAATGCGGTGCTTTCAGCCTCAATGATGGCCGACTCCCAATTCCAGTCCTTTTCATCATCCCAGCCCGTTGGCCTTTTAGGGAGTTGCGCGGGTTGTGGGTGAAGTATTTGCTTGGCCTTGACTATTTCCTCAGCCAATTGTTCAGGAGACGCTTTAGATTGTATTTCGAGAATTTCGCTTGCCAGATACTCATAGATGTCTTCCGCATGTTTGCTCAATTCATCTATCAGTTTCAGACGTGCAATCATTGCATCCACCGTATTTATCGTGGTGTTCTCTGATAAATTGCATACCACTCTCACCCACTTTCTGAAGTGGTAGCCATTAAACATTGCACAGGATTCCAAATATCGACATATTCCGAAGAACACAACCCTCTGCGTTTGAGCGAGCGTGGAAATAGTGTTCTCTGCGTATTTGGGAATGAAATCAAACTTCTTGAACCACTTTGGCAGATACGCACAGACATCTTCCTTGACTTCTGCCAAACGTTCAAAAAGGGAGCTTAGATTTTCCAAGAATTCTGGCTTTGAGAGGATGGAAGAATAGATGCTAAAGCCATTATCATAGCGAAGCGATGAATCGTCCGATTCCTTTCCATATAGTTTCCATTCTTTTGATGTGTCCTTTACATCATTATATATGATAGCGCAATTCAAGAGGTATCTGTTTAGGAAAGCAAAGAAAATCCTGTCAATCTCTCCATTACTGTCGCGGTTCTTCCAAAAGACATCCGTCCATTCAGTGTCAAGTTTTATAGGAATGCCCCTTTCGATATCAAGGAAACTTTCCCAGGCACAATCTTCTTTTGCTTTTCCTTCAATGTACCCAATTAAGTCGGCCTTGAAATTCTCAAATGAAGTGAGTTGCTTGCCGCGGGCGTTCATTTTGATGTAGAGGTCATCCGTCAGTCCAAAGTCTTTAAGCGGAAGATAATAAAACACGATAGGAGCATTTTCAGAAGTCAAAGCCTTCCAATATTTTTCAAAGTTTTCTTTGTCTCTTTCATTAAACAATTCTTCCAAGCCATCAATAATATCGTTACCTCGTTTGTCGTTAATCTTTGTGCCGCCAATCATTCTCAACATTGATTGTATGGTTGGGTCTTGCTTCCAGGAAGAGTAAAACCAAGTACGGCTGGTTATGAAATCCACAATTCCTATGTTGCCGTCATATTCTTCAAAGTTTTGGGGTATGCATAGGTTTCTGCAAAACTCCCTTGAAGATATTCGCGTCTCGTATGTGAAATTTCTCAGCCTTACAGAGGCTTCTTCGAGTTTGCCAGCCCTGAGTGCCACGTACCAATGAAGCAGCCATAGCGTGGTAAGCCTTTGTTGACCGTCAAGTGGAGATAGTTTGCCTTCGTCTTCGGAACCATAAACAAAATCAAGTTTCAATGCAGATTCCGGCAATTGATAGTCTAATGCCTGCTTTAGATTCCCAAGGAAATTATTGCGCAAGTATTCTTTGCCCAATCTGCCCTGTGCATAGTCGCGTTGTATTATCGGAATTTCTATTTGGTAATTGCCGATAAATTTCCAGAATGAAGTTGCTTCGTTTGTCATTGTTTGTCCTCCTGATCGTTTTGGTCAAGCTTTTCCAGGCATGAGTCTATATTGTTTTTGTAAGCTTCAGCATCGGCTTTTGTCCAATAGTTATTGTCACCGATTGTAGTTGAGTAATATTTCAGGAACACCTGTTTCGTGCAAGGCGGAACAAAAGAGGAAGTGGCAAACTTACTCTCTTTGTCTACTGCGAGCCTCCCGTCTTTCAATAGCTTCGGTATTGGTATCAGTCTGCCCTGATCCTTACCAATAATGACACGACGTTTCGCAGAAAAAATGGCGTTACCATAACTCCTATTCGTTGATGAGTCAAGCAGGGTGTAATTCCATATTCTGTTCTTTTCTTCTGGCGTCCAGACCTCAAGATCTTCATTGAAGTTCGCCTTTATTCTCTTGAAAAGTTCGTCTTTAGTCTCTTTGTCCTCGTTGTCGAAATATTCGTTTATGACTTTCTGCGTATCTTCGTCGGCACTTAGATAGACATTGACAAGCCATTCTTTACGCGTATCGTCATCTTCTTCCGAGTTGCTCGTGCTGGAATTGATGTGTTCCACATCCCAACCTTCCAACTTATACAGGTGGAACGGGAATTTGTAAAATGTCCCTATCTTGTATTTATTATTACCTTGTTGTGCCTGGTTTTGATTTATCACAGTCTGTATGTTGTGGAACAGCAATAGACGACAGCATTTGCGCTTGTCGCTTCCATCATCTTTGTATTGGTAGTCTGTGCCATTATTGCCTATCGTTCTCTTGATTTCGTCTTTCAGATAACACACAAACTCTTTCTTGTCCTTCTTCGCCTTCCATGAGTTTACAAGTTGTTCAATGGAAATGGAGCCTACCGCAAGGAGGAAACCTACGTAATGGTAAAGTACCAAGTCATCATACCATTCATTAAACGTTTGGAAATAGGATTTTACTATCTGCCAAGCTCTTTCTGTTTTCTGTAATTGGGTTTCTTCGTCATTATTCCCATCTTGGTGTGAGGACTTAAAGTATTCATAAAAGTATCGGAATGTCCTGTATTCGTCAGAACCAATAATCTTTCCCTTTTCATCCTCTTTATTGAGTTTTTCAATATTAAGCGCATTTCTGCTGCAAATCAAATCGAAGATGAAGTCTATACGCGTCGGACGATCATAACCCTTGTCGTGCAGGAATAGCCAAAACTCGTCGCTTTGCAGGGTATATTCTATCTTATCCCATTCGCTTGCGATTTCTTGTTGCCTCAATCTTAAACTGTCGGTCGACTTTCCTGCAAAATTAGATCTGTTAAGGAACAATGCCTTTATCAGCTCTGAATTGGTAAGGGCTATTTTGCCGATGTTCAGTCGGGTGAACACCTTTATGGGGTCTTCGTCAACAGATTCATACCATATAAAATTAACTTTGTTTTTCAGCTTGTCCAAGAATGCCCCTTTGTCAAAGTCAGGCTTGAGCCATTCGTTCACGGTTTTCCTGGCTTGAGCCATATAATAAAAGTCAATGTTGTCCCTTTCATCATATTTATCCATATTGAGAAGGAATTCCCTGCTTTTAGCGCGAGTTGCGTATTCCAATGAATAAGACTCATCGGAGTCAAGGCATCTGAGAATAATGTATATAGTGGTAAGTCGCTGTTGCCCGTCTATAACTTCCCACTTGCCAACGCTCTTATTGAGAATTTCCCTTATCGCTGAAAGTTTATTCCTTTCATGTATTTTTGCCACAATATCATTTTCGTTGCGCAGTCTCACTACCAATGGTTGCAAGCAATAGAATCCATCCTTGCTGGCATCGAACTCGTTGATGTCGTTGAGCAAGTCCTTCACTTGTTGGCGTGTCCACCTGTAGCCGCGCTGATAATTCGGGATGAAAAAGCTCAAGCCTGAAAGCTCTCCTATTGTTTTTAATCCAATTTGATTGTCGTTACATTGTTGTTCCATAATATTCGTAATTTTATAATTTTCCACAATAGTGCTTCATTTCCTCTAATCCACAAAGTCCGAAGTCCTTTATTTCTCTCAGAAACAACCGTGCGCACATCTCGGCATCATTGCCTGCCCGGTGGTGTTGCCCGTAAGATATCTTGAATTGGTCGCAAAGGTAATCCAGACTGTTGCAACCGAAGTTGTATAACCTGCGTGCCGCGCGCAGGGAACAATAATAAGTGATATCCGGCTTCTCCATACCGTATAGCTCCAACGAATGGCGGATACAACCGATGTCGAAAGCGGCATTGTGAGCTACAAGCACGGGAATGTCTTTAAGGTATTCGGCTATCTCTGCCCATATTTCCGGGAATTCCGGTGAATAGACAGTATCATTCGGTCGGATGCCGTGAATCTGCATGTTCCAATAACTGTAACTATTTCCTTGCGGACGGACAAGCCACGAACGGGTTTCCACAATCTCTCCGTCACGCACTACGCAGATGCCTGCTTCACAGATGGAAGCACGTTTGCCTGTAGCTGTCTCAAAATCTATGGCGATGAAATTTATTCCTTGCATGGTTTATCCTCCTCTTTCCAAGTATAATAGTTCAACATGTTTTTTGCAAAATTGCGCATTTCGTTGCGCACGGATTCCGGCTCCAGCACTTCCACCTGGTCTCCTTGGGCGAGAACCAACTGATAGAAGTCGAAAGTCGGTTTCAGATGGTATTCAAAGAGCGTGGACTCATCATCGCCCTCTATCTCCCGTTGTGATTCGTGCAAGGGTAAGGTACGCAGATAATCGGCAAAACCGCCATAAGCCAAAAGAACAATGCGCTGTATAGGTTCATTCGATGTGATTACTCCACAGCATCCTTCAAAATATTGATTGATATTGAAGTTCTTCTTCATTTTGAATGTCTTGCCCGTATCCTGAATATCTGAAATACGGTCGAGGGCATATACCCGATAGACATCGGTGGGCTTGATGCCTTTTTCTTTGTTCCGGTCTGAATAATAGGGACTGCGTGCCACCACGTACCAACGGCGCTTCACGACTTTTAGGCAATATGGTTCAATCTCAAATGTGCTGGGTTCCGGTTTGCCAAAACCTTGGTGCGTAATACTCAATACTCGATTACGCCGCATGGCATCCGCAATGCAGGTTAGCCAAGTCTGCCCTGAAGGGATTTCTTCAAAAATAATTCGGTCTTCCAACTTATTGTCTGCCTTTATCTGATTCAATGTGGCGTATGAACTGATGAGCCAACTGCGCAGATTGTTTCCTTCGATGCGTTCCGGCTCATCAATATAATAACGGTATCCATCCTTCCGGTCACATTCTATATATACGTCGAATATGTCTTTGATAGCCTTCTTATGGTTATGAAAAGTCTTCAAAGGCAATTCCTCGCCATAACTCAGTCCGCTTTCCTGCCAAAGTTCGTTGATTTCCTCAAACGTCAAACGTTTATACCTTCGCAGAACATCCATCAGCCAGACATATCGTCCCAAAAGATTTGCTGCCATGCTACTATCATTTTATGGTTATGCCACAAAGTTATATATTCCCCTGTGCCAAATCGTAGCCCAACCTTAATTTTTTCTCTTTTCCTGCATTTCTTTTATGTTATGCCGCGTTTTGGCATTTAAGACTCTTTACTTTGCAGCAGAATAGATGTTAAACCTTTTAATGACAAGTAGTATGGCAACAAAGAACTGGAACAACGATTTTATGGCTAAGGTATTGGAAGAAGCCGCATGGAAAGAACTGTCAAGCGAGTTTGCGTGGAATGAGCCACTGTTGGAAAAGTACAAGGACAAGGTGTCGTGGAAAGAAATTTCCGGCAACAGAAACATCCTTTGGACTGCATCCATGATTGAGAAGTTTAAGAACAAAGTGGACTGGGAGGAACTTTCCAGTTCGGACAATGAGCATCTGTTTACGGCGGAGAATCTGGATAAATACAAGGAATATTGGAATTGGCGTGAATTATCAAGAAACTCCGACATCGAACTTACTTCCGCACTCTTGGAACAGTTTGCCGAGTATTGGGATTGGAACGAAATCATAGACTGCTATCACCGGGACGAATTGTATAGCATGGAGTTTCTGGAGAAATACCAGGATTATATTCCGGCATCCGCTTTGCAACGTTCACGCCTGTGGGACAAATTGGTTGAAGACGAGAAGAAACAACTGAAGATACGTATCCTTTCATAAAACAAAATGAAAACCGTAGAAGGCTATAACGCAAAAATCTACACGGACAACATCAAGGAAAGTGCCAGCGAACAAATCAAGGAGTTGCTGTCCATCGATGTGTTCAGCAAGTGTAAAATCCGCATCATGCCCGACGTTCATGCCGGGGCAGGCTGCGTCATTGGCTTTACGGGAGATTTAGGCGAAAAGGTAATTCCTAATATTGTGGGTGTGGACATAGGTTGTGGCATCTTGGTGCAGCCGTTCGTCTGCGTGAATGAGATAGATTATCATGCTCTCAACGAGTTTATTCTTCACTACATACCGTCGGGCCGCAATTACCGGGACAACCGGTATGCGCCGCTCCCGCAAAAGTATATGGATGTATATCGAGAAGCCAAGGACATCATCAAACAGTTACGCTGCTATCGCGAGCTGAAGGAAACTAAACGCTTGAACGCCTCCATCGGTTCACTGGGCGGAGGGAACCATTTCATCGAACTGGATAAGGATGAATGCGGCATGACCTATCTTGTCGTTCACACCGGAAGCCGCAACTTTGGGAAACAGGTGGCGCAGATCTATCAGAAGCTGGCCGTGAAATGCCAGTCGGGTTGGGCAGAACTGATGGAAGAACAAAACCGCATGATTGCCGAATACAAAGCGGCGGGGCGTAAGGACGAGTTGCAGGATGCCATTCGCCAACTGCATAATTCGTTCAAGATGCGCAAACCCGCGATACCGCCCGACTTGTCCTATTTGGAAGGCACTTATCGGGAAGATTACCTGCATGACATGCGCCTCTGCCAGCATTGGGCCAAGATGAATCGCAGTCTGATTGCCAACCTTATCATGGATTACTTCATCTCCCAAGGCTATGTCGAATTGAAACAAAATGAACTGGCATTTGAGAGCGTGCACAACTACATAGGTGACGACAACATCATCCGCAAGGGGGCGATTGCCGCTTATGAGGGGGAAAAGTGCATCATCCCGCTAAACATGCGAGACGGATCGCTTATTTGCATCGGTAAAGGTAATGCGGAGTGGAACTGCTCTGCCCCACACGGTGCCGGACGCATCATGAGCCGGAGCCAGGCCTTCAAGAGTATATCAATGGATGACTACCGGGCTTCCATGCAGGGCATATACAGCGAAAGCCTGTCGGAAGAGACCAAAGATGAGTCGCCCATGGTGTACAAGCCGAAGGATGAAATCATCGGAAACATCCGCGACACGGTGAGCATTGTGAATGTGATAAAGCCTGTGTATAACTTCAAAGCTGCGGAATGACATGGATAACCCCAAAGAACTGGTTGGAATGGCCCCCGGCAAGTATGACTATCCGCTGGCCGACGTTTCGCATCTTTCTGAAAAAGAGAAGAAGGACTTGCTGAAACGCGGAATGCGCATACCGAAGGAACTGCATTCCGACGAGGAATTCGAACAATGGGTGACGGTATTTTCTGAATGGAACACATTCCATTGCAGCAACGGGCATAAGTCTACGGAAGAAAAAAGAAACTTCGAAAGAATGGTTACCGCAAGCTATGAACGCGGCCTGTGGTATCACCGCAAGCATTTCAACGAATGGAAGAAAGAACATCTGCAATCTCTCATTGACGAATTGATGGAGCACGCCGCCCATGACCCGCAATATGACTGGCAATATCTGTATGCTTTGGAGTGTGCCAAGCTACGCTGCATGAGGGCTTACTTCTCGCATTCCCTGATAGCGGACGAAAAGGGGAACTTCGGATTCAACCGCTGGATAGACACCTGCATCGGCCTGTTGGAACATATCAAAGACGATGGTTTACATATCTCCCGGCAGCAGATTGAACGGATGAATATCAGAAACATCGGGGACATCGTTCCCCGCTCCCTTATAGATGCTTACGAAGAAGCACCGATGCCGGGTGAGGAAGAAGACGATCTTCCCGACAAGCTCTATTACGGCAAGAAGATATATGTCCGCAAAATGGAGCGGCTGTATTACCGGATACGTCTTTACAAGATGAGGGAGTGGTGGGAGTAAAGCAAACATTATAGGCAATAACTCCAAGAAAGGGATATCAGTATATTGGCATCCCTTTCTTAAACTTATCTCTTGTTCAATAACAGCGTAACCTTTACTTCCTTTTTCTCATAATCTTCTGTCTGCATACCGAACAACATGTTTGTGTATCCAATATGTTGCATCACGGATTTACGGAAGATCTCAAGCTCCGTTTCATCCAGCGGGCAATGAGAAGGACAACGGATGAAGATAACGGCACTGTCATACTTCGTAAGGTCGAGTAGCTGATATTGGGTCATTGACTCCCAAATGTAGGTGAGGCGCAAATTAGCATCTTGCATCACCGAGTGGTAATCATACTGTCTGCCGTATTGGACATTGAGCAGAAACTCCACGTCGCTCCGCCTAAAGGTGCTGCCTTCGGCGGAAAGCATCCTTACCAAATTCTCTCGTGCGGCCATTTTGCGCAGATATTCTTCCCGTTTGTCCTGACGGTATTCCCGCTTTCGTTTTGAGCGGTTCATGCGATTGTCAAAGAAACTGCGTGCATTCGTCCACGTGACGTAACGCCGTCCGTCCTTCCCCTTGCTGCGCAGTCTGCGTGGAGTCTGATGCCGCCAGATGCTTTCTTCCAGTTTATCCAAAGTAACTTCATACTTATTAGTCAAAACCTTTGGCCCAAATTTTCTTTGCCATGTTTCTTCTCTTTCGTCAGGTGAGAATCCCCAATAAGTGATTTCCCACAAGCAATGCATGGCAAGCTCTTCATCAGTGAGGTGTATATCATCGGCCACGACAATTTCTTTGGCCAAATCTTCTTCCCAAGTACAGTCGTGCATCGGGCTTACGCCAATCCATTTTTCTTCATCTTCCCATTCTCCGCCATGCCATTCTACAAAGATTTTACCTTCAAAATTATTTGCAGGTTTCATGTTACGAAGAATGTCGTATGCCTCGCGGAAGTCATAGAGGTTGTCCAGATGTTCTGGCTCGTGTTTCTCCAGATCCGGAAGAAGCTCGTCGAAGCCGACTTGCGTTAGTAATTCTTTTAGTGTCATAATTAATAGTTATTTATAGTAGAATGTTATACGATAACAAGCTTATTATCATTGTCTAATGTGACCTCCTGCCCAGGCCTAATGGGTAGAGCCAAGTTATAATCGAGCAGGAACTTATTGCCGGAGTTTAGTTCATTCTGCGTATCATACCGGACAGAATAAACCTTGTTTTCCCATCCCAAGGGGACGCTGTTATATTCTTGGGCGAAGCGCACGGCATACATCGTACCACTGATGATGGGACATTGTGCCACGATGACCGATTGGGTCAAGACAACTTGCATACGGCAACGCGTCACCAGCTTTGTGGGATTAGCTTTCACACCAAAAGGATGTTCGGACAAGATGGCTCCGCCCTTGGCGATTATTTCATCCTGCAACGACTTGTTCACCTTGGGATGCGTGATGTCCAAGCCCGAGGCCACCACTGCGATTGTCTGTCCGTCCGCATCAAGACAACCCCGATGGGCAGCCGTATCGCATCCCAAAGCCAGACCACTGATGACGATATGTCCTTGTTCACCCATCTGTTTAGCAAGCCCGTATGCCACGTCCAATCCATCTTTATCCGCAGCACGGGCACCAATGATAGTCACATTGTCTTCACGGTTGAGTAAATCCTTATTTCCCAACATGTGGACGAGCGGCGGTGCATCTCTGCATAAATTGCGGAAGTGATGAGGATACGCTTCGCTATAATAAGGAATAGTGACCACTCCGGCTTTTGCCTGTCTATCCAATATCCGTTTTGCCTTGTCGAGTTCGCGGATGGACATGGAAGCCGTTTCTTTCAATGAATATCTTTCGCCTTCCATGTCTTCATATAGTTGCTTGGAAGAATACCCCAACAATTGCAGGCATAATAGTTCTTCTACTGAAAGGCAAGAAACCCTCCATGCCTCTATTTTATTTTGCCCCTTCTTGACAGTCTCTTTCCAATCTTCTCTATTTTTCATAAATGGTATTTTATTTTGCGGCAAAGGAAACCTTTCGATGCGCCGAATCGGAGCATAGGCTGATTATTTTTTTCGTCTGCTTTCGTTTGCATTACTCTACATGTGGTTCGAAAAATTATAATAGAAATAAAAATATCTCCGCCTTGTGCTGCGATTTGGCACTTTCATGACGGATATTTGCACCATCAAACCAAATAGGAGGAATAGAATGAAACTGGCAGAAGCATTAAGCATCCGCGCTGACCTGCAAAACAGAATCGACCAATTAAAGAGCCGACTGAAGTACAGCGCCAAGGTGCAGGAAGGTGACCAACCTTCTGAGAACGTGAACGAATTGTATAAAGAATTGGATGAATGCCTTTCGCAATTCGAGGGGATTGTTTATCGGATTAACCACACCAACATGCAAACCGTGCACGAAGGAGAAACTCTCACTCAAATGATTGCCCGCAAAGACGCATTGAAGTTGCGTCTGACAGTAATGCGCGACCTCTTGAAGCACGTTGTTGAAAATGACCGTTACGGACGACAGGAGATAAAATATGTCCGCACGGTGGATGTGGGTGAATTGAGAAGGGTGACGGACAACTATTCCAAACAACTCCGAAGTCTGGATATGAAGCTACAAAGCCTGAATTGGTCAGTTGATTTAATTTAATAAAATAAGGTGTAGTCCTTCTTTTATCAGGCAATGGCGGCACTTCTTTGTCGTATGACAGGGGCAACAAACCAAGGTGGCAGCTGGTAGAGGCATGGTTATTACTGCGCATCTCCAACACAGCGTACAAACGCATTCACGCATACGACCCCTGGGGGAAGATTATTACGCATTACCTTGTGCCGATTGTTTTTGGAAAGAGGACGAGGGTGGGGTGAGGGGATTAGTATCATGATAAAAAATAGTGTTATGACATTCAAGGAACTGTTTTCGCAATTTAGTTTTGCTGAAATAAGTCCGGCATTCTTGAATCTATGGCAAACCAACGAACCGAAGTTGGCCGGGCAGCTTGATTTGGACAAGTGGAAAAGAATTTATCAGAAAGTGCAAGCGTTGGAGGCAAAATCATCCCCCTATTACATCCGCTTGGGATGGCGTTGGGAAACCTGTAGTCCGATGATAGATATGAACTGTTCTGTATACGACAAAGCGGACAATCACCTCGACTGCCCTATGGCCTGCTATCCTTCGTGGTCGGAAATAGCTGGTATGGAAGTGGTGGTAGAAAAAGATATCGTGATCACGCCACAAGAGCTTGTCGCGGGCTTGCTGTGGGAAATCACTTACTTTGGCGGGACGGAAGAGATGGCGGAAGAAAATCGGAAAAGAATATTCCAATATCAAGGGGCAGTAATGGATACATCGAAAAGACTTTGACTAACTAACTTATTATAATAAATTGTTGCTTATATGGAAGAGAATGATTCAACTAAGCCTGTGTTTGACTTTTTTGACTTTCAACCCAAAACTTGTTCCTTCTCAATAATCGGAATTGGGGGCGGAGCCGGAAGAATTGTGGAAAAAATGCAGAAATATGAACTGCCGGATACGAATTTATACGTGTTTGGTATGAATAAAAAGGAAATGAGAGAATTATCTCTCGCTCATAAGTATCTCATTGGCACTGACGGATTAGGAAGTGGAAAGGACAGACGTTTGGCAGAGGCAGAATGTAAGAAATCGTTGCCGTGTTTAAAGCAAATACTTGCAGACAAACTTGTGTCTATTTTTATTGTATGCTTGGGCGGAAGAACAGGAGAAGGATGTATCAAACATTTTCTTCAGAAAGCCGTTGATTTGAAAGTTAAGGTAAAACTGGTAGTTGCCACTTTGCCGCATTCGTCTGAGGGTATGGAAAAGAGAAGGAATGCTGTAAAGTTGCTTGGTGAATTGGAAAAAATTGCTGACGGAATTTTCGTTGTGGATTATGATGCGTTGCCTTGCCATACGCTTTCTGAACTGTTTGAAGAAGCAAACAAAAGAGTCGCTAATATCGCGAACTCGTTTTTCAGTCTGATAATAAAGCACAGTCTGATTTGTTTTGACCTTAATGATGTGAGAAGTTTCTTGGGTTATCATTCTTGTACAAAGTTTATTGACTACTTTACATTATCAGGAAGCGTTGATTATTTGAAGGCTGAATTAAAAAATATACGAAAATTCCTTCCGGCAAAATATGTTTCATTAGAGGATGTTTCTAATTTAATCTTTGCTCTTTATTATAACAGGAAGGTTGACGATGATGATAATGACCCTGTCCGTGAACTTTTAAATGTTTTCCATGATTGTATAGAGATGAAACAGGAAAGCACTCAGATAAAATGGACGATGTTTGACGTTCCAACCATGCCGACAGGCATTTTTCGGATAGACATTTTTACCAAATGCAATTAATGGTTATTATGGAAAAAATAAATGAAGTATTCTTCAGTGAACATGGACTAACTTCCACCTCGGCTTCGCACTTGGCTGATTTGGCACAGGAGGTTATAGCCGGGAATGAAACGAAGTTGAAAAACATGACTTTTGTGACCACAAAAGTCGATATTGTAGGTTCGGCTTCCGAATCGGGGAAAACCATCTGTGTCGGCTATGACGGGAATATGCTAGCGCAGGTGCGTCCGCTTTTGGAAGAAATAGCCTCAATGAACGCTTTTTGCGCTTGGATGAGAGAAGCAGTCAAGGCTAAAGACAAAAAATTAAAACAGGTGGCAAACTTCACATTTGAAGAATGGTGTACGTTTCAAGGAGTCGAAATACCTTCCAGTCCATCCTATCCGAAGGAAACGACGGAAGCGGATATCATCGCTCAGATGAATATCAAAGAGCGTAACCGCTATCTGCAATTGGAAGCCATAGCCGCTACTATTGGGAAATATATTCATCCCGGAGGCCAATTCTCTTCAGCCCGTGAAGAACTCCAAAACAGAATCATGAAACCTTACAGCACCGATGGCAATGGGAAAGACACGCTGATTTATGCGCATACTCCATCCGTAAACCCGCAAAAGGTGGAAGACGTGTTCTTTGAACTTCAGAAATGGCATCGCCAAAATGAACGTGAGCTGAACAGGATGAAGTTTGCCATCAAGAAACAAGCGGAAAAGAAGACCTTGGAGGACATCCAGCAATTCAAGCAGGCATTGGAACAGGAGAAACAGCGTCACATGCAGCTTTTTACCCAATACAAAGAGTGGCAATTGGAAGAACGGGAACGTATTTCCCGCTTGAAGATTGTGGTGCCGGAAGCCTTGCAAGATACTTATGAGAGATTGAATAAATTGGAAGAATAAAACAAGGTGCTGTGAACCTGCTTCTCAATGGAAGCTAATCATGGCTTTGATGGAACGGGAGCTGTCAGTCCTATTGTGTGTGAAAAGTACGAAGGTACAAGGTATGTCAAATAAAAAAAACGGCGGATGTAGCTAATGCCTGCATGATGCACATCCGGTCTGAGCCTTTGCCGTAGTCTTTGTCTGTGTCTTGATGTTCCGGAATGGACATCGTTCGGACAGCTCCGTTCCTAACTGGAAATATCTGGTCTGTATATGGAATCATTAAGAAATGCGATACAACATCCCAAAGAACCATTCACTCTTGTTGAGAAAATTAAGATATGCCTGTTGTCTGTCTTTTTGTGTATAGGTCTGATGGCTCATATTTGTATGAGAATGTTAGGAATAAGAAAAACATCAGCTTGTCATCCAATGTCTCTTGTCAGATTGTTTGGGAATAAACGGAGGAATTAGTGTCATCCGTTATTCAGGTTGCCCGACTTCGGAGGTGCAACCAGCGGCAAGGCTTTCGGGGAGTAACCCGAAAGGTTTCGAGTAACTCGAAACATACCTTGCTGCTGCCACTTTTCGGCAGTAACCGAAAAGCCTTCGGGTAAC
>OLRA01003060.1_pt1 | contig 15387 bp, 24 predicted proteins | sample 1673011 | NCBI WGS metagenome assembly OLRA01 (sample SAMEA3136746, study PRJEB25190) | human gut metagenome | reverse complement strand
TTTTTGTTCAGGCCGGTGGCGGCGGCTGCGGAGACGATGAGGTCGACCACAAACAGCGCCAGCACGGCGGCTTCGGCAGGCACCAGCACCTTCATGGGCAGCGGGCTGCTGGCCTTGGCCAGCGCCGGGTGCACCACCTTGACCATGATGACACTGCCCAGGCCCCACAGCAGCGAGAACTGCGGGCAGATGTAGCCGCCGCGTGGGATCTGCTGGTATATGCTCACATTCCAGTAAAGCCCGCAGCCGACGCACTTGAACTTCACGAGCTCCCACCTCCTTCCGCAGCCAGCGCAGCGAAGAAGGCGCGCCGGATGCGGTTGCGGTATTTCTTGCGGACGCGGGCCCGCTTCGCGTGGAGGGCGTAGTGGCGCCACTTGGGAGGGGCCCGGCACAGCAGAAAGTCGTCGAAGGCTCGGCCGATGGTATTGACGATGGTTTTCGCAGCCCATACGGCCCACTCGATCATGCGGTTGATGACCTCGATGATATTGTCGAAGGCGTCGAGGATCCTCTGCACGGCCTCCGGGCTGAGCTTCATGCTGCTGGCGACCTCTGCGATGCGCTCGATGGCCTCCTCGGTGGCGTTTGGGTAGTGGTCGGTCACGACCTCGACGAGGGCGGCGTGGGCGTCTCTGGCCCGCTGTGTGGCCTCATAGTCGGCGACGGTCATGCTGCCGTCGTAGGCGTAGTGGTCGAGCTCGTCCTCCGGGCCATCGACCAGCCGCTCGCTGAAGGGAAGGCCGACCTCGGCCGCCCGCTGCCGGGCCGCTTCGATGTCGTCCCGGGCCTGCATGAGGGTGTCATCGTCGGCGAGGGCATTGGTGCCCCGCTCGTAGTGCCAGCGGATGCCGGCGGCGATGTCGTCGATGGTCATGTCGCCGAAGTGGCCGAGGTAGTAGCCGTTCAGGGCCACAGCTCGCGGGTCGAGGCGCAGGACCTCGAGGGCGTCGTTGATGTCGTCGGTCTCCCACTCGTTGTTGCCGAGGTCGCTCCAGACGGTCAGGGCGTGCCACGAGCGGCCGGTGCGGTAGACGATCACCCAGCCGATGCCGTCGCGGATCTCGGTGGCGTACTCCCGGGCGATTTCTTTCAATGCTGCCATGCTGGCGCCTCCTCTCTGATGATGCGGACGACCGTGACGAGGTCGTCGATGTCGTGCTTGGTGATGTAGGTGTCGGCCTCGGAGAGCCCGAGGTGCCGCAGCAGCGGCTCGGGCCCGTCCAGCAGGAAGATGTGGACGGCCACGGCGTTCAGCCGGTAGACCGTCACCTCCACGATGCAGCGGCCGCCGTCGTCCTCCAGCTCGGCCGGGAAGGAGGCCCGGCAGAGCAGAGAGGTGTCGAACTTGAAGCCGTCAATCATGGTCGGCCTCCTTCCTCACAGGCTTGAGGTGCTTGACCTCGTCATACAGCTCGAGCCGGCGGGCGTCGGTTATGAACTCGAGCTGATGGGCCATATCCACGGCGCCGATGTACGACCAGTACCACGCTACACGGGCCTCCGGCGTGAGCGACGGCTTGCGGATCTCCCGCTCCGTCTCCTCCCGCATAGCGGCGAGACGCTTCTCGACGGTGTCGTCCATCTCCTTCCAGCTCGCTCCACAGTTGGGGCAGTATTGAAATGGAGGGGTCATTTGCCCGCAGACGGGGCAGTCACCGAAGTTTTCGAGCGGGTAGAGGTCGAGGGCGTCGCCCTTCGGCTCCTCGTAGCCGTAGAGGCCGTTGCCGCCGAGCGTTCCCTCTGAACAGTTGAGGACGATGGCGTAGTAGCCGTTCCACTCGCCCCATCCCTCGGTGCGGAGCAGGTCGCTGACCTCCTCGAGGGTCAGCTTCCCGCGTCTCTTGGTGATCCTGACGACCGGCCGGTCGTGGTGGTCATATTCTCGGGTGATGGTGATGCCTTGCTTCACTTTTCTCACCTCCTCAGCTCGCGCACGGCCGCAGGGTGTCGTTGTAGAGCTCGTAGCTCATGCGGCCGCAGGTAAAGCGGATGTAATTCCAGTCGGTGGCATTGTAGAGGGGGGCACGATCAACTGCTCCGACTTCCCTGAGTTGGCGGTGCCGGTTGATCTCGTAGATGGGAGCGGTGCGCAGGATCACGACCATCTCCTTTGCGAAGCCGTACCAGTTGTAGAGGAGAGCCTTTGCCTCGTCGTCGGTCATCTTGTCCGTGCCGCCCGAGGTGGCGAGCTCGTCGTAGTCCGCTTGGCTGACGGCGTCAGCGTCCTCGTATGGCTTCCACTCCTGCTCTCGCTCGAGCTGCTTCTTCAGTCGCTCGATCTCGATGTCGCGGCGAGTCAGGTCTGCGGTGTGCTGGCGGCTTTCCTTGAAGGCTGCTGCATTGACTTCCCGCCGGATGCGCTCGGCGATGCCGTTGGCGTTTTTCTTGTACGCCTTGCAGAACTCGTCCTTGTCTCCATCGAACTCCATGTAGGCGGCCTCGATGGCCTTGTATTCGGCAGAGGAGGGGAAGTAGCCGGTGCGCTGCTCAAATTCTTCGATCATCATGGTGTTTTGCTCCTTTCGTCTTGGCCCGACCTCGGCCGGGGTGCTTGGCTATCAGCGGCAGGCGAAGATCGCGGCGATCTGCGCCTTGGTGGCCCGCTGGAAGCGGGAATAAAAAACACGACCGCCGACTTCTTGATTGATGGCGTAGTGGCCGTCGGCGTAGCGTTTAATGAGCCACACCTTTCGGGTGTTCCACTTGTCCACCTTTCGTGTCAGGGTCGTGTTGTTCTTTCTGCTTCTCATGCTGAGCACTCCTTTCTTCGGCCCGGCGGTGCCGGGGGTTCTTGGCTGTTTGGCTTTGCGACCGCTTTCTTGCCTCTGCGCTTGAAGCTCTCACGGAGCCGCCTCTCGGCCAGCTCCGCGCTGTACCCCTCGCGCTGGTTTGCGTCCAGCTCGCCGGTCGCGCCGCGCTGGAGCTCCTTGTAGATCGTGGTGTAGTGGACGGAGAGGCGGGCCGCGATGTCGGCCGGCCGGTCTCCGATCAGGTGCCACGCCTCGATCTTCTTCCTGTCCTCGAAGGTCAGGTAGCGGTATTTTCCCGTCGGTCTCACCTCCGTCTTTTGGGGTCGATATAAAAAGAAAAATGCACAGGCGACTCATGTGAGTCTCTGTGCATTTAATAATAATGGGGGCGTCGCCGTTTGTCAAGAGTAAATGCTAAAAAAGTCTAAAATATTTTTCAGCGGGCCAGAATGAGGGCCAGCTCCTCCCGGAAAAGCTGCTCGGAGCACAGAAAACCGAACATTTTGCGGGGGTAGCTGTTGAGCCATGCCTCGGCGGCCTTCACCTCTTGGGGCGAGAGGGTGCCGAGGTCTGTCCCCTTCGGGACGAGTCGCCGGATCAGGCCGTTTTGGTTTTCGTTGGTGCCGCGCTCGCTCGGCGTGTATGGGTGGCAGTAGTAGACGGTGGTGCGTTTTCCTTTCCCTCGGCGCTTGTTTTCGATGCCTTCAGCGTCCGAGAACTCGGTGCCGTTGTCACAGGTGATGGAGAGGAAGATCTGCGGGAATAGAGCGCCCAGTTTCCGCTCGATGCCGTTGAGGGCCCGGACGACGCTCTCGCTCGTCTTGTCCTTCATGGAGACGATGATCTCCCGGCGGGTCTTTCGCTCGGTCAGCATGAGCCACGTCCGCTTGTAGCCCTTGCCGCTCTCGAGACTATCCATTTCCCAGTGGCCGAAGGTCGTGCGCGTGTTCACGATCTCCGGCCGCTTTTCTATGCTCTTTCCTGCCGGCTTTCTCGGGATGGCGCCCTCTGGCCGCTCCGGCTTCCTGCGGCGCTTCCCGTGCTGCGGTAACATTTCCACAGTGAGATCGTCGCCGAAGATCTCGCCCCTGATGTAGTTGTAGGCCGTACTTGCGCAGATGTGCACCCGGAAGGGCCAGCCCATGACCTCGGCCTCTCCGATGGCTGCCTCGGGGCTGTACTTCTCGTCCCGGATCTTGCCGATCAGGTAGTCGGCGAGCTCGTAGTCGTTGCCGATCTTCAGCTCCGGGCCCTTCGCCCGCAGGTTGGCCTCATACCGAGCCTGCGCCCCGTCGGGGTTGTATCGGATCTCGGTCGTGTAGTCGCTGTTCAGGTGTTCATAGGTGCACCGCTTGAGCTCCCGGTAGATGGTGGTGTAATGGACGCCGACCTCCTTGGCGATGTCCACGACCTTCATGCCGGCGCGCCTGAAGGCGTCGATCTGCGTGCGCTGCGTTGGTGTCAGGTGGCTGAAATGTTTTCCCATGGTGATCCCTCCGTGAAAAAGAAAAAGGGGCGGCCACTCGGCCGCCCCTTCGTCGTCATCCCTTGTACGCTGCGATCAGCGTCAGGGTCTCCTCGTCTGTGACGATGTCCTCCAGCCTGCACTCGAGAGCGACGCAGATCTTCAGGAGGGTTTTTAGCTTAGCCCCGGCGATGTCGCGGTCGTCCTGCTCGTAAGTCTGGAGGACTCGGCTGTTGATGTCGGCCTTCTTTGCGAGCTGAGACTGAGAGAGGCCGCGGCTTTCTCGCAGCGCCTTCAGTCTTTTCCCGGTGGTGATCGTTTCCATGTGGCGCCCTCCTTCGTTGGCTTTGTATGCCCTAACTATACAACATTTGTTGTATAATGTCAAGGGGCAAAGAGAAAAGCAGCCCGGCCGAGCGGCCGGGCTGCTGCTATTCTTTACCGAGCAGGTAGTAGATGGTCACGCCGAGGGCGTCTGCCAGATACTCGAGCTCGTAGTCTGCGACCACTCTGTCGCCCGTCTCGATCCGGCTGATGGCCTTCTGCGTGATGTCCAGCCCCGCGATCTGGATCTTGTACGCGAGGCGCTCCTGCGATATGCCGGCCCGCTCTCTGGCTTCGCGGACGCGCTCGCCTGAGATGTTGCAGCGGCCCTCTGGCCTGTATATTTTCAAATACGCGCCGCCTCCTTTTATGCCAAAGATGGGTAGTACCCGTTGACAATAACACGCCTCCAGTGATAATATTATCCCAAAGATGGCTAAACACTAAAAAACGCTAACAAGCAGACGAGTGAGGAGGTTTTTCAATGGGTTTACGGTTTCGGCGCAGCATAAAGATCGCCCCGGGCGTCCGCGTGAACTTGAATAAAAAGAGCGCGAGCGTGACCTTCGGCCCGAAGGGGCTGAAGCATACGGTCAGCACGACCGGGAAAAGCCACACGACCGTCGGCGTGCCCGGCACGGGCCTGTCGTACACCACCAGCAGCGACCAGCCGGCCCGCGTGCCGGCAGCCCAGCGGCCCACCTCTCCGAAAAGCAAGGCGGTCGTCCTGCCGCTTTGCATTTTCCTCGGGGTGCTCGGCGTACATCGCTACTATGTGGGGAAGATTGGCACAGGCGTCATCTGGACGCTGACGGCCGGCTTCTTCGGGATCGGCTGGATCGTGGACATCTTCACGGTCGCCCTCGGCGGCTTCTATGATGTCAACGGCTATGTCGTCCGCTTCCATCCGACCGACGCCGAGCTCGAAGCCGCAGCAGCACAGAGCGAAGCGAGCGAGGAGCCCACAGAGGAGGCCGCCGAGGAATAGGCCGCACAAACAGAAAAAGCCCGCCCGGGATCACTCCCGAGCGGGCTGTTTTTGTATATTCTGCCAGTTTCATAGCTTCAGGCCGGCGCCGATCCGCGCCATGCCGGTGGCAAGCTGCACAATTAGACCTTCTTGGTGTAGTCCAGCGAGATCCAGCCGGCCCCGCTCTTGAGCTTGCCCCACTTGGAGGCCCCGGGCCCGTCGCTCTCGGCGACGATGGTGTAGGTGCCCTTGTCGCGGATAGCCCCGTTGGTGCCGTAGTTGGTGCCGGGGCCCTTGCGGATGTTCAGCACGTCGGTCGTCACCTTCACGAGGTACGAGGTGGCCGTAGAGCTGCTGCTGGTCTTGATGTCTGCCGCGTCCGTCCACCCGTACACGGTGGAGCCGCCGCCGGAGACGGCGATCAGGTGGTAGGGGTGCGCCTTGCCCTTGGCGATGGCCGTGACCTTAGCCTTGCCGGGCTTGCAGCTCGACGCGCTCGTGGCCGTGGCGCTGACGTAGTGCTTGGAGCCGGTGAACTCCACCACGTCGCCGACCTTGATGTCGGCCGCGGCGGTGCCGGTGCTGCCCCCGGTGGAGGGCGTGGTGCTGCCGGATGTGGCGAGACGGCGGTTGACCTCGGCCGCGATCTCGTCTTGCAGGTTGTAGAGGTAGTCGCCCGGGCAGGCTTTCGCCGCGTAGTCCCGGTGCACGGTCATGTTGCAGCCGTTCAGGTGGTTGACGCGGGTGTTTTTGTTGGTAGACCAGGCGAGCTTCTTAATGCCGTTGCGCTTGCAGATGTCGGTCACGAGATCCAGCAGCGCGTCGTATGCCTTATCTCTGACGGCGTAGGGGTGCGTCGCGTCGCTGGCGACCTCGATGGTGACGGCGCGCTGGTCGTTGGCGTTAGACGACGTGCACCACGAGCGGTTGCCCTCGTCCACATAGAGAGCGATGCGGCCGTCGGGGCCGATGCCGTAGTTGCTGGACGCCTGCCGGCTGCTCTTGGCGAACAGAGCGCCACAGCTCTCGACGGAGAGCTGGCCGGCCATACAATGGATCGTGACGGTGTCGATCTTCTTGGTGCGCTTGCCCGAGTGGTTGGGGCTGAGCTTGGTGTAGGAGATCAGCGAGCTGTTACTCATCTTCGTCGTCCCCCTTTCCGTCACCGTCGAGCATGGCGTCAAGGGTCTTTTCATCCACGACATCGCCGTCCTCGTCGTAGATCAGGCCGGTCTCCTCGTCGTAGTTGAGCACGCCGGTGTAGGGAAGGTCGTCGTCGATCTCTCCGTTGTAGTAGCGCATATTCAGCGCGGGCTTTTTGTTCTCACTCATGTCTTTGGCCTCCTTTGCAAAATGAAGGGCGGGCCGTGTTGGCCCGCCCTTTGCTGGTTATTCGAGCGGCAGGTTGCCGCCGTTGAGCTGGTTGACTGCCGCCTCGATGGCCGCGTTGATGGCCTCCTCGTCCACGGTGAAGCCCATGGACGCGAGGAACTCGAGGACGTACTTCTTCTTTTCCTCGCCGCGGCCCTGCCCCTTGTAAAGCTGCTCGGCAGCGGCGACGCCGATCTTCACCCACTCGAGCAGCTCCTTGCGCTGCGCGTCGGTGGTCTTGCTCTTGATCCACGGGATCAGGAACACGCTGACGCCTGCGGCGAGCAGCGCGATGACGGCGTTAATGACGGGGGTGATGTCGATCATGTTCATCCTTTTGCCTCCTTGTCTGATGTGGTTGTGGTGGTGTACTCTCCGACGCCAGCCCCGCTGATGGGGTTGCCATCAGCGTCGAGGCCGTGCCGGTTGCGGCTGATCTTCTCGGTGGCCGACTTGGCCGCATAGCTCACGAGGTAGCCGATGCAGGCCGTGAAGATGGTGGTCGTGACATCGCTGGCGGTCTGCTGATCGCGGAAGGCCAGCACATAGGACGCCACGGCCGCGGCAGTTGCTACGAGGACGGCCCACGCCGCCAGCTTCTTCGAGAACTCCCACGGCCTGCGTCGGGCCTTGGCCTCCCGCTTGCGCCGGTATCTTCCCATGGGTGTCACCTCCCTCAGTAGATCGCGTGGATGCCCTGTTCGGTGAGGAAGTCCTTCTGCTCGTGTTTGATGCGCTTGGCGTACTCGAGGGCCGCCTCAGTCTCGCCGTTGGCGTGGCCGTTCTTCAGGGCGGTGGCCGTGGCCTCGCCGAGCGCGATGGCGGCCCCCACGCTGCGCACGAGCAGCACCTCGTTTCTCTCCCGGGCGGCGTCCCGGCGATCGAGCTCCTCGTCCCTCTTGGTGAGCCGGCGCTGGATCAGCCAGAAGCACAGGCCGGTGATGGCCGACGGGATCCCCATGAGGGCCACGAGCTGCGCGATGTCTAACTCAATCATGCAGCGCCCCCTCCCTCGGCCTCGACGGCCTTCCAGCCCTGCGGGTAGGTGTCCGGCGACCAGACGTTGTTGTCGATGGTGCTCTCATAGATCTGGCCGTTGAAGATCACGCGGTCGCCGGTCTGATAGGCGTCATGTGCTCCGGTAGGCTGGACGAAGGCCGGGACAGTTTCGCCCGTATCTTCACCGCCCGTTTCCTCGCCGCCGGCTTCAGGCTCCTGCCCCGGTTCTGGTTCTGCTCCGGGTTCCGGGGCCGTGCCGGGATCGTCTGCGGTGGTTACTTCCTCCCAGCCTTGCGGGTAGGCTTCCGGGCTGTATGCGTTGGCTCCCTCCATGATGGATTGGTAGACCTTGCCATCCGTCCAGAGGCAGACCTCGCCCTTCTGGTAAGCGTCGTGGGCGCCTGTGGGCTGGATGAACGCCTTGGCCTTGGTCGGGTCGGTGGTATGGTAGGGAGCCCACTGTGCGGGGCTGTTGCCCGGCTCGATGTCCGGGTTGTTGTTGGTGTTGTGCGCTTGGCAGCAGCGCCAGCTCTGCCCCTCGTGGGTGCAGGCTTCGCCGACCTCGTGGCTGCCGTCGCCCTTGGGGCCCTCTTTCGTCCACGCCGGCAGCAGATCCTCGCAGGCGATGATCTCGGTGCCGGTGCGGTCGCCGGCGTTGGCCTCGCTCACGAAGGTCATGCGGGCGCTGCGCAGGGCGGCCTCGAGGCCGCTGTACTTGGTGCTCATGTGGTCAGCCCCCTTTCAATGGCGCCAGACAGATCCTCGAGCTCGTCCTCGAGCTTGGTGATCCGCTCCTTGTCCTCGGGAGAGGTGCCGCCCCCGCCGCCGGCGGCGGCCTGCTCCTTCTCGTGGATGGCTTTGATGCTGTGTTCCATGAAGTAGACCATGCTGCTCCTCCTTTCTGGTCTTGGGGTGTTGGTTTATGCGAAGTTGCCGCCGACCGACTGGATGTAGCAGTCGCCCTCGGCCGAGCCGCGCAGGAGCTTGACCTTGATCTTCACGCCCCAGCTTGCGGCGGTCTTGGTCTGGTTGGTGAAAAAGTGCTTCTGGCTGGTCAGGGCCTTGGTGGTGATGTCCTCCCATGTGGGCTCGGCGTCGTTGCCGTTGTTGCAGATCCAGACCTGAAGGGTGCTGCCGGTCGGGAAGCTGCCCTGAATGTTGACGAGGGCCTTAGTCGGCATATCGTCGGCCGCCATCGCCACGGTCTGCTCGAACTCGACCGAGTGCATGGCCTTGTCGAAGGACAGGGTGCGCACGGTGCTCTCGTTCTTGGCGTCGGTGGCGGTGATGGTCAGGGTGTGGTCGCCGTTCAGCAGCTTGAGCCACTGGTCGGCCGTGATCTCGAGCTCGTTGGTGTCGCCGAGGGTAGCGGTGTAGGTGCGCAGCGTGGTGGTGTCCAGCTTCTCCACGACCGTGACCTGATGGCCGTCGGCGTCGGTGACGGTGTACTCATAGGAGGGCGGCGTGGTGGTGAAGCTGCCGAGGTCGGTGTCGCTGCCGCTGATGACGGGCGGCCGGTTGTTGGTGACGGTGCGCACGGCGCTGGTGGTGTAGGCGCTCTCGGCCCCGGCGGTGTCGTATGCCTTGACGCGGTACTGCACGCTCGTCCATCCGTAGGTGATGGAGTCGGTGTAGCTCCGGGAGCTGCCGCTGTAAATCTGCGCCCATGTGCCGTCGTCCACCTTGCGCTCCAGCTTGTAGCCGGCGAGGTTGCCGTCGGGATCGGTCGACTGTCCCCACGAGATGCTCAGGTTTTCGCCGCCGATGACCTCGCTCGGGACAGTGATGGTGCCGGGGGCCGTGGGCGGCTGGTTGTAGACGATTGTGTAGCAGCCGTCCGAGTCGGTGGTGTCGGAGACCAGGAGATCAGAGGACAGATTACAAGCGGGGCGCAGGCCGATGTAGCCGCGGTAGGCGCTGTCCCTGACCAGCGTGCCGTCGGAATTGACGCCGCGGGCGTAGTAGGCCGACCCGGCATAGGCGTCCCGCAGCCAGTAGTACCACGCCTGATTGGCGTCGACATCGTAGTTGGAGTTGGCAGCGGCCGAGGCCGAGACGGTAGCGATGCGGCTGGAGTTGTCGCTGAATATCGCCAGCTTGCTGCCGCACACATGGTCGCCCGAGAGGTTGACCTCGGTGCAGGACAGGGGGAAAACCTTGTCAACACAGGTCTCCGTCCCGCCGCCGTCCGTGGAGCTCTTGCCGACGGTGATGGTGGTGGCGAGCAGGGCGGCCCGCTCGTTGGCCGTGAAGCCGTTGAGGAAGCCGGCGATGGTGTTGTAGGGGTTGTAGCCGTCCCATACGTTGGCCGAGCTCGGTGGTGCGTCTGCGCTGTGCTGCGCGGTGTACCACTGGCCCGCGGCCGCGTCGCTGTTGAGCCACTGGCGCAGGTTGGAGTAGATGTAGCGGTTGTTGCCCCAGTTTCGGCGGTCGCTGTTTCCGTTGGCGCTCTCCTTCGCGTCGAAGCACAGCAGCTTGATGATCTGGTTGGTCACGAGGGTGACGCTATTGGAGGGGTAGCCGGCGTGGTTTTTGTCGGCCTTGATCCAGATGATCGGCGCGCCGTAGAGGCTGCCGAACTTGATTTTTGCCTTGTTGGCAAGGCTTCCGAGGGTTTGAGGCATGAGTCTTGTCTCCTTTCGGTAGGTTTTAGCTCCGGGAAGTATGCGAAGAAATAGGCGTCCATGTTCTGCCGCAGGTGGTAGGTGTTGCCGTGCGAGATGTGGCCCGTCCAGCTTGCGTAGGATTGGCTCACGCTCTCGAGCGTCATCTTGCCCCTGTCCACGAGGCCGCGGAACTTGCGGATCTTCCGCTTCATGTTGTCGATGCTCTTGGCCCTCACCTTTCTGACCACCTTGCCGGTGCTCGTGAGATAGGTGTGGAAGCCGAGGAAGTCGATGCCGTTCTTGAGCGGGAAGATCTGCGTCTTGCCGTTCAGGCGCAGGCCCAGCGGCTTGATGTACTCCTCGATCCGCTTGAGGATCTCCCGGAGCAGCAGCTTGTCGCTGCTGATGATGTAGAAGTCATCCATGTAACGGCCATAGACGAGGCCGAGGTCATCCCGCAGCCAGTGGTCGAAGTCGTCCAGATAGAGCAGGGCGAGCAGTTGGCTCGACTGGTTGCCGATGGGGATCCCGGGGTCTGGCGTGCTGTCGATGACGATCCAGAGCAGCCACTCGACGAAGTCGATCAGCTCCTCGTCAGACAGGAAGGCCAGAGCCTTGCGGGCCTTCTCGAAGCAGACGGCGTGCAGCAGGGTGTAAAAGAACTTGGAAAAGTCACCTTTCAGCACCCAGCCCTCGGCGTAGTCCCACTCCTCCATCGGCCGGTATGGCAGGCCGGCGGCCCGCCGGGCCTCCTCGTCTGCTGCCTTCCGGCTGAAAAAGTAGTGGCGCATGGCGTCGGCCAGACGGTCGAGGCCGTCGTGGGTGCCTTTGCCGATTTGTCCGGCATAGTTATCCCGGATGAAGCGCCGGGAGAACACGGGCTCGAGGACGTTGTCGCAGAGCGAGTGCTGGACGACTTTGCCCTCGAAGTCTATGGCAAGGACGAGCCGCTCCTTGGGCTCGTACACCTTGAAGGGATAGTAGGGCCCGAAGGTGTACTCGCGCCGCTGGAGGCGGTCAGAGAGGTCGGCCGTGCGCTCGATGGCCTCCATGCGGTAGCGCATGGCCGTGGGGTTGTCCCGCTTCCCGCATCGGGTCTTGCGGTATGCTTTGTATAGCGAGTTGAAGCTGTTGACGATGTTCTCCATGTGAAAAAATCCCTGCCGTCGGCAGCTCCGGCCACGCTTTGCGTGCGCCGCCGGGAGCATCGGCAGTCCTGTGTTTACCCATGGCCGGGCCGGTCAAACGGCGCCGGGTGCGGGAGGGATACGCCTTCCTTGGATGATGGTGCACAGTGTTCGCCGGCCGTCTCCGGCCGGTTAATAAGTCGGGCTATCCATCGAAGCGGGGCGCAGGCCGTTGTTGCCGTTGTAGGCGTTGTTCCTGTTCAGCGTGCCGTCGGAATTGACGTTGCGGGCGTTGTTGGCCGACCCGGCACGAAAAAACAAGGCGTACCCCACGGGCTGCCTATTGATGACGCGCCTGCGCGTCCATCTTGGCGGCCCTTTCTTTATCGGATTTGTACCATTTGGCGGTCTGGTTTTTGACGCCGGCCGCCATCCGCGACCAGTGTGCAAAGGCGTCGTCGCCGAGCCCGCTGAGGATCTCGTGGGCGAGCTCGATGTGGTGGATCAGCTTCCGGCAGTTGCGCAGGGCCGAGCGTTGCGCCCGGTATCGCAGCTCCCGCTCCTGCGGGTCGGTCAGGAGCAGGTCGTTGGCTTCCATCAGGTCGGCGACGAGGTCGCTGGCCTCGTTCATCATCCGTTGCGCCAGCCCGAGCCGTTCCTTTTTGGGGAAGATGTTCGGGTTGCGCGTCTTGATGTAGGTGTGCTTCTCGAGCTCCTTGGCGTCGCTGATGACCTGCATCTCCGGGAGCTTTTCACGGCCGAAGGGCGGGCGGCCTACATTGGCCCGCTCGTATGGCCGCGAGTGTCCGTTGCTTGCCGTAGTACCTCACCTCCTCCCCTTTGATGGTGATCCTCGCGCCGGTGCCGTCGTAGGCGGTGCCCTGAATGACGATCACGCCGTCCTCACGCTTGCAGCATGAGCAGGGCGGCGCCAGCTCGACAAACAGGTGCGCGATGATGCAGGACGCCTCTGCGGGCGGGATCGGCGTGTAGCCGTAGCCGTCCATGGCTTAGCACTCGAGGCGCTGAAGCGTAGCGTTCCAGACGCCAGAGGTGAGGGTGATGCCGTCCAGATTGGCAAAGGTGATCTGGAAGGGGTTGGTCGTGATGTCGCCGAACACGGCGTCCCACAGGGTCGTGATCTTGCTGGTGTTCTGCTGGACGACGTTGCTCAGGTCGATCACGGCGGCCGCGGCCTGCTGCGCGATCTCGACCGCCTGCTGCGCGAGGAGGATGGCCTGATTGGCCGTGGCCTGCGCCGCGAGGGCGATGGCCTTGTAGTTTTCGTAGTCCTCCTTGGTGGCGTAGGCGTCCGCGGGGATGTAGGCGGTCACGTTGGTGGCCGTGCCGATGGCGGTGACGATGTCGATGGTTTTCTCGACGATGGTGGCGCCGCCGGTCGGCGGGATCCACTCGGCGAGGTCGCCGCAGTTGCCGTAGCAGTACAGCACCTCGCCCACGTCCTCGTCGGGATCGTCCGCATAAAGGCCGAGCTCGCGGTAGTAAAAGCCGTCGTTGGTCTGGTCGTTGGTGAACACGCCGCCCACGGTGACGGTGCCGTCGCCGTTCACGACGCATTTGGTGATGTCGATGGTCGCCTTCGGGCTGACCACGCCGGTGAGGGAGCGGGGCGTCTGGCCCTCCTCGAGGTAGCCGTCGCCGAGGACGATCTTGGTGTAGTTGATCTGCTTGCCCGCCACGCCCTTCGCCAGAACGAGAAGGCCCGCGGCGGTGATGTCGTTGTTGATAAATGCGGCCATGTCTTTCTCCTTTCCTTAGTCTGAAGCGAGGACGCTGGTGCCGATGGTGACGGTCTCCCGGTTGTTGTCGTGGACGACGGCCCCGTGGTAGAGGTGGATCTCGTCCGTCCCCATGACGTGCCGCTCCTCGCCGTGCTCTCGCACGGCCATCCCGGCATAAAGGAACATCTCGCCGGTCAGGCAGATCAGGATCGCGTCGAGCCATGCGCTGCGCCGCTTCACGGTGCGCAGCAGCGAGAGGAACAGGTCGAGGTTTTCGTTGACGAGTCCCGGGTTGTCGCTCAGCACTTTGAAGTGATAGGGCTTGCCGCCGTACTGATACCACTCCCTGACCTCGCCGGTGCCGAAGTAGTCGGCGATGATCTGCGCCACGGCGTAGGGGGTGCCGAGCTTGGCATAGACGCGGTCGCTGTTTCGGATGACGGCCCGCTTGGTCTCGATGGGGGCGGTGCTGTCATACCACTGGATGTTCAGCTCCCACGCCATCTCGTCCAGCTCGGCCTCGCTGAGCTGGTCGATCTTGTCCCACCTGCTCAGCAGCTTCAGACGGGCGAAGGCGTCCCGGGATAGGGTGTCGCAGCCGGCGGCCAGCCCGCGGTCGGCGCCGTCCTGCGCCATCCACGAGGGCAGGAGCTTGATCATCTCGACTTCGCTGAGTCGCATTTAGACCACCTCGCTCTCTGTCTTATGGCTGACAGTCAGGTGCCCGCTGAACTTGGCGACCTGTGTGTCGTTGACGGGTGCGTAGACCGGCTTGGTCACGTCCACGCGGAAGGCGCCGGTCAGGTTTTCGCCCCACGACGGGCAGAGGATCCGCTTGCGGAGCTGGTCGGGGTTGATGTCCCGGCCCAGCGCGCCCACCTGCCACTCGTTGTAGCGGTCGATGGCGCCGCCGGTGCCTTCCACGTTGGCGACGACTTCGGCCTCTGTCTCGGGGGTGGTGTAGTAGACGATCTCGATGTCGTAGGTGATGACCTCGGGCGCCACGGCCGTGACCACGTCGGTGAGCGGCCGGATGTCCGAGGCGTTGCACGCCTCCAGCACCTTCTCGAGGATGCTCTCGTCGGGGACGGCGCCGCCCTCCAGCAGGGGGACGATCTTGACGCAGCCCTCGAGGGTGCGGGTGATGGTGATGTCGAGGCTCGTGGCGTCCGCGAGGGCGCCCTTGAGCTCGATGGTCAGCAGGTCGTCGGTGTAGTCCACAGTGTAGTCGGTGTCCTCCACGCCGGCCGTGCTCTCCCCGTGCTCCTTGACGATCAGGGTGTCCGGCAGCAGCCGGCCGCCGCCGATGAAGGCGTGGCCGTCGTAGACCGCGAGGGTGCGGCTGATGGTTTCCGTCTCGCTGACGGCCCGGGCGTCGATGATGGAGCTGTCGGCCGTCATGGCCCAGTAGATGTAAGCCTGTTCCGGCCCGGCCGTAGACCGGGACGCCGGCGCCAGCCGGATGCGCTCGCGCAGCCGGTTGTCGCCTTCCTCGGTGTATGGCTCGCCGTCGTCGCCGCCGGCCGTCGCTGTGATGTTGGTGACGCTCTCGATGTAGGGGATCAGGTCGACGAGGGTGGTGATGGTGCCCGGGGCGTACCCGTTGTACTCGGTGCCGTTGCTGACGGCCGAGGTCGGGATCTCCACAGAGTAGGCGCCAGCCTGAAGGACAGCGATCTCGTCGGTGGCAAAGTAGTGGTCGCTGTCCGGCGTCACCTTCGTCCACTTCGGGATGATGATGTTGTTGGGCTGCGGCGTGCTCACGGAGAAGCGCATGGTCGTCTTTGCCGGGGATCCTTCCAGCCGGTGGACATCCAGCCGCTCGCCGATAGCGTCCAGCACCTCGCCCCGCGCATAGCGGAGAAGGGGCTGCCGCCCGGTGTCGTCGAGGCTGTTGTAGAGGGCGACGAACACGGCCACGAGCCCCTCGCCGAAGATCCGGCGCTCGTCGCCCGGGTAGAGCGGTTCGCCCACCTCGTCCATCAGCGTGCCGATGATGGCGGTGTAGATCTGCGCCGCATCGGTCGTCA
>OLRA01003052.1_pt1 | contig 15428 bp, 10 predicted proteins | sample 1673011 | NCBI WGS metagenome assembly OLRA01 (sample SAMEA3136746, study PRJEB25190) | human gut metagenome | reverse complement strand
CAGACGAAATGAAACCAGATACAGCATTCCAAACCGTAGTCACCACATCTTGAATCGCTGTCAAGACCGTGGAAATTGTAGTAGAAATGGCATTCCAGATGGTTTCAAATGTCGTTCGGATACCCTCTAAAATCGGTGTTAAAAACGCCACGATTGCATTCCAAATGGCACTGATCTTCTCCGAGATCCAGTCCATCACTCTGCCCACAATGATTTGGATGGCTTCAAAAATCGTTTGAAACAGATAACCAAATGCCGTGATCAGCGGTTCTAAGGTGGTGTAAATGGCATTCCAAACGGTCGTAATGACATTATGAATTGCCTGAAAAACCGTAGAAACCACGTTGTAAATGGCATTGAAAATCGTGCTAAAAAAGTTGTAGATTGCCGTAAAAATGATGGTGAAGAAATCCCGAATCGCTGTAAATACGGTCGTTGCCACCGTCTGAATGGCAGTGACAATGGCAGTGAAGGTATTGGAAATGGATGTCCAGGTGTTGACGAAAAAGTCCCGGATTCCGGTAACGATTCCCGTGAAGAAGGAAGCGATGCTGTTCCATGTGTCTATGAAAAATGTTTTGATGGAAGTCCAGACTTCGTTCCAGCTTGTTCCGAACCATCCCAGCACCACATCTGCAATGCCTTTCAGGGTATTCATGATATTGTGGAATGTGTTGACAATGAAGTCCCAGATAGATGTAAAAATTCCCTTGATGCCGTCCCAGCACTGCTCCCAGTCACCAGTAAACAAACCGATCAATACATCAAGTGAATTTAAGAGAATATCTGCAAATCCAGAGAAAATATTGGAGATATTCTGAAAGACGCCTTCAAAAATAGGAGCCAGCAGATTGCACAGTCCATCCCACGCCGCTTTCAGCACATCGGTAAAACTCTCAAAGTCGAATCCCAGAGCGTTTAACCGGTCAGTGATGCCCTGTGTCAATCCGGTAAAGGTGCTTTTGATTTGCTCCCAGATGGCGATGATGTTGCTTTTGAATTCGTCATTGGTTTTCCAGAGATGCACAAAGGCAGCCACCAGAGCGGCAACAGCTGCGATAATGGCAAGCAGCGGACCTAATGACACACCCAACGCTCCGGTAATAGCTCCGATGCCACCACTATTCTTCATTTTAACACTAACCAAAGCGTAATTCAATACTCAAAAATTGTTTTGACAACCATACGCGCACCGCCTTTTACGCACAAAAACGATACTCTTATATCGGAAATAATGATCCCATTCAGAATCATTCAATCACCGGAAGTACCAAAAGGCACATTCCGGGAGTGCAAGCGGTCGCCAAGGTCACGGGCAAGCCCGGACTTTGGCTTATCGCCATTGCAAAAAGCACAGAACCCATTCCAAAGGCTCTGTGCTTTTCTCATTCATCCGCACACAATATTTGATTATCCTGTGCTGATTTTTTTATGCATTGCTCTATGCTCTTTTTCTTCTTCTGAAAATAACAACTGCGGAAGCTACCAGCATGAACGCCCAGAACATGATCGGTGTCTGATCGCCTGTCTGAACTGCCTGACCTTTCTGTGAATCCGGATTTTTATCCTCATCTTCCTTAACGTCATCTTTTTTCACAAGCAGTTTCTCTGCATCTTTTAACGCTTTTAACATATCTTCAACGTCTTTTGCCGTCGCTTTCTTGTCTTCCAATACCGCTTTTGCTTTTTCCAAAACGTCTTTATATGCTTTCACTGACGCATCCGTATATCCGCTTAAGTCTTTCTTTTCAGCCGCTTTGATCGCTTCTTTCAATGCTTCTAACTGCTCTTTGCTCGGCTTTTTGTCTTCTTCCTGCGGATTGTCTTTCTCTACGAGAAGCTTGTCTGCATCTTTTAATGTTTTCAGCATATCTTCAACCTCTGTTGCCGTTGCTTCTTTATCTGACAACATTGTTTTTGCTTTTTCCACAACATCTTTATATGCTTCGACAGACGCATCCGTATATCCGCTTAAATCTTTCTTTTCAGCCGCTTTGATCGCTTTCTTTAATTCCTCTAACTTTTCTTTGCTCGGCTTCATTTCCAAATCAACGGCAGCTTTCTGCAGTTTAGCCAAAGCGTCGTCTACCTCTTTTTGTGCCGCCTTCTCATCTTTAAGAACTTCCTGCGCTTTATCATATGCCGCCTTAAAAGCATTCCATGTCGAAGGAGTATACTCTTCTTCTTTATCTGCGTATTTCTTTGCGAAATCTACATAACTCTGAAGCGCAGTCTTATCCACTTTATCCGGACTCGGTTTTGCAGTCAGTCCGCTGATCGCAGTTTCAAGATCCGTCTTCGCCTGATCTACTTCTGTCTGTGAAGCATCCGCGTTTTTAAGTACCGTTTCAGCCGCTGTCAGCGCTTGCGTATACTTCGCTGCGGATTCTTCCGTATATCCCGAAAGATCCCCGTACGCTTTTTTCGCCTCATCAACCGAAGCCTGCAGTTTTGTGAAATCTGCACGTTTTACAAGTCCGTTTACCGCTGTCTCAAGCGCTGTGCGAGCCGCCTCGATATCCGCATCAAGCGCATTTTCATTTTTCAAGACTTCATTTGCCGCATCCAATGCGCTCTTAAACGGCTGCCATGTGGACGGAGTATAGTCTTTTTCAGTCTTATCGCTCACTGCATCGACCAATACTTTCAGGCTTGTCGTGTCACCTATAAAGTCAAGCATATGTACGATTTCAAGCAATTCTGTGTACGCTTCGTCAACCTGCTCCTGTGACGCTTTTTCATTATCTTTCACCTGAACTGCTTTCGCAAGCGCTGCATCTAACGCTTTTTTCACTTCAGGAACGACATGTTCATATTCCGGTTTTTCTTTCGCGCTCTGTGCGTATCCGATCAAAAATTCAAGGAACTGCTTATTTACCTGTTCCGGCTGCGGTTCTTCTTTTTTCGGAGCCATTATACGGATTTCTGCCGCAGATGCAAAGTTCTTTCCTGCCTGATCTGACAATGTTCTCACTGCATATAATCTAACGTTTGTCGCCTCTGTCTGATCAAACTGAGCCCATTTCCATCCTGAATCATTTGTCCATGTTCCTGTCGCCACTTCATGATAAGACTGTCCGTTATCATTGCTTACCTCAATACGGTATTCAACGATCACACCGTTCACCGCGCCGTTTCTTGGAAGTATACGCAGTCCGTTGACAGTCTTGCTCTCTCCCAGGGCAATATCGATCCACAGATTATTCTGGTCGTCGCCTTCATATTTACTGTGCCAAAGCGTTGACACGTCTTTATCCAGAACATATGATGCAGGTCCTTCTTTCCCTGTCTGCGGCTGCGCGCTTCCTGCCGTAGCAGTCATCCCTTCTGTCGGAAGGTCAAACTCATCATTTGCCGCCGGATTTTTTACAGAGTAGTTTTCTAAAATTTCTGCTCCGAGTGTTTTCAGATCCTGCGGTGTCGCAGTTGTCGGATACTCTTTATTGCTGCGTACCCATTCCCATTCCCACTCAAACCAGTCGATATTACTCTCATAATCCGTTCCCGAAAGCTCGTTTGTTCTTGCTGTGATCCAGCGCTGCCATCTTGCTTTATAGAAATCACCGATCAAGCCTGACCACTGACGGTTAGAGTAATCTTTCAGACCGCCTTTTTCCGCCTGATTTTTCGATCCCCATGTAGTAACGAGCGCTTTTGCATTGAACTCATACAGTTCTTTTGTAAAGTCATCCGCATTATTTGCAAGCGCTTTTGCCTGCTCTACCCATCTTCCGAGAAGGAAGTATTCGCTTGTTCCCGTTACTTTTTCCATGTCTTCGATCACTGACATGAATTTTTCCGAATATGTTTTAAAGCTGTCCAGATCTTTTGCGCTGAACGCTGCAGACATACCTTTTTGATATTCCTGAGCGCTGTTGGAAAGTACCTGCTGCAAAACATTTGCCAGATCGTACTGATATCCTGCGCTGTCTTTCAGCTTATCATAATCAGCTAACAGAAGCGCTGCCGCTTCTTCAAGATCGCCTTTTTCATAGCTGATCACCGCGTTGCCCCATGTAGAAGCCGCCCCGATCGTAAGATTCGGTCTTGCATTTACAACTGACTCCGGCGCACCCTGTCCAAGGCCGTTTAAGCTCGCCTTATATACTGTTTCTTTCAAAATATCCCATGCCTGATTTGCCGACTCACTCTCTGCTCCGTATCTTCTCGTCGCATAATCATCAAGCCATGTGTCAAGATCGATCACTTCCATCTTCTGTGACGCATCATCCTGCCAGATCGTCTCGAACAAGAAATCATACAATACCGGGTTATTTACACTCGCCTCAGGAGTGATTCCGATTCCCGCGATATATTTCGTCTCATTAAATACTTTCGGAATATTATTTGCAAGGTTGTCAAGATGTCCGTGCAGTCCGAGACGTCCTCCGAAGTTATTCAGCATACAGAACAGCCACGGAGTCTTGTCAAATTCTTCCTCGTCTCCATATGCTTCCGCGCCGGGACGTCCTTCATCATAATGCGGGTCTTTCTCTGCGTACAAGTCAAGAATCAGCGCATGATCTGTTCCCTTTTCCACTCTGTCAAGACCGTTTAACAATGCAGTTGTCGGATTACCCTGCCATGACTGGATGATCCAAACCGCATCTTTGTCTGCCGTGATCATTTCAGTTAATACTTTTTCCGAAATGTCGGACGCATTCATACCGCCTGTAATGCCGCCTTCGTGGAACGGGTCTGTCGCATAATAGTTGCTTACGTCTCCGTAAACTTCTTTCTGACACTGATAGAATTTCTTCGCATATTTTTCAAATGTAGAAGAAGTTGTCTTTAACATCGTCGGACGCTGGAAGGAACACCACTCGCCCTGCTCGATCACTTCTGCATTTTTGTCATAATCGTGAATATTTGTCGGAACCATTCCGCTGTAACCTTGCAGTACAGGCTGCATTCCGAGTTTTCTCATAATAAGCTGATTCTTTCTTGCCAGCTCTGTTCTCTCTTCAAACCACGAGTCATGCACCGGGCCTCCGAAACCGGAAAGGTTCGCCATATATGCCCACGCATAATATGCAGGTCCTGCAATAAAGTCTTTAATATCTTCGTGAGAATATCCAAGTTCTCCTAAAAATCTTCTCCATACTTCTTCCTGCGCTGTCGCGTCAAGAACGACGTTCACGCCGTTTAACGCCAGCCAGTCTAACTCGTCACGCCATTCCTGCTCTCCCCAGAACGCCATAGAATAAGAAAGCGTACAGTAGTTATAAGAGTAGCGGACTTCCGCCTTCGTCTCTTTAAATACTTTTTCTGTCACAACAGGTTTATTTTCCGGCATATCTGCCTGATCTCCCACTTGTGAAAGATTTACCTGACAGAAATATTTCAGATAATGGTTCAGTCCTGTCGCAAGAGAAACACCGTCGTTTCCTTTGATTTTCACCTGATCTCCATCCATGGAAAGTTCAAAGTAATCATAACCGTTCTTTTTCGGATTCTCCGCAAGTTCAAGCTTAAACCAGTCTTTGTAAGCTTTTCCGAGTCTTCTTTCGATAATACCGTAAACTTCGTTTTTCGTATCATTTTCTGTAATCTCTACATTATATTCTGACTCTTCATATTTTACTGTATTGATCTCAGGTCTTTTCTGAACTTCTGACTTGCTCTCTTTTCCTGTCACACGGACTTCGTTCAGTACAGCCGCCGTAGACGCGGAATTATATTCCATATAAACGCGGACGATTCTCGCTTCTTTTCCTTCCGCCTGGTAAACTTCTCCCTTTTCAGCATCACAGGAATCTTTTGATGTCTTCTCTGCCAGTTTATCAAAATCTCTTCCGTCCATACTTGTATAGATCGTATACTGAGAATATCCATTCTCCGGTGTATATACTTCTACCGTATCAAGGTTATAATTTTTCTCCAGATCAATATCTACATAAGACGGATAATATGCGCCGGTCCACTGTGTCTTTTTGCTTCCGTCCGTAATATTTTTCGCCGTATTTTTTCCAGACGGCGTATGTACCGGTTTCTTAAATGCGATACTGCCTGTATCCTGTACTTCGATCTCGCTTCCGTACACCTCAAACTCTGCCACTGCCGGCCATCCGTTCTGCGTTCCGCCCTGTGTCTTACAAGAATGCATAACAATCTTCACTTCTGAATACTGCGCGGCATTAAACTTATAAACCTGCGCATAATTATCTGTACGGTTTGCCTTCTGGTGATCTGCAATCTTCGTATAATCGCTGTCTCCTGCTTTCTTCGCCAGGATGCTGTACTCGAACGCGAAATCAACACTGTCCGTATCTCCCACATGCTCAAAAGCAATGCGGAACGCATCCATCGTTCTTGCCTCGTCAAAATTCAAAGCGATGTACTTCTCTGAAGTCTGCGCTTCATTGTGGAACTTATACAATGTTTTGTCGTTTCCGTCAACAAGGTTTGCTGATCCTTCAGATTGATTTTCGTTTCCGTCTGTTGTGATCTTCGCCTGATTTGCAATGTTATTGTAATCAGACACTTTTTCTTCCTGCTCTTCAAACACTTCCACTTCCTGAACCGACGGCCAGAACGCGCCCTGACTTCCATCAGAATTCTGCGGATCGGAAAGCGTTACATAAATATGCGTTGCCGACTTCGGCACGTCCGCTGTAAACTCTTCTTTTGAATCTACCGTCATTCTCTTGCTTCCGAAATCAATCAAATCCGTTGTAATGCCGTTCTGTGCATACTGAACTGTCACAAGCGCCGTTCTTCCTGTACTGTTATCCCCGTCTTCGCCAAGTTCTACAGCCACTTTTGAAATACTGCGTCCTTTATCCAACTGGATCACAGCCGTTGCAGGCCACGTTCCTTGTGTCTGCCAGCTTGTTTTCGGATCACCGTCATTGATGTTTCCGATTACATAACTTCCATTCTCACCGTTCTGCGTACTTACCGTACCGTTAACGGCAACATTGACAAGCGTTGTCTTCGCCTCTGCTTTTTGCGGAGCTATGCCCGCAAATGCGCTAATAACCATGCAGGAAGCAAGAATCGATGATACGATCTTTCTAATCTTCTTTTGCATTCTTCCACTCCTTTATCATAATATCAGACCGAAGCAGCATATCTGTTTTCTATATCATGGCATATCTCTATACAAGACGCCACGCCGAATACAGGCAGAAAAAAAGATCGGATATTTTCCGGCATAATGCATAGAAAATATCTGATCCACCCGCTCAAAGCTGCCATCTATGTCTTTGCTCTTTATCAGAATAGCAAATTTTCTCAAAAATGTCAATTTATACATTTGTATTGCTTGTTGTACATTTGCGCCGCTTATATCATGCTCTTTTCTATCTATTAATACCAAACAGACCTTTTAAAATATACCATTTTTTCTCAAATAGTCACCTGTTATGCATCTTTTCATCAGTTATATTTGTTCACAATTTTTCTATATGAAACAGTTCCTCCGAAAAGATCGAGGGCGCTTCCTATCGTAAAGTCAAGTTGTCCGCCGCCCAAACTCCGAAACCGTTCCAAATCGTCTTCCGAACTGATTCCTCCGGCGTATGTAATCGGAATTTTTCCCCATTGCCCAAGCATATGTACAAGTTGTTCTTCCATTCCCGATCGTTTTCCCTCTACATCAACGCCGTGGATCAAAAACTCATCACAATAAGAAGATAATTCCTCAAGAACAGCGGCGTTCAAACGTAGATTCGTATATTTTTGCCAACGATCTGTAACTACATAATAATCTTCACCTTGTTTTCGGCAGCTCAAATCGAGCACGATATGCTCTTTTCCTACGGCATGAACAAGCTTCTTTAGATTTTCTCTGCAAAATTCTCCTCCGCGAAACACATACGATGTGACGATCACATGGCTCGCTCCGCATTCTATATATTCATATGCATTCTCGTCTGTAATCCCTCCTCCTATCTGCAGTCCTTTCGGATAAACACGAAGAGCCTCTTTCGCCTGTTGTTTTGTCTGTTCATAATATTCTGACTGCCGGCTGTTTAAAAGAATAATATGACCTCCTCTCAGACAATCTTCCTTATACATATTCGCATAAAATGCGGCGTTTAAATCAGATGCGAAATTCGTCTTTGCCATGTTCCCCTCATCTTTTAAACTTCCACCGACAATCTGTTTTACTTTTCCGTTATGAATATCAATGCACGGTCTGAATTTCATCTGCCCTTCTCCTTATGTATTGTTTACACTATTACAAGATCGACCGCAGACATAAAGTTCCTTCTCTCTGCGGTCGAATCAATCCCGATTATTTTATAACTGTTCTTATCATGCGACAAAAAACTATCTCATAGAGTCATCGGCATTTCCTGTTGCATCTCCCTGATCTGTATTTTTCATACGGTCGCCTTCTTTTTTCGCTCCGTTTTCATCAGTCAGATCATCCGCCGCATTGTCAACACCGTCTGTGACATCGTCTGTCACATCGTCAATTCCGTCTGTGACATCATCTGTTACGTCATCAACTCCCTGAGTCACATCATTTACCGCATCATCAAGAATACCGTCTCCTTTTTTATCTGACTTGTCCGACGCATCGTTGCGATCGTTGTCTCTGTCTTTATCCGTTGTCGTCTGATCCGCCGCATTATCTGTTTTATCTTTGCCCGCACATGCTGTCATGCCAAACAAAGTGAACACACAGAGCGTCAGCAAAATGAGTTGTTTCATTTTTTTCATAAGAATATCTCCCTTTCCATAAATATTGTTGTAGTTCTAATATCTGCAATATTTTCAATATTTATACATTCGGGATTTTTTCTTTTTGCTACAGAGCCTTTTTCCTCAGTTTTTCCATCGCTTTTGATTCAATCTGACGCACACGCTCTCTTGTTATACCAAGACTTTCACCGATTTCTTCTAATGTATATGTGCGGTCTTTCCCCAATCCAAACCGAAGGCTGATCACTTCTTTCTCTCTGTCGTTCAAAGTTTCAAGAAGTTCTTGTACTTCTTCTTTCCTGACAAGAACGTCCATCGCATCTTCCGGCGTCGTCTCAGATCTGTCTTCTACAAAATCTCCAAGACTGTCCTCGCCATCTTCCCCTACCGGAGTTTCCAAAGATACCGGATTTCGAATATAAGAAAGAATATTTTTCACTTCCTCTTCTGTCCGGTCGCCAAGCTTCTTTGCAATCTCCCCCGGTTCTGCTTCTCTTCCGAATTCCTGCTGCAGTTCTTTTGCTGCTTTTTGCACCCGTTTTATATTTTCCGCAACGTGAACCGGAACTCGAATTTCTCTTGACTGCTGATCGATGGCTCTTGTAATTGCCTCTTTGATCCACCATGACGCGTAAGTTGAAAAACGGTTATCTTTCGTATAGTCATACTTTTCGGCAGCATGCATCAATCCGATATTTCCTTCCTGAATCAGATCCATTAACGGCAAACCTCTTCCCGTATAATGTTTTGCGATAGAAACGACGAGACGAAGATTCCCTTCTTCCAGTCTCGCTCTTGCGGATTCGTCTCCGTCTGAGATTCTTCTGCCCAATTCTTTTTCTTCCGTCTCGTCCAACAGAGGAATCTCCCCTATCTCATTCAAATAGATCCGAAGCGGTTCTGACTCCTGAATTTCTTCTTTTCCCATACAAACCTCACTTTTATTTATCTGTTTTATATTCTCTTTATGTTCTGTTATATATCCGATACCTGCTATCGTTTTTCTCTGAGCTCACCGTTTCTGTATGCGACAAGCAGTCGTTCAAGATCTTTTACCTGACGTTTGAGTTCCTCACCGATATCCGTATCTCCGACTAAAAGCCTCTCCCTGACTCTTTTCACTATCATCGTTTCGGAATGGATATCTTTTTCCTTTGCGATCGCCGACTCTGTAGATTCAAACGGCTCGTGCGCAACAAGCAGAAGTCCATATGAATTAAAGATCAAAGTATAACCTGCAATTCCGGTTTCTTTCTGATACGCTTTGGAAAATCCGCCGTCGATCACAAGCACTTTCCCGCCGCATTTCACGGGATTTTCCCCGTCTTTTCGTTTCACCGGAACATGTCCGTTGACAATATGAGACACCGCCGGGTCTAACCCAAACTCTTCCAATATCTGATTGATAACTTTTTCATTTTCAAGCAGGGAGTAATACGGATTCTTTTTCTCTATGTGAGTTTCCGCATCTTGCAGAAAATACCGTTCAAAAGTTGCCATCTTATCTTTTCCGAAAAGCGGAGAATCAGGATGCAGCCATATATACCACATGATGTCCTTTCCATCCTGCCTTTCATTCTCATCAAGAGCAAAAAAGCCTTTTCTCACATAAGAATCCAGAACATCATAAAGTTCTTTTCCACCGTAAGACTTGCCGAAAAGCCGAATTTCTTTCAATTTTCCGTCTTCTGTGAGCGGAACACATCCGTGATAGAGAAGATTATCATTGTAAACTTTATACAAACTTCCCTTGTTCAGCAAAAACCTCATATGCCTTTGAAGCTTCTCACAGTGCAGAAACGCCTTTTCAAGCCGCTTCATGATCTCCTCTTCCTCTTGAGTAAAAGCGTACGGATCTTTCGGATCGACTGTAGGAAACGCCGTATCCAAAAGCGGATATTTCTTTCCGTCCAGTTCAATCGTTCCTTTTTCAAAATCAATTCTGTGCAAAAGCGCCCTGTTTTCTAAATGAAATGCTTTCTGCCGACGGATGATCTGCCCTTCCACTTTAAATTGAATGATGGAGATTGCTTTATGAATCCTCATATTCATTTGCATCTCATCAGGATCTATCCCTTCAACCGCTTTTAACCGAAAACAAATACACGGATCATCCCCGTAAATCCGAAGGGCAAATGCTGCCAGAGGAAGAAGATTGATCCCATATCCATCCTCCAAAATATCGAGATTTCCGTAACGTGCACAGATGCGGATCACATTCGCAATACAGCCCCATTGTCCCGCAGCCGCTCCCATCCAAAGTATATCATGATTTCCCCACTGAATATCGACAGAGTGATAAGACATCAGTTTATCCATAATAATATGAGGACCGGGACCTCTGTCATAAATATCGCCGACAATATGCAGATGATCTACAACGAGCCTTTGGATCAACTCTGAAATTGCCTCGATAAAATCTTCTGCTCTTCCGATCCGTATAATCGTTGAAATAATCTCATTATAATATGATTCCTTATCATGTACCTCCGCTTTCTCCGTGATCAGTTCCTCGATCACATAAGCAAAATTTGGGGGAAGCGCCTTTCTTACTTTCGACCGCGTATACTTGCTCGCCGCTCTTTTGGCAACTTCGATCAAACGATATAGATGTACTTTATACCAGTCTTCCATATTCGTCTCTGTCTGCCGGATCAGGTCCATCTTTGCTCTCGGATAATAGATCAGCGTTGCCAAAGATTTCTTATCTGCGGCACTCATCGTATTTCCGAACACATCCTCGATCTTTCTTCGGACAGATCCGGATCCGTTTTTTAAAACATGAGAAAAAGCCTCATACTCACCGTGTACATCTGTCAGAAAATGTTCTGTTCCTTTCGGCAGATTCAAAATCGCCTGAAGATTGATGATCTCCGTCGATGCCGCCGCGATTGTCGGATATAAGTCTGACAATCGGGTCAAATACCGTTTCTGGAGTTCTTTCAGTTCTTTATATTCTTCTTTCATGCTTGTCTGCCCCCTTGTTCCACAATACACCGCACAATTTATATCTCTCATGTACGTCGGATGTCACAATCCGACCACATCGCTCATATCATACATACCGCTTTCTTTTCCGGCAAGGAATTTTGCCGCCTCGACAGCGCCTTTTCCGAATACGCTTCTCGAGTATGCCGTATGTTTAAATTCGATCACTTCGTCTGTTCCCGCAAAGATCACCTCATGTTCCCCTACGATCGTACCTCCGCGAAGAGCTGAAATTCCGATTTCTTTTGCATCACGTTTCTGGCGGACAGTGCTTCTGTCATATACATAATGATATTCGTTTCCAAGCGCTTCATTCACCGAATCCGCAAGTGCAAGCGCTGTTCCGCTCGGGGCATCCAGTTTCTGATTGTGATGTTTTTCCACAAGTTCAATATCATATCCCGCCGGAGCAAGCACTTTTGCCGCATCTTTTAAAAGTTTTAAAAGGAGATTAATTCCAAGAGACATATTCGCCGACTTTAACACCGCCGTCTTCTCTGCCGCCTTCTCTGCTTTTGCAAGCTGCTCTTCCGAAAGTCCTGTCGTGCAAAGCACAACCGGAAGTTTCTTATCCACGCAATAATCCAAAAGCGAATCCACTGCTCCCGCATTTGAAAAATCGATCACAACATCTGCGTCTTCCGTACATTTTTCCACCGAATCAAATACCGGATAATCATTCGGCGTTTCTGTATATGTGTCAACACCTGCCGTAATAACGGCATTTTCATCATTTTTTACGATCTCCGTGATCATCCTTCCCATTTTTCCGTTGCATCCATGCATCATTATTTTAATCATTTTATTTTCCTCCTGCCTGTATCATTTCACGTTTCAAAAACAATCGTTCACTACAAGTTTTTTTCCTGCGGCTCATTATTGAATCAAAAACGGATTTTTCTCTACTCAAAAAAGGATATCACATTTGAGTTCGCATCTCAACATATGATATCCTTTTCACAAAGTTTCTCGTAACAATTCAGCCACGATAAGCGCACAGTGCGGTTTTACGAATGGCGTGGGCTGAACTGTTACAGTTTCTCGATAACCGGTTCGTCAGATCATACCCGTCTTTATTCCTCATGCAAAGATAAAATCTCTGTAATATTTGACAGGTCGATTTCCGGATCGATCACCTTGAAACCTATCGTAACTTTTGTCACGTTACAGCCGGCTACATTGAATTTATTATACCATGATATAACTCCATGATATGACGATGCAGGTGCATTCCCCTTTTCAATACACTTCGTATGGATCAGATTGTTTTTTAACACCTCATATTCAAAAGAGTCTATCATTAAATAATTGCTGTCATAATAAACCGAAAACTTAGACTCCATATCAAATATATATTTATCGGCAAATTCAAAATAAATCTTCTCTGTCCGGTTATCCTTCGCCTCATATTGTATGGAACAAACTCTGCTCTCATTATGATCAATAAATAAATCTTTTTTAGAACTTTCCTTTTTTAAGATACTTTGTAAATCAGTCTGCTTAAAACTAAGTATCGAATATCCCGCGCATATCAATAAAACAAATACTGCGGCTATTGACAATAATTTGATTTTATCTTTCATGTGAAGTTCCTCATAAACCTTTCAAGACAACTTATCGGGGGGCAGCTACACAACAGTCAAAGCGCCCGCAAAACAGTGCGAACAGTTTTGCGGGCGTTCTGTACGTTAATTCTGTTTACTGATGAAAAATGACAATTCGGTCAGTTTATGAAAATTCCGGCTCGATCAGTCCGAAAGATCCGTCCTTTCTTTTGTATACAACATTTACTTCATCTGTTTCTGCGTTTGAGAAAACGAAAAAGCTATGTCCGAGCAGTTCCATCTGGATGCAGGCATCTTCAGGGAACATCGGTTTAATACCAAACTTTTTCGTGCGGACGATGCGGATTTCATCGTCATCAGATGACTCGTCGTCGGATTCGATAAACTCTTTTTTAATGCTTCCTGACGGAACAGCAGCAGTAGGATGTCCCTGGCTTTTCGCAACAAGTTTGTTTTTATATTTACGAAGCTGCCGTTCAATAACCTCTTCTACAAGGTCGATCGACACATACATGTCGCTGCTCGTCTGCTCGGAGCGGATGATAGATCCTTTTACAGGAATCGTCACTTCGATTTTCTGACGTCCTTTTTCCACGCTAAGCGTTACGATGATTTCTGTTTCAGGAGTGAAATACCTCTCAAGTTTTCCTAACTTTTGTTCGATAGCCTCTTTAAGCCCCGGTGTTACTTCAATGTTTTTTCCGCTGATGATAAAATTCATGCTGTTCAACTCCTTTTTGTATATACTTAACATAAACATGTGTAAAAAGGATGTTTATATTATGAAAATATTATAACACAGAACAGCTCTAATGTATATAATAAATCGTTTTGAATTCTGTAAATTCTTCAAATTTCATTAAATTTTCATAATTTATTTCATCATACTTCTCTTCCGCATCCTTGAATCCAGGATTTTTTTGCGGATACGCAGCGTCTTCGGCGTCACCTCCAAAAGCTCGTCGGTGTCGATAAAATCAAGAGCCTGCTCAAGACTTAAAATTTTAGGCGGAGTCAGTCTCAAAGCTTCATCTGCGCTGGAGGAACGTGTATTTGTCAGATGCTTTGTCTTACATACGTTCAACTCAATATCATCTGTTTTTCCATTCTGGCCGATCACCATACCTGAATAAACCTTTTCTCCCGGTCCGATAAACAAAGTTCCGCGTTCCTGCGCGCTGTATAAACCATAAGTTACAGATTCACCTGTCTCAAATGCGATAAGCGATCCCTGCTTACGATACTGGATATCGCCTTTGTACGGCTCATATCCGTCGAAGCTTGTATTAATGATACCGTTTCCTTTTGTATCTGTCATAAATTCTCCGCGATATCCGATCAATCCTCTGGACGGAATGGAAAACTCAAGACGTGTGTAACCGCCGTTGGAAACCCCCATATTGCGAAGTTCTCCTTTTCTTTGGCCGAGTTTTTCGATTACAACTCCTGTAAATTCATCCGGCACATCAATATAAGCTGTCTCGATCGGCTCAAGTTTCTTTCCGTTTTCATCCGTATGATAGAGAACTTCCGCTTTGCTTACTGCAAACTCATATCCTTCGCGGCGCATATTTTCAATCAAAACGGACAAATGAAGTTCTCCGCGTCCCGACACTTTAAAACTGTCTGTATTTTCCATTTCTTCCACTCGAAGACTTACGTCTGTGTTCAGCTCTTTAAACAGGCGGTCACGCAGATGGCGGGAAGTTACATATTTTCCTTCCTGTCCGGCAAAAGGACTGTCGTTTACAATAAACTGCATCGCAATCGTCGGTTCTGAAATTTTCTGGAAAGGAATTGCCTCTGCTTTTTCAGGAGAACAAAGCGTATCTCCGATCGATATATCAGAAATACCGGAAATAGCGACGATCGATCCGATCGTTGCACTTTTAACTTCTGTTTTGCTCAATCCGTCAAATTCATATAATTTACTGATCTTTACTTTCTGCTGTTTGTCCGGATCATGGTGATTGACAAGTATCATATCCTGATTCACACTGATCGTTCCGTTATCCACTTTTCCGATACCGATACGTCCGACATATTCGTTGTAATCGATCGTGCTGATCAGCACCTGCGTCGGAGCTTCAGGATCTCCTTCCGGAGCGGGAATATATTCGAGGATCGTTTCAAATAACGGTTTCATGTCCTGCTGCGGATCAGACAGATCAAGGCATGCAACTCCTGCTTTGGCGGATGAATATACAAACGGGCACTCAA